>JABAHS010134577.1_pt1 | contig 14686 bp, 9 predicted proteins | sample 7062111 | NCBI WGS metagenome assembly JABAHS01 (sample SAMN14534600, study PRJNA622989) | marine sediment metagenome | biome: marine biome [ENVO:00000428]; feature: marine pelagic biome [ENVO:01000023]; material: deep marine sediment [ENVO:00002113]; isolation source: pool of 4 deep marine... | reverse complement strand
ATCTCGACGTCGATATCGGCAACGGCTTCGGCGATGCGGTCGGTGCCGCTTTTGTGCTCGACTGAGGTCAGGATACATTCGGCCCCGAATGTCTCGGCGGCGTCGACGATTTTTTGGTCATCGGCGGCTATGATTACCTTCTCCGGCAGGGCGGCCTGGCAGGCGCGTTCGTAGGTGTGCTGGATAAGGAATTTGCCGGTATCTTTGGCGAGAACTTTACCGGCGAATCTGGTAGAACCGTAACGAGCAGGGATACAAGCTAAAATTTTCACTCTCGTCTAAACTTTCACACCAGCAGTATTTTTTCCATATAAGCCGGAAAATTGGCGACTATAAGGAAAACCAATTGCGACAGGATTTATGAAACAGTTTAAATCCAACTGGGCACTTATAGTATCAAGAGATTCGAGGGCTGTCAACAGGTCAAAATAATTTGTTTTGAAAAAAACTCAAACTACTGGACAGTTCATCCACAGACGGCTATTTTGGCTCTGTTTGTTTCTTAGGTGTCAACTTTGCAGTATTTGGACTGCTCTTTTTTGCCGGTGCAGGTTTGTTGGTGTTTGGCTTGCGTTTTTTCGCCGGTTGTGGCTTTACGTTTTTGGGATTACGTTTTTTCACGGGCGCCCTGGGTTTTGCGCGTCCGATGACGGCAACTTTAAGGTCTTCTGCACAAACGAGATGGTGATAGATAAATGCCTGCTGCATATCGTCGGCGGGCACGGCCGGCCTTACGACCTCCTTTCCCTGGATTTCTGCGCGACCTTCCAGAGACAGGTTCAGGGCTTTCTTTACAGGCCCCGGCGGAAACCTCAGCGTAAGTCTGGCCTGATCCTTGCCGGCCGGCACTCGGTTGCCCCTTAAAGTGAATCCCTTCGGCGCATCCTTCAAAGCCACCGTTATATCACCAGTAAATCCATCCTTGCGCAGCGCGTATACGGTGATGGGGATAGAAGCGCCGCCGCGGGCGTTGATGCTGGAAGGCACTACGCGCAGCTCGAAATCCGGCCGGGGCGGGCTGATGCGCAGCCGGTATGCATAAGCATCGCCGCCCTTGGTTTGTGCATCGGCTATGTGAATATAATAAAATCCATCGGTTGGCAGGGTGGTGCTGAGCAGGGAATCAGCGTGGTGGGTGGTCAGTCCCGCTCCCTTGTCCTCATGGTCGTCATTGAAAATCAGTTTTTTGCCGTTTGCGTTGGTTAGTTTGAGAACAGAATCCAGCGGAGAATTAAGCCGGCGTGCGTAAACTTCGGTGACGATCCGGTCACCTTCTTTTCCTTTGAAGCCGAACACATCGCAGTCTCCCGGTTTATCAATACGACCGTTGACGATAACAGGAAGCTTGATTTTCTGTGCATCGGCATGGTTGTTATTACCTTCCTTTTCGGTGCATTCCGGCAGCGTGTCCACTGCAAAGGGCACATGGTTGGAAACCAGTTCGTCCTTGCTCAGCGAAACCGGAACAATTCCCGGTTCCTTATCGTTGGCGTCCAGCGTCAGTTCTTTCGTCGGCAGGTTCCAACCCTTCATTTTCACGGTTGTGTCAGTTCCGGCCTTTCCTCCCAAAGGAAAGATACTCGTCACAAAAGGCATTTCGCCCACAGTTATTCGGTAAACAAAGTCCTCACGTCCTCGATAGATTGCGTCTTTGATCTCCAGTACGTATTCGCCGTCACTGGGAATCTCGTAAAAGAGGATCGGGTCGGGATTGAAACGGTAGTCGTCTGCGTAGGCGACTTCATTTCCATTGGCATCGTAAAGCGCCAAAGTGGCCTGGAACCAGCCCGGAACGGCGTCGGCAAGGTATGGCGTCAATTCACGCGCACTGGTGGCCATCACCAGCCGCGTGCCCTCGCTTAATTTTAGCCGAAAACGGTCCACATCACCGGGCATAATCTGGCCGTTTATGACTATCGGCAGTTCTGAAAGCACGTCCGTATCTTGAGTTTTTTTCTTCGGTTCCTTCTCGGCGTATTCGGGCAGTTGACCCACGTGGAAAGTGACCGGATTGGACAAACCCTGCGCTGCCTTCAGCCTTATCTGGCGCTTACCCGGCTCGGCATCTGGAGTAAGCTTGATCCTGAGAATGATATCTTCAGAAAGATGTGGATTCTTCCGATTTCGGTTTTTGGGATTCGCGAGTTTGGCCTTAATCTCGGCCATCTCCTTCTCGATGGTTTCCAGGTCTATTTCGACATCCGGTTCGCTGGCCGTCTGCTCTTTGTCATCGGTTTTGTCCTTACCCTTTTTGGGTGGTTTAATCTTTGCCTGCAGTTTTTTAAGCCTGTCTCTAAGCAAGTTGATTTGCTTTCCGTTCAGGGGTTTGACGTGTTCTACGAGGGAAGCCTGTATCCCTTCGCCGGAGACAACGACGTCGGTCACTCCATCCAGAAAGCGCCCCGCCAGCGCGACCTCAAACGTCGTTCCCTGACGTCCTCCGGCCGGATATACATAGCCGATAGTCGGGCCCCGCCGTGCCCGTGTCCCGGCCGCAAATAACATTGTTACGGGCACGACAGCGAGAATGGCCGCTGCCAACAGAATCATCTGCCATTTGGATCGTCTCATGGAATTCTCCATCGCTTACATAATTTCTCTTAAACGTCCACCCGTCTTCACATCATCCGAGGGCGAGGGCGTCACCTGGACGGTCAGGCCCTGGGGATGCGGCAGCTTTGCTTCGGGATCAATACCGAGCAGCTCGTACATGCTTGCGATAAGGTCGACCGGATATACAGGTCTTTCCTTTACATTTTCAGCTTTCTCATCCGAGGCCCCGATTACGTGGCCGCCTTTGAAACCACCACCGGCCACGACAGCCGAGAAGACCTTGCCGTAATGGCCGCGTCCTCCGTTCCAGGGCGCTTCCCACTGTACCTTGGGGGTTCGACCGAATTCCCCGCTACACCAGACAATAGTGCTCTCCAATAGGCCCCTGTCCGACAAATCCTGAAGCAGGGTCGCCATTCCTTTATCAAGTTCCGGCAGTTTTCGACGCATAGCCTGAAAATGTTGCTTGTGCGTATCCCAGCCTCTGGAGTTGATAGTGACGTAAGGGACACCACGTTCGACCAGTCGCCGGGCGACCAGGCAGGATTGGCCAAAAGTGGTAAGGCCGTACTGTTCCCTCAATTCTTTCTTTTCTCCTGAAAGGTCAAATACCTTTCCCGCATCCCCCAGAATCAAATCATAGGCCTGTTTTTCACACTTCTGTAACTGCGTTAATTGTGGATTGTCTTTCAGGGTGTTTCCCAACTTATTGAGGTTGTGAAGAAACTGGCGTCTGTCCTTTTGACGCTTCTCGGTTATGCCTCTTGCGACTACACCTTCGACGACAAAGGGATTCTGTCGGGGGTCACCGCCAGTGGCGAATGGTTTATATCGCGATCCCAGAAATCCCGCCTCGGAAAACCGGCCCTGTGGAGTAGTTAGCACAATATAAGGTGGAATCAATCCTTTGTATCCGGCATCGTAGCCCTTGAACAACGAAACCACAGCGCCTACACTTGGATAGACCTGTCCATCGCCGGATTTTCTGCCGGTCTGAACCATATAGGACGCCGTTTCGTGGGCCCTTACGCCGTGTGTCATGCTGCGGATGATGGAATACTTGTCCGCCTGCTTTGCCAGCATGGGAAACAGTTCGCTGATTATGATACCGTCAACATTGGTCTTGATCGGCTTTTTAAGCTGGCCGCAGTAATCATTGCCGGCATCCGGCTTCGGATCGAAGGTGTCGATATGTGACGGACCTCCCCACATCCAGATTTGAATGACCGACTTGGCTTTGGCTTTTGGCGCCGCCGCCCGTACGCGAGTACACAAACGATCTGCCAGAAGCAGACCGGCCGCACCGCAGAGGCCCCGGCCTAAAAACCGGCGTCTGGAGATGGGCTTTCCACCCATGTGCTGAACCTGGTTCGCTTTATTCGGATTCATCAATCTGACATCTGAATTTTGTTCCATATTCATATTGTCACCTTATATTTTATCTTTATTAGCTCGTACAATCAATGCCTATAGAGAAATTCCGGACTGTTTATTAACGCCCACGCCAGGTCGATAGCGACAATCCGCCTGTTGTTGCGCTGGGATTTGGAATACTCCTCCACGATTTTCACTTCCTCATCCGTTGGAAAACGTGAGAGAATCGTCAGATAAAATCTGGTTGTAAGCTGTCGCATATTTCCCTTGGCCTGCATCAGGGTTCGAAGCTTGCGGCCCTGTTCGATTTTGCGCTGGATATGACTTGAGTTGAGCATGTGCAGGCTTTGGGCCGCCGTGGGGATGTTATTGCGCTCCGATTCCAGACCGGTGTCGCGCGGCGGCCGCCCGAACATTTCAAGAAAAGAGCTTGTGATGCTGCCGTCCGCCAGCGCGATTGAGCGCTGCTCAGCCGGGATAAATGTAAATGGCTCCGGGATTTCGCTGGAATATTTCTCTGTCGTGCCTGTTATCTGGTTGAGGGCGTCAATTAGCACCTNNGTCAATGAGCACCTCCGCCTCCAGCCTTCGCAATGGATAGTACGCAAAGTTGGCTTCGGCCTCGGGCTTGTCGGTCTTTGGAATGGAGGAAAGCTGGTACGTGTTCGAGTTCAGTATCAGGCGGTAGATGTGTTTGAGGTCATATTCAGCCGCGATTAATTCTTTCTCCAGAAAGGCCAGCAGTTTGGGGTTGCTCGGCGGATTGTCCGGCCGGATGTCGTCCGGCTCATGAATAATGCCGTGCCCCAATAGCCACGACCAGACGCGGTTGGCGATGTTGCGTGTAAACCAGTGATTCTTCGGATCAATCAGCCAGTCTGCAAAGACTTCGCGCGGGTCTTTATCCGGTGACAATTTTGCTGTCTTGCCGTCAGGAAAAACCGCTTTCAGCCCGATACCTGCCCTGTTCGGGTCGAAGAAAACTATTTCCTCTTTCCATTCCCCTGTGGATTTGTAGCCGACCTGTGCAAAGAAGCCCGCCATACCGGACAACCGCTTTTTCTCCCAGTTCTCCGCCCGCTCCCCCATAAATGTCAGCGCCACGGCCTGGGCAATAGTCTGAGGTTCCTTGCTTTGGATTGCGCGGTAGAAGTTTACCTGGGGCACGCGAAAATTACTTCCGCTTGATACAAGCAGTTCCCGTACAAACTTATCATAAGGCATGTTCTTTTTGATACTTGACCGTATCCAGTAGTGATAAGCCTGCACCGCATTGGGCCATAAATTAATTGGGAACTCGGCCTTAACCCGCAGCAGGTCGCTCCACTTCATCGACCAGTAGTCGGCAAACTCATCTCTCTTCAGCAGGTTGTCAATCAGGATGCTGCGCTTTTTGCGGTCCTTGTCCAATATGAACGTTCTCGCCTCCTGGGCGGTTGGCAGCGTGCCGATAACATCCAGATAGGCCCGGCGGACAAACACCGGATCCGAGCAGATATTAGCGGGCTGGATGTCCAATTGTTTCAACCTGTCGAAGACCAGTTTGTCGATTTGGGTACGTGGTTTCGAAACGGTTCGTTTTTCATAAGGATTCGGTAACGTTCTTTGCTCCGCAGAACCAAGCGCGGCTGTACAGAGAAAAAACATCGAAATCAAAGATATCTTCATCACGTTTTGCAGCTCCAAATATGTGCCGGGACATACCACCATAGTTGACCTTGCACTATTTAGACGTTTCGAAGCGTTCCGAGATTGCATTAAAACCTGACCGAAGCTGAGTTTTGCCTGTTATCGAACCGACATTTTCTGTCTGTTTTTCAAACATCCCTGCACAATTTAAATCCTATAATACCAGAATACGGTTGAACTTTCAACAAATTTACCGACAGATTAAACGAATCATATTTTGAAAAACAGCCGGACAAAAACGCAGATGTATCAGTAAAAATGTACAATCTCAATAGTTTTCTGAGCAAAAAATGCGTTTTTTATTTTTGAGAAATGTGTATCGGGTAAAACCTGTTTCGGCTTTTTGTTTCCTTTTTCGTGTACTTCTCCCCCGGCCCATATGAATCTATACGATTTTTCAAAGTTTCAATAAGTGTCAGAGTCTAATCCTGATACCACTGGGCCTGCCAGCCCCAATCACCTGTAAACTCGGCGTAATCCATCGCGTCAATCTGCTTATTTTGATGCAAGTCGCAGAGCGGGTACCAGTCTGCATCCCCCTCCACGGCCAGCCAGCTATTGATTAAGACCGAAAGGTCGAGACCATCGATAATTCCGTTCCGATTAAAGTCTGCCTGTTTCGGTCCCACTTCGTCGCTGCCCATGTCCACGCGATTGGCGCGCATCACCCGCGGCTCTCCGTCGATATCCTTGTCGGATGGCTGAGGTACATATCCCGGATCGCCCGTATCGATGCAGGATGAAACCCAGCCGAGATGATAATCACCACCGGCCGTATCCACAAAACATGGATCGGCGTTTATATTGCCCGTGCCGGAGTAACCGCCCTCAATGTCGGAGTATTGTACCGATATGGTTTTGCCTTCCACTTCAGTGGCGTTTTCGTTCCAGAGAATACAACTTCTCAGCGTCGCGCTGCCTGAGAGATGACTATAAAGGAAAATCCCGCCGCCCATATCATCGGCCGTGTTATCACTGATTGTGCAGTTTTCCATATACACAATCGCGTTCCAGACGAACATCCCTCCCCCGTTTTCATAACTGTGATTGCCGCTGACGGTACAGCTTTCAAAAGTCATCGTCCCGCTAAAGGCGCTGATCCCCGAACCTCCCCAGTCATACTCGCCGGCCTCATTATTGATAATCCGGCATCGGGTAAAGCTCGAATTTCCCCCGCGTAATTCCAATCCTCCACCCGTGAAATCGGCCCAGTTATTCTCGAAAGTGCAATCGATGACAGTCGGATTGCAATTGTCCCTGCTGTAAAAGCCGCCGCCGAAACTTGCCTTGTTATCTTTAAATAAGCAATTTACTATCCGGGCATTGCCGCCTTCACCATTCGCCATTCCTCCGCCAACTCCCGCATCATTTGCGACGAATTCACAATCTTCCACGATGGGACTGCTGTTGATGTTATACATTCCTCCGCCGCTGTTGCCGCCTATTGCATTTCCGCTGAACCTGCAGCGAATCACGTGTGGATTGCTGTTATCGTTGTACATCCCGCTGCCGCCGCCGCTGGAAAGGTTGGCGCTGAAGTTGCAATCCATAATCACAGGATTACTGCCGTTTCGGTTCAGCATCCCGCCACCATTGGCATGAACATACATGCCGTCGGCATTGCCTCCACTGACCACAAAGCCGTCCAGCACCGTGTTCGAGTCAAGGTTCCTACCCACAACAACATGGTAACTGTTTTCAAGATAATTCACAAAACCCGGCCCATCGTCTTCGTTCAGGTCACCGCTCAATATTGTCTGATATGCCTGCACGTCCCTGGCATCCGGATCTGGTCCCTTTACACCCGCATACCCGCCTCTCACAACCATCCCGCTCTTTAATGCAAAACTTGCCTTGCGATTTCCGTTGGGATCAGCCGGGTGATACGTTCCCTGCGCTACCCGAATCTCAGGAATCGTCGACATTGCGTCTGTAATCTCCATCGTAAATTTCAAATCCTTAAACGCATCCGTCCAGCTCAGTCCCGTTTCATTCCCCGTCGCCGCCTTATCCACATACATTACGGCCGGCACCGGTTCATTGTCCGACTCCAGCGCTGTAACCTTCGCTGTGGGAAAACCTGCGGCACTGACAACTATTTTCGCACTTCCATTAATAAAATCATCATCCTCGGCCGCCGACAGTTCGACCATTTGGCCAACATTAAAATTATTGCTGTCAAAATTCAAAGTCCCGCCCGACAGCACCGATATATCCAGGTCCCCGCTGTGGAAACCGACGGTCACCGTAATCGGCCCCTCGGGGTCCAATCCAAGTGACACCATAAACGTCCCTGTCGATCCTTCCGGTACTACTACAGGCCTCGGCTCAATCCTAAATCCCTGGTAAGGCCCCTCATAAGCACCCATATCCACTATCGGTGCTTGAGGATCAGGCCCCGTCAATCCTGTATCGGGCGTATTTGGGTCATCCACTTTGCGCGATCCCCAATCCATATCCAAAGGCACCGGCTCGGTGGAATCATCATCATCGTCCAGGTCCGCCCGGTCCGGCGGCAGCCGGTTGTTGTCACCGGAGTCGATGCAGGGCGAACCGGGGCCGGGCCGAAGATTATCGTCTTCCGTCCCCGCCATCGCATCAGGGCCATCGGCATCAAGAAACAGCGGGTCAGAGTCGATATTGCCGTCCTTATCGCTTTGGCCGATGTCCACCCAACCCTGGATACAGTTATAATGCAGTCCTAATGGCATCCATTCGTAAATCTGTGCATCAAGACTGGTTCCATCTAAATCCCGGTTCTCCCGGAAGATACAATTCGACACGTCTCCCGTCGCTTCCAGAACGCGCATCCCTCCGGCCCAGCTCAATGCCTCGTTATGGTAAAACGTGCTGTTTACAACCTGAAACGAGCTGCCTCGCAGCCATATCCCTCCACCAAGGCTCTCGGCCTGATTACGACTGAACAGGCAATTTACTACTATCAGCGTACCGTTGGGCCCAATAAACATCGCTCCGCCAAGGTCCCCCCAGTTGTTAAAAAAGCGGCTGTTGACCACATAAGAATCGCAGTCACCGTAATCATCACCTATGGCCCCACCGCCCCACAGACCTTCATTATCAACAAAATCACAATCCACTACGATTGAATCAGCATCATGCTCATTGTAAATCCCGGCCCCAATGCCGTAAGTAAAATTATCCTCAAACCGGCAACCAGAAAACACAGGATAGCTGCCCGCGCTGTTTCCAACCGCTCCTCCGCCAAACTCATCCGAATACGGCGAATCCGTAATGTTATTGATAAACGTGCAATCCGTCACAATGGGATGGCTGTTGTCAAAGTTGTCCATCCCGCCGCCCATCAAATGCGCCACGTTACCGATAAATTGACAATTCGTTACCGTAGGGCTACTGTTTATATCAGCTATCCCACCGCCAAAGACGCCCACGTTATTGGACAGGATACAATTCTCGATGGTAGGGTCACTTTCGTAGCAAACAATACCACCGCCGATATATTCTATATATTCGGCGTACCCTCCGGTAATTGTAAATCCACTTACAACCGAATCGGCCCCCTCGCCGTTATGGAAGTAGAAACCGCAACGAGCTTCATCCACACTACCCTGGCAATCAATCACACAAAATTCAGGCCCATATTCACTCTGCACCGTGATTGCCTTGCCCCCAAAGTCCAGGTCCCGGTTCCCCTCGCCTTGGTAAATTCCATCGGCCACCAACACCGTATCTCCTTTAGAAGCCGAATCGATGGCCGCCTGAATCGTCGGATATTCTATCGGCACATGCAGTCCCGGCGCCTCGGCCACAGTAGTAAAACTATAACACTGCCCACCGTTGTCACTCGTTGTTTCGTTTCCGAATTCATCCGTTGCGATAACCTCAAAATAATAGGTGGTCTCACTGCGCAAATTATAGAGGTACAAATTATGACTTAGTGACAGTGCAGGGTCCTGGCCTGTGCCACTCCTGAGGTTATTGCAAGACCTGCCATAGTTCACTAATACCCGACTCGGCTCATCCGTCTCTATATATATCCTTGCCCAGAATGCTCCTATCTGTCCTGTGGTTACATTTGAGATAACCGGTCCCACGCAATCCGCCGTGGCTGTGTCTATGCTTACCGCCCCGTTACCTGTTTCGTCGTTTGCATCATTATATGAAACAGTAATGGTCTCTCCGTGTGTTACCTGTACTATGCCATCACCGTCGTTCGCTGTACCGGATTCCGTTGCTATCGTACCATCATAGATTCCGATTNNCCTATTCCATCGTTTGCATCATTATATGTAACAGTAATAGTCTCCCCGTGTGTTACCTGCACTATGCCGTCTCCGCCGCTGGCGGCGCCGGATTCCGTTGCTATTGTACCGTCATAGATTCCGATTCCCGTTGGACGCTCGGTCAGGTTTAAAGCTTCCACATCGCCCGCGGATGTATTAATAGTTACCAAGTGATTACCCTGTCCCGTCAGGTCGCCGTCCGCCAGTATCACTGAGATTTGGTCGGAACACGAATACGCATCTTGATTAAATTCTACTCGTCCCTTTGAAAATACCGCTTCCTTCAGCATGTTCCAGATATTTAACCGGCTGTCCGACGAACAAATCCCGGTTGCAATCGGGTCCCCAGTCGTCATTAATAGGTTATAAACATCATCCCGCGTCAGCGTCGGATTCGCACCGATCAGCAGCGCACAAGCGCCAGAGACGTGAGGACAAGCCATCGAGGTGCCTGACAGAATCAGAGTATAAGCATCGTAAGGTGTCCCGAAAGACGGCCCCGCCAGGCTCGAACGCAAAGACAGAATATCCACTCCCGGCGCCGCGATGTCCACCCAACTGCCGTAATTTGAAAACGCCGGCTTGTTGTCATTGGAGTCCGTCGCCGCCACCGCAATCATCGGCCCGTAATTGGCCGGATATGTCGGATAACTCGAATATTCATTTCCCGCGGACGCCACAAGTATTACTCCCTGGCTGGCCGCGTAATCGAGTGTCTCCTCCAGCGTCTGCGAATATGGACCGCCGCCCCAGCTGCTTGAACATATATCGGCGCCGTTGGCAATGGCATAGTAAAATGACTTCACCGCATCTGATGTCGAACCACCGGGGGGGCCTATGAATTTGATCGCCATGATACGCGTCTGCCAGCACACCCCGGCGATGTCCTTGACGTTGTCGGTCTCGGCCGCGATGACACCTGCACAGTGCGTTCCGTGACCGATATCGTCCATTGGATCCCCGTCGCGATTGAAAAAATCGTATCCATATATGTCATCGACGTAGCCGTTGTAATCATCATCCAATCCAGCGGTACCATTCAACTCAGCATCGTTGATCCACATATTGTCGTCGATGTCTCGATGGGCATAATCCACTCCCGTATCAATCACCGCCACTACCACCTCCGCACTGCCGGTAAAGATATCCCATGCCTCGGGAGCATCAATATCCGAATCATACTTGCCCGGCGGATGATTATAAGTGCCGCTCTCAGGATACATCTGGGCCGTATTTTCCAGTGGCCACTGAATGGAAAAATAGGGATCGTTCGGTGTCTTGTGCATCAATTGTAGATAATTTAATTCCGCATATTCCACTGACGGGTCCTGACGAAACGCCGCCAGTGCCGCCGCCAGATCCTGTCCCTCTTCCAGTTCCACAAGGTAAATCCTGTCCAGTTCCGGCGTTTTTCCCACAACTGATGCCCGCTTACTTCTACGCAGCAGCCGTTTCTGGAGCTTCGTCAATTTCCCCGGAGCCTTCTTTCGTAATTCTTCCATCTTGCGTCGATGTTTCGCAAATCCCCGAAAAACCTTCTCGCTCTTTAACACTCGAAACCGTTTCTTCAGCCGGCCCAGTGACTTTGAAACAGCTGTCCCCGCCTCATCCCCATCCGGACCCGCCCCAGGATGTCCCGTCTCCTGCATATGCTTTGTCGCTTCAAGATGCTCTGCAACTTCCGAATCCCCCGATGCCTGGAGCCGGAATTTCACCAGAAGCTGATTCGGAATATACTCGTAATCAAACGCAGCATCTTTCACACCCTTTGTTTCTGTGTCCCCGGCTAAATCAGTCTCAGCCGCTCTGCCTGCCAAAAACGCGCAAAACAAAAGCGCATAAAGGCTTAAAAAAAACTTTTTTTTATCCACTATGATTCGTCCTTCCTTATATTGGCCTTCGACCTGAAAGAAATATTTAAGATAATGTTATTGTATAGAATTTCCATTTTTGTTGCAAGGTACACCATGGATATTTTCGAAAATTTATTTCCCAAATCCGAACTTTATAGACAGTTATTGTGTTGGCACTTAAGTTTTACTATTGCATACTTGAAATCCACGACAGAGCATATATACTTTACTGATAATTGAAGTTGCTCTACGGTAATGCCGGCTTCAGGACAAAATTCAGGATACCTAAATTATGAAAAAGACCTTACCAATTGTCATTGTACTTGTTTTAGTCGCTGCCATCTTTATCGGGATCGGAATTTCAAGAAAGGGTAAACAGGGAGGTCAGCGAAGTATAGCCGTAATTCCCAAAGGCATTACACATATGTTCTGGCAATCGATTCGCAGGGGGGCGGACAAGGCGGGTGCCGAAGCCGGGATTAAAATTTACTGGAACGGGCCGGAGCGCGAGGGTAACCGTGAAAAGCAGATACAAATAATCGAAGACTTTATTACACAAAAGGTTTCGGGGATTGTCCTTGCTCCGATTGACAACAAGGCGCTCGTTCCGTCGGTGGAAAAAATACATGCCAAAAAGATACCGTGCGTGATTATTGATTCGGGTATCGAAACTGATAAATATGTTTCGTTCGTGGCTACGGACAACTATAAAGGTGGTGTAATTGCGGCAAGGCGAATGGGTAAGATTCTCAACGGCAAGGGCAAAATAGTTGTCGTTAAATACGCACCCGGCTCGGCTTCAACGATGAAACGCGAGGACGGTTTTATCAATACTATCGAAAAAGAATTTCCTGAAATCGAAATTGTAGACACCAAATACGGGATGGACACTGTTGAGACCTCGCTGCAGGCCGCCGAGGACCTGCTGACAAAAAACGCTGAGCTCGACGGCCTGTTTGCCTGTAATGAGTCAACTTCGGTGGGGGCCCTGCGGGCGCTGCAAAGCCAGGGGCGTGCAGGCAAGATGAAGATGATCGGCTTTGATGCCGGGGGATTGCTTATTGAAGGAGTAAAGACGGGGGTTGTTGATTCGCTTGTGGTGCAAAATCCGTATAAAATGGGCTATACAGGCGTCCAGGCCCTAATCGCCACGCTTGACGGCAAAAAGGTCGAAAAGAGGGTAGATACGGGTGTTGTGTTAGTAACTAAAGAAAACCTTGAAACTGAGGAAATTAAAGAGCTGCTGAAGGGAATGCATCAGTAAAAGTTAGTCTAAGCAGGATTGATATCGGACTACAAATCGGGCAAATCCGAAAGCTACAGGCCGTTGTGGTAACTTTTCTTGATAATTTTTTAAATGGCGGCTTGTAATCCTAAACAGAGTGGATAAGATATATTTTGTTGATTACATACTATTGATTATTTATTATTGGAAGAAATGTTGGATTAATCGTTAGTCAATAATCAATATCGTCAGGGAGTCACGACGCCAAACCTAAAATTTAGGGAGAAATAATTATGAAAAAGGCCTTACCAATCATCATAGCACTCATCGTAATCGCCATCATTTTTGTTGGAATGGGAATTTTAAATAAAGGCAAACAAGCCACACAACGCCAGATAGCCGTAATCCCCAAGGCCACTACACATATTTTCTGGGAATCGGTTCGAAAGGGAGCGGAAAAGGCGGGCGCCGAAGCCGGTGTTAAAATCCTCTGGAACGGTCCCAAACGGGAGACTGACCGCGAAGAGCAGATACAAATCATCGAGGATGTTACAGTACAGAAGGTTTCGGGTATTGTTCTTGCGCCGCTTGACAGCAAGGCATTGGTTCCGAAAGTAGAGGAATTGTACAATAAGAACATACCCTGCGTGATTATCGATTCGGGAATCGACACGGATAAGTATGTTTGTTTTGCGGCAACGGACAACTATATCGGCGGCTTAATCGCGGCCAGGCGGATGGGAACAATTCTCAAAGGCAAAGGAAAAATAGTAGTTTTGAAGTACGTACCGGGTTCCGCCTCGACGACAAATCGTGAAAATGGTTTTGTCGATACCATCAAAAAAGAGTTCCCTGACATCGAGATAGTGGATCAACAATACGGCAAGGACACTGTGGAGACAGCTTTGCAGGTTACCGAGGACATGCTGACTAAGAACGCTGAGCTTGACGGGTTGTTTGCATGCAATGCATCGACTTCGGTAGGAGCGTTGCAGGGGCTGAGAAGCCAGGGCCGTGCAGGCAAGATTAAGATGATTGGTTTTGATACCGAGAAGGCGCTGATCGATGGGCTGAAGGAAGGCACTATTGATTCGCTTGTGGCACAAAATCCCTATTTGATGGGCTATGAGGGTGTTAAGGCTGTCCTGACCGTACTTGACAACAAAGAATTGCCTACCCGGCGTATAGATACGGGAGTAAAGTTAGTGACTCAAGAGAACCTGAACACACCGGAGATTCAGGCATTACTGAGATGACCAGCACAGTCGAGAGTAACCGCAGCGACACAGGCGTCGCGCTGCGAATGACGGGGATATCCAAGAGCTTCGGGCCTGTTCAGGCACTTTCCGACGTAAGCTTTAATGTGCGGTCGGGGACCGTGCACGCGCTGGTGGGGGAAAATGGTGCGGGTAAATCCACACTTATGAAAATTTTGGCCGGTGTATATCGGCCGGACGAAGGCTCGATTGAAATCCACGATGAGCCTTATGCATTCGACAAGCCGGAGCAGGCCCTTGCCGTCGGCGTATCTATGATTTATCAGGATTTGGACCTGGCTGAACACCTGACCGTTGCTGAAAATGTTTTTCTCGGCAATGAGCCGGCGGGAATGCTGCCGTTCACTGTTGACTACCAGGCAATGGTGAATAGCACGGCCGAATTGGCCGGAAGTTTTAACTTCGATATTGACCCGACTGCCGTAGTATCAGAGTTATCCACCGGGGATTGCC
>JABAHS010021929.1_pt1 | contig 14703 bp, 12 predicted proteins | sample 7062111 | NCBI WGS metagenome assembly JABAHS01 (sample SAMN14534600, study PRJNA622989) | marine sediment metagenome | biome: marine biome [ENVO:00000428]; feature: marine pelagic biome [ENVO:01000023]; material: deep marine sediment [ENVO:00002113]; isolation source: pool of 4 deep marine... | reverse complement strand
TTTGCCGAGGGCCCCACGGGGCCCTTTTGTTCGAGTCCCGGCGAGCGCGCGAGGCCAATCGTAGCCGGTCGCGGTAATGTATTCCTGGCCGCGGTACGCATCCGCCAGATCACAGACGTTAATCTTTCCACCCACTTCGAGGAGAGCTTCGTGAGCAGAATTGGTTTGGCTCTTGTCGCTGGACTCCTGCTCAGCGGCGGTTCAGGCGCCGCCGAAGCGCAGGAGGCGGCCACATCCGGTTTTGATGCACTCACCACCCTGTGGGTGCTGGTTGCCGCTTTTCTGGTCTTCTTCATGCAGGCCGGCTTCGGCATGGTCGAGGCCGGCCTGATCCGGACGAAGAACGCCGCCAACGTGCTGATGAAGAACCTGGTGGACTTCTGTTTCGCCCTGTTCGGTTTTTACCTTTTCGGCTACGCCCTGATGTACGGCACCGACGGCGCACTCATCGGTACCAGCGGCTGGTTCATGGTNNTGCCGCTGCCCGCGTTCTGGTTGTTTCAGGTTGTGTTTGCGGGCACGGCCGCAACCATCGCCTCGGGTGCCATGGCCGAACGCATGCGCTTCGGGGCGTACCTAGCCTATGCCTTCGCCATCTGTGCCTTTGTCTATCCCGTAGTCGGGCACTGGGTCTGGGGCGGCGGCTGGCTTTCCGGTCTTGGTTTTCACGATTTCGCAGGATCAACGGTCGTGCACGCCGTGGGGGGCGTTACGGCGCTTGTCGGCGCCAAGATGCTCGGACCCCGCATCGGGCGCTTCAATCCGGACGGCTCACCGAACTTCATCGGCGGACACAGCATGCCGTTGATGGCTCTGGGCGTGTTCATTCTGTGGTTCGGCTGGTACGGGTTCAACGCCGGCTCGAGTCTCGGCTTCGAAGATCCGGAATTGGTGGCACGGGTGGCGATGAACACCACGCTGGCTGCGGGAGCGGGAGCCATCGCCTCGATGCTCACTGCCTGGAAGAAGTTCGGTAAGCCGGATCTCGCCCTTTCGGTGAACGGCAGTCTCGCCGGACTGGTGGGCATCACGGCGCCGTGCGCGGTCGTGGGCTCCGGCGCGTCCATTATCATCGGCCTGGTTGCGGGCGTGCTCGTCGTGTTCGGCGTGGTCTGGCTTAACAGGATTCGCATCGACGATGTCGTTGGTGCCTTTCCGGTTCACGGTCTGTGCGGCATCTGGGGTACGCTGGCGGTCGGGCTGTTTGCTCGGGAGACATACGGCGGACCGATGGACGGCTTGTTGTACGGAGGCGGCCTGAGTCAGCTCGGTGTGCAGGCGCTGGGCGTTGTCGCGTGCCTCGGCTTCACGGCGGTAGCGATGTGGATCGTCTTTCGCCTCATCGACACGGTCATTGGCCTGCGGGTGTCCGAGGACACGGAGTTGCGGGGACTCGACATCGTCGAGCACGGCGCCGAGTCCTATCACGGATTCCAGATTTTCACCACCGAGTGAGGGGGCGGCGAGACCATGAAGCTAGTCACGGCAATCATACAGCCCCAGCAGCTGCCCGCCGTCAAACGCGCGCTGTTCGAGGCTCAGATCAAGCACATGACGTGCACCAACGTGCTGGGCACCGAGACGGAGGGCGTCGACGTGCTGTTGTTTCGCGGCGTGCCGCACGAGGTTACGCTGCAGCAGAAGGTTCGCGTAGAGCTCGCCCTGGGTGACGAGCTCAAGGAGCGGGCTGTGGAGGCGATCAGAAAAGGCGCCCTCGACAGCGGGGGTTTCGGCGTCATCATGGTCAGCGAACTGAACGACTTTATTGACGTCGCGGTCGCCGGCGGCTGATGCGCCATCCCGGCCGTTAGGGGCGAGACGGGGCGGAGCGGGACGACGCGCCGCTGGGCGGGAGTGGTGAGATGGCGGACTTCATCGACAAGCTCGAGCTCGCACAACTTTTCGAGACTCTCACGCCGCAAGAGCTGAAGCAGCTCGAATTCCGCACCGCGAGTCGGCGCCTCGAAGACGGCGAGGTGCTGGTGCGCCAAGGCGAGGCGGGCGAAGAGGTCTACATGATCCTCTCCGGTCGCGCGCGTGTCGAGACAGGGAGCGGCGAAGAGCAGGGGCCTGAGGTTCTGGGGGAGCTCGACGAAGGTGAATTTGTGGGTGAAATGGTTCTTCTCGGCCAATACCACCGCTCTGCCTCAGTCGTCGCCGTCGAGGATCTGGAAGTGCTGGTGTGGTCGAAGCGGGACCTCGAGGCGGTGTTCGCCCAGAACAACTGTATCGGCTACGTGGTTATGCGTAATCTGGCCACTTCGCTCGCAGAGCGTCTCAAGGCCATGGATGAGCAGTTGGTGGCGCGCCTCGGATCGAAGTAACCGCTTGGATTCTGGCCGCGATGGCCGGTGCTCGGTCGACGGCGACAGCCTCACCCAGGGACGCTACGTACGCTGGGCCTGCGGCGACTGAATCCGGCGCCCCGTAGTCTCGGCAGTCGAGCTCGAAGCCTTCCTCTCACTTGGTCTGCATGACCCAGACGCCGTCCCAGTCCTCCGCCGGGGGGTTGGCGGCATAGTAGCCGCACCGCTCGATGTAGGCCTTTGACGGTCCGTCATGCGGATTGATCGCAAGGGCACGTGCGAAGGCTGACCGTGCCTCATCCCACTGCCGATCACGGTAAGCAGCGAGTCCGCGGGCAAAAGCCTCGAGTGTCTCTTCCCTGTTAGGAAATGTCTCGTCCGTGTGATGTTCAAGCGATTCGAACACGCTGACCGACCTGTCCTTGCCTTTCACTCGCACGAGGTCGACCTCCCTCAGGCTCCACTGCCGTTGCAGACGAGCGACCACGTCTTCGCTCAGAAGAATCTTCGTGTCGTAGAACTTGTTGACGCTCTCGAGGCGGGCGGCGAGATTGACCGGGTCGCCGATAACGGTGTAATCCATACGCCGTGGTGAGCCGATGTTGCCCACGACGACGTCCCCACAGGCAATGCCGATGCCGATGTCGACGGTCGGGTCGCCGCGCCCGCGTTGTGTTTCGTTGAAACTGCGCAGCGAGACGATCATCTCGGTGGCGACGCTGAGGGCGTTGTCGGCATCCGCCGCGCTCGCGAAAGGAGTGCCGAAGACCGCCATGATGGCATCGCCTATGTACTTGTCCAGGACGCCGTTATGGCTGAAGACGATATCGGCCATCCTCGAGAAGTAAGCGTTGAGCAGAGACACCGTTCCGCGCGGACCGAGCCGCTCCGAGAGCGATGTGAACTGGCGCACGTCGGAGAACAGAATTGTCACTTCCTGGGTCGTGCCGCCGAGAACGGCGTCCCCGGCTTCGAGAAGTTGGTCCACGACGTGGCCCGACAGATAGCGCGCCATGGTGCTCTTGACCCGCTTCTCGCGACTGATGTCTTCGAACACCAGCATGACGCCTATGGCCTCGCCGCTGATGTCGACGAGCGCAACACCGGTCATGTTGACCGAGACGCTTCGCCCGTCGCCGATGTCGATGTCCGTGTCGAAGATGAGGTCGGCTTCGCCGGACTCGCTGATCTCGGTCACGGCCTGCGCAATCCATGCGTTGGCGCCGGTGAAGACGACAGTGACGGATTGACCTTCCAGCTCGGCCTCCCCGCGGCCGGTGATCCGGCAGGCCGCAGGATTGGCTTTGGCAATGCGGCCGGCGGCGTCGATCGTGATGACCCCGTTGGTAAGACTCGTGAGGATGCTCTCGTTGTAGTTGCCCGCATTGAGCACTTCTTCGAAGAGCTTCGCGTTCTCCAGCGCAATGGCGAATTGCGCACTCAGGGCCCTGATGCGGGCGATGTCCAGCTCACCGAACGTACCGTCGATCTTGTTCACGAGCTGAAGCACGCCGAGAATCTTGCCCTGCTTGTTGCGCACCGGCACGCACAGGACGCTTCGGGTGCGGTGACCCGTGCGTGTGTCCACATCCCGATTGAAGCGGGGATCTGCGTAAGCATCCTCGACATTGATGATTTTCCCGGAAAAAAAACACGCCCCCGCGAGCCCTGAATCGGCGGGGATGCGGATCTCCTGCGTAATCGCCCCCTCGGAGATGCGTGACCAGAGTTCGTCGCTGGACTCATCGTGCAGGAACAAAGAGCCGCGTTCCGCGCCGAGAAGCTCCGTCGCCGCAGCGATGATCTTGCGCAGAACGGCATCAAGCTGCAGCTCGGAGGAGACGGAATTGGCCACTTCCAGAAAATGGGCTTCCTCGTCTCGTGCGGCGCGCAACGCCGTTTCGTGTACTTGCTGCGCGCGCTGCATCTCGTTGAAGGCGGAGATGACCGAGCCGAGCTCGTCGCCGCTCGACCAGCGCACGGCCCGTGCGCCGCCTCGTTGGGCGAGTTGAATGCCGTTGAGCAGGCGGGTAAGGGGGATGCCGATAGTGCTGTGATGCGCCAGCACGATGCTGAGCACCACTGCCAGCAGCANNTTTGAATGCCGTTCAGCAGGCGACCGAGGGGAATGCCGATGGTGCTGTGATGTGCCAGCACGATGCTGAGCACCACTGCCAGCAGCAGCAGGCCCACGACGCCGGCGGCGAGAACGATCCGCTTGCGGTTGGCCTGGCGTATGCCGCGGTCGGTTAACGTGATCTCTAGCTGGCCGACCCGCTGCCTGCCCCCGGCCCTCTCAAAATCGATGGGTTCGGAGCGCCGGTAGAGCGTGTCGCCCGCCGGCGCAGCCGCCCCCACTCGTTCGATGAGTTCTCCCCCGGCGTCGTAGACGACAACGCCCGCCACGTCGGGATCAACCGCGATCGCGCTCGCTATAAAGGATATATGCCGCCGATCGTCGTTCCACAGAGGCCCGGCCAGTGAAGTGGCCTCTGCGGCGGCAAGCTTGGCGAGCTTGCCCTCGAGCGCCCGTGTCTCCGCGCGGTGGGCGCTCACGAGGAAGACGCAGAATAAGGCAGTTGTCGAAATAAGAGTAAGCGGTACCGTTATCGCCAGGAACTTCGCCCGCAGCGACAGGGAAGTAGATAAGCGAGGTGGCAATCTCAATGCTCTGGTGCCGGCGCGCTCTGGCGATTCCGTCTCGTTGCCGTGAACGGCGCAGGCCCCTTTCCGGGCGGCAGCGGCACGCCGTCACCTGTTCCCTGTCATTGTAATGCTTCGTCGGACCGGCACCAGAGCATCGAAAAGATGGTTTCCGGCGGCGCCGCCGCCCGGCTTCGGGCAGCGACGCGCGGCCAGCCGATGAGCCTAGCGCAGGAAAAGCAGTTCGCGATATTTCGGCAATGGCCAGAGCTTGTCGTCGATCAGCCCCTCCAGGGTGTCGATGCTGACGCGTATCTCGTCGAAACACGGCTTGACCTTGTCTGCGTACAGTTCGGCCTTCGAAGGCGTATCTTGCTCGGCATCGGCGGTGGCCCTGGCCTGATCCATCCGTGCCAGGTCCCCGCGCAGCCTGTTCGCCAGCTCGGCCACGGGGGCCGCCTGGGACACGATGCCGCGAGAGTGTTCTTCGAGTCCCATGTCGCGAAGGTTGCGATGCGTATCGCTCAGTCTGTTCAGGGCCTCGAAAGCGGCGGGCAGGACATACGTGTTGGTCATCTCCTGCAAAAGATCGGCCTCGATGGCGACGGTGTTGACGTAGTTGTCCAGCAACACCTCGTAGCGGCTATCCAGCTCGCGGGCGTTGAAAACGTTCTGGTCGGTGAAAACCTGCTTTGCCCCGTCGGAGATCATGGCTTTCAGGGCAAGCGGCGTCGTCCTGTTATTCGAAAGACCGCGCGAGGCCGCCTCGGTTTCCCAATCTGAAGAATAGCCGTTGCCATTGAAAACGATTCGTTCCACGTCGCTCATATAGCCCCGCAGGACGGCGACGATGCTCTCCTCGACGGACGCGCCGCCCCGCTGGCGTTCCGTGACCTTCGCCGCGAACGCCTGCAGCTGATCCGCGACAATGGTGTTCAGCACGGTCATCGGCGCAGCGCAGTTGGCAGAGGCACCGACCGCGCGGAACTCGAAGCGGTTTCCGGTAAAGGCAAACGGGGAAGTGCGATTGCGGTCGGTGGGGTCCTTGCTGATCACGGGGATCTTGGTCAGTCTGAGATCGATCGTGTCGTCGCCGTCGCTCACCTCCGCGCCCGGTCCCCCGCCCCCGAATCCCGACAGCACCTTTTCGAGCTGAGAGCCCACGAAGATCGAGATGATGGCGGGCGGTGCTTCGTTGGCGCCGAGTCGGTGGTCGTTGCCGGCGCTGGCGATGCTGGCTCGCAGCAGGGCTTCATTGTCGTGGATGGCCTTCAAAATATTGATGAAGAACGTCAGGAAGCGCAGGTTCGAACCCGGGTCGTCGCCCGGGGCAAGCAGGTTCTCACCCTTGCTGGTCGCCAGCGACCAGTTGTTGTGCTTGCCGTTGCCATTGAGTCCGGCGAAGGGTTTCTCGCCGAACAGGATGCGGAACCGATGCTTGATGGCGATTTTCTGCATCAGGTCCATTATCAGAACGTTATGATCGACGGCCATGTTCGTTTCTTCGAACATCGGTGCACATTCGTACTGGCCCGGAGCCACTTCGTTGTGGCGTGTAACGATGGGAATACCGAGCTTGATGGCCTCGACCTCAAAGTTCTTCATGAACTCCTGCACGCGCACCGGAATGGATCCGAAGTAGTGATCCTCCATCTGTTGTCCTTTGGCCGACTTGCCGCCGAACAGTGTACGTCCGGTCAGAAGCAAATCGGGTCTGGCATTGACGAATCGCTCATCGACGAGAAAGTACTCTTGCTCCCAGCCGAGAGTGGAGAACACGTGCGTGATGGTGTTGTCGAAGAAGCGGCATACCGCGGTTGCGGCAACGTTCAATGCATGATTGGCCTTGAGCAGCGGCGTCTTGTAGTCCAGGGATTCACCGGTGTAGGACACGAAAACCGCGGGAATGTAGAGCGTCTTCCCGTTTTGAGTCTCCAGGATGAACGGCGGCGACGACGGATCCCAGATCGTGTAACTGCGCGCCTCGTGCGTGACCCGCAGCCCTCCTGACGGAAAGCTCGAACCGTCGGGCTCAGCGCGGACCAGCATGGAAGCGGAAAGGGTCTCGATGCCCTTGGCTTCGAGATCGAGACTGGGTTTGAAGAATGCGTCGTGCTTTTCGGCCGAAGAGTTGGTGAGCGGGTGAAACCAGTGGGTGTAGTGGGTAACGCCTTTGTCCATCGCCCACTTGATGATGGCTTGGGCCATTTGCTCTGCCGCCTCGAAGTCCATCTTCTGCTGTTGCAGAATCACACCTTTCATCTTCTCGTAAGTGGACTCGGAAACGTGGTCCTTGAGCGCATTGAGCGAAAAAATGTTCTCGCCGAACATCTCAGAGATTCTTCGTCCTTCTCGATGCGTGCGGATCTCAGCCTCGTGGTGCTCGGGTTCCTCGATTGCCGGATGAGTAGGTCGTTGCTTGCGTGTTGCCATGAATCGCTCCAATTATCAAAAGAAATCCTGTTATGCAGTTTCATGTGCCCGTGCGGCGACGAGCGGTGCGTCGAACGCATCGCATGCCGCGCCGCCCCGCCGCGCCCTCGGGCGCCGTGGCTGCCGCTGCAACGGCCGCAGCATCGCGGCTGATATCAGGACAGGCCGCGTTGGATGCTCAGTGGCGCCTCAGACGGGCGGCGATCTCGTCGAGCTCGCGCGCGGTCTGCTCGCGACCGGCGGCATCGAGGCGCGCAACGTCCACGAAGACCCGCAGCGTTTCGCTCTCGGAGCGGATCGCCCGCGTCTCGCCGCCGGTCTCGTCGAATATACCCTGCAGCGCGAACGGGCGGATCTCCCGGGCGATGCCCTTGACCCGCACCGGCTCCAGGGCGACGGCGTCGAATTGATCCTTCACCAGGGCATAGGTCTCACCGGTTACCGTGATGCCGTCCGGCTCCGTGATGCCCTCCATGCGCGCCGCCGTGTTCACCTCTCCACCGATGATCGTATAGTCCATGCGCTCGTTGCTGCCGAAGTTCCCGACATTGCAGTAGCCCGTGTTGATGCCGACGCGCTTGTGGAAGGCGCGCCGATAACCGAGGTCGTACCACTTCGCTCTCAGGTCGACCATGCGGCGCTGCATGGCGACGGCCATCTGGACGCAGGCCAGCGCGTCCTCCTTCACGCCCTTTGTCTCCGGGTCGCCGAAAAATATCAGGATGGCATCGCCGATGAACTTGTCGATGGTGCCGCCGTACTCGAGCGCGATAGACGACATTTCGGTGAGGTAGTCATTCAGCAGAAACGTAAGGTCTTCCGGCTCGAGGTCGTCGGTGGTATCCGTGAAGTCCTTGATGTCGGAGAAGAACACTGTCAGCTTCTTGCGCTCCGTGGCAAGTGAGACGTCGCGTTGGCCACTGAAGATTGACTCGTATACCTGCGGTGGAAGGTACTTGGACAATTTCGAGGACAATCCCTCGAGCATCTTGTTCTTTTCGTTCAGAGACTTGGCGAGCTCGTTTAGCTCCGCTTCGTTGCGGTCGCTCAATCGCACCAGTCGGCGTGTGGTCTTGAAGAGCTTCTCGTAAGCGGACAGCAGTTGCTTGTACTGTTTTTTCGTCTCGTCATCCCACTTGCTCGCAGCCTCGATCAGCAACTTCGCCGTCTCGATGACGGATCGCTCCTTGGTGAAGAGATCGTACGGCATCAGTCGGAGAGGGCCTCAAGCCGGAACTCGGCATGCTCGAGGTCTTCACCGAATTCCTCACCCAGTTCCTGCATATTCTCGTCGTCTTCCTCGTACAACCACCGGACCGTGACCTCGTTTCCGTTCTGAGCCGCCTCGTCGAGCTTGTCGAGCAGCCCCATGACAATCTTCGCCGTGCTGCTGTTGAAGTAAATAAATTCGAAGTCGAACCNNGATTCTCCGCGAAGCACGAAGACGTTGTTCTGAAAATCGAAATCTACTTCGGGCGTGCGCTCGCTCGCCGCGATCTTTATGTTGTCCATCGGTGACGCTTCCGTAGCCTATATGAACGCCTTGAAAGTGAAAAAGGAATAGTCGTCGTCGACGTCAGCGAAATCGAACTCGATGCCGCCGGCGGATTGGCGTGCGATGTCGAGAAAGCCTACCCCGGCCCCCTTGCTGCCTTCCGGTGTGTCGCCCCGTAGCGTCTCCTTGTATCGCGCTTTGAGCTGATCCTTCTCGAGGCCCTGAATTTCCCGTAGGTGCGCGCTCAGGCGCGGCACGTCGGCGCGCCTGACCTTGTTGCCGCAGGCAACGAAGAAGGCGCCGTCCTTCTGGCCCACGGTGAGAACGCCGTAACGCAGCTCCGAACGGCCGGTCTCGTCGCGCCGCGTCTTGTCGTCCGCGGAGTAGCGAATGACATTCTGCACCTGTTCGACGAAGACGGCAAACACGCGTCGGGTGGTTTTCTTGTCGGCTTCATCGTATTCGAGCTTGCGCTTGATTGCCTCGCCGATTCCGAACAGGGTGTCCTCTGTCATGTAGCCGCTGTAGCAGAAGGAGATACCTTCGCGCTCCATGTAGTTGCGGAACTGGTAAAGGTCAATGGCCAACATGTTTGCCTTACCCCTTGAAATTCCGAAATCCGAGGACTGTTACGTCGTCGCGTCTTTGTTCTGTGCCCTGGTAAGAGGACAATGCCTCGACAATCCGCGGCGACTGCTCGGCCATGGGTAGATCCAGCATTGTCATCAGGAGTTCACGAAAACGGCGCTTGCCGAAACCCCGGCGCTTGGGTCCCCCTACCTGATCGAAAAGACCGTCAGAAGCCATGTAAAAGGCGGCGCCGGGGGACGCATCGATCACCTCGGTCCGCGTGGCGAGTCGCTCGGCCTCATCGGCATAGCCGATGCCGAACTTGCCGCCGCGGGTCTCCGTGACCTCGCCGTCGACCACGCGGAACAGCGATGTGCGCGCGCCGGAGAACATCAAACGTCGTCCGTCATCGCCAGCAAGATAGCACACACCGAGCTCCAAGCCGTCGTTGGACTCGCTGTGACCTTTCTCATCCCGGCTGAGCTTCCTGCGAATCCACCAATGCATGCGTTGTATCAGCTGACCGGGGTCGGCGTCGTCGAGCTCGGCCTGGGCGTTGTCGAGGGCGTCGTTGGCGATCAATGTCATGAACGCGCCGGGGACGCCGTGGCCGGTGCAGTCGGCGACGATTACCAGAAGACCGTCCCGCCAGTGGCGGCACCAGAAGATGTCGCCGCCGACGACGTCGCGCGGCTCCCAGATGACGAAGTGCTCGGCGAATGCATCGCTCATCAGTCGCTCCGGCGGCAGGATGGCGCGTTGTATGCGGCTCGCGTAGTCGATGCTGTCGGAGATCAGGCCCAGGGCGTCGGAGAGCTGGGAGGTGCGCTCGCGCACGGTCTCCTCGAGGTGTTCGCGGTGATGCTCGAGCTCGCGGTTCTTGTCCTGGACTTCGGACATGAGCTCATCACGGGATTTCTGCTCGACGATGGCCCTGAGGCTCGCGAACTGGTCCCGGGATCGTTGCAGAGAATGCGCCGGCAGGTACTTGGTGCCCTTGACCCTGTGAGTTCCGTTGTCGGGCGGGGCGACGACGACCTCATCGAAGAATCGCTCCAGCATCGAGGTAGTCGGCAGCGGTTGCTTGTTTTCGAAGCTCAGACTCAGCGCCGACCTTTTGTCGGCATGCTCGATCTCGATCGTCAGCAGCGGCTCCCCGCCCTGACGGTGGAGCGCGCGGCACAACTCGGAAGTGGCGGTGGCGAGACGTGTGGCGGTGATAGCGTCGGTGAGCGAGGCCGTGACACGACGTACCTTGTTGCGCGCATCGAGAATCGACTGCGCCCGGGCGACACGAATGCTGCCCAGTCGGGTCACCGCTTCCATCTCAATACCAAACAGGTGGCGTCGTCAAAACGATTGCCGAAACGCTCCACGACCCGCCGAGCCACCGTCCAGGGGTTCTCGTAGACGAGCTGTGGATATTCCTCAAGCTTGAAACGGTCCTTGACCCCGTCGGTGTAGAGCATGAGCGTCGTCGACTCCGTGAGCTGGAGGCTCTGCTGACGCGGTGTGCGAATCTGTTCTCCGACGACACCGTCCACCGACAGCAGTCTTCTCTCCGCGTGCGATCGCTCGAAAGCGCGAAGAACCGTGTTGCCGACAGCCGCGTATTGTAAACTACCGGTTGCGCAATCCAGGGTGCACAGACCCGCGGCCGCGCCGCGGTCTGAGGCGGCGGCGGCGTGGAGATCGTTCAGGGTGGTGACGACGTCCGCCTGCCAGTTCTGCTGAAGAAAATCACGGATCGCACGAGCGGGAGCATGGGCCTGCGGTCCGTGGCCAAGCACGTCGACGATGGCGATGAACAGGAGTTCGTCGCGGCGCTCGACGAGCGTCGTGTCGCCGCTCAAGCGCTCGCCGACGCAGGGGCGGGCGAAGACCGCGTAGTCGACATCCTGTCCCTTATCCGCCTTTTCCGGGCCGCGTGTCATCGCCTTGCTCGTGCGCTACCCCGCGCGACCGGCAACGAAGCGGATCGCCGACTCGGTGCGGCGGGCGGTACGGTGTGCACGCCCGCGGGGTCCGCCGAGAGCCTCACAGCCACTTCCTGATCAGGACCGTCGTCCCGTGACCCGACCGTGAGTCGATCTCGAAATGGTCCATCATCCGCTTCACGCCGGGCAGCCCCAGGCCGAGGGTGCCGCTGGAGCTGAAGTGATCCTGCAGGGCCTTGTCGACATCGGCAATTCCCGGGCCTCGGTCCCGCACCGTCACCTCGATGCCGCGGCGCTTTCCGCGTACCGTCTCGGTGACGATCACCTCGCCGTGACCGGCGTACTTGAGAATATTGCGGGCGAGCTCCGAGGCCGCCGTGGCGATCATCTGCTGCGTTCCGTCGTCGAATCCGATCTCGCGGGCAGCGAGGCGGGCGGTCAGCACCGCGCGCAGAACGTCGCCTTCAGTCGCCACTCTCGTCCGCTTCGTGTTCCCCGTCATCAGCGTCGTGCTCCGGCGACTCGCTGTCCGGCTGCCCCTGCGACCCCTGCTCCTCCAGGAGCCTGAAGGCAGCGTCGAGATTGCCCGCCGCCACCAGCCCTTCCACATCGGCATCGAGCTCCACGAGGGCGGAAACGATCCCCGGCTGAAGGCCTGCAATGACGGTTTCGGCCCCCATCACCGCCGCCATGGATATCGTGCCTCGCAGCGCTTCGAAGTCTTCGAGATCCATGAGTTCCAGGCCCGAGAGGTCGAGGATGACGCTGTTCGACCCGCTCGTATGCAGCAGCTGCAGCAGGTCTTCGCGAAACTGCTGCAGTACGTCCCGGTCGAGGTCGATCTGGATCGACGCCACCACGCAGTCGCGGGCGAGCTGCAGCGGAATTCTCTGTACGCCAGCGCGCGACATTGCCGGTCACGAGACTTCCCTGATCTCCATTCCCACGCGCCGGAAGGCGTCGGCGAGCGCGTCGCGCATCGTCGCCGTCGTCTTGATGGTGCCGACGTCTATGCCGAGCTCGACGATGGTCTGAGCGATCGCCGGCGACACGCCGGAGATGGTGCAGCTGCAGCCCATCAGGCTCGTCGCCTTGGTGATCTTGATCAGGTTGTTCGCGACGGCAGTGTCCACGACCGCGACACCGCTGATGTCAAGAATGAAGATGCGCGCCTGTGTCTCAGAGATCTTGGCAAGTGTGGCGTTGAGGATGTCCCGGGCGCGATGCGAGTCGATGATACCGACTAGCGGAAGCAGCAATATATCGTTCCATATCTGCGTCACCGGAGTCGACATTTCCATCAGTGTCTTGCTTTGGGCGGAGACGGTTTCCTCGACGATGGTCGAATAGGCGTCCACGACGATCGCCGTATCGAGATGGAGAAGCTTGGTGACGGAGCTTTGCATCGCAAGAGACTGCTCAGCCCGCTCCTGTGTCTCGAGAAGATCGATGAACAGGCTCGCGAAGGTATTCATGCCCGAGAAATAGGTATGCAGCGGCAGTCCGATGCGGGCGTGGGTCTGACCGACGACGCGGCGGCTTTCAATGTAGCTGTCATCCTTTTCGGCCTCGAAGAACGCTTTCCAGTAGCCCTGCTGCAGGAACTTCACCCTTTCCAGGGTTTCGGAATCGGAGAAGAAATGCTCGAACTCGGGTTGAGTCCGCAGCCAGCGGTACCATGCGCTGATCCATTCCTGCATTTTCGGTACCGCGATTGTGCCGAAGGCGACAACGTGTTTGAGCTCGTTGGCAGAGATGCCATAGAGCTTCAGCAGCGATGCCGCGTTCATCTCGGCCACACGGTGGGAAGGTTGCGTGAAAGTCGACATGCCAGTCTCCCGTCCAGTATCAGTGTCCGCTATCTGTCAGCGCTCGCGCACGTGGCCCAGGGCGAGTTCTATACCGCGAGCCAGCGAGCGTTCCGTCATGAGGCCCTCCATGAGGGTGTCGAGCGCGGCGAGATCGCGCGCCAGTTCCGGTCGCATGCCGGTGATAATCACCTGCGCGCCGAGGAGTCGCGCGGCCCGCGCAGCCCGCGCCAGGCCGTCGGCGACGTCCGCACCGAACGCGGGCACGCCGGTGATGTCGAGTATCGCCACCCGCGCCGCCGACGCATGCAGTCCCTCGACCAGGCTGTTTCTCACGTTCTCGATGCGCGCCGGGTCAAGCTCACCCACCAGCGGCACGACGACGATCTCGTCGTGCACCGGGATGAGCGGAGTTGACAGAGCCTCGATGGCGGCGGCCTGGCGGCTGACCAGCTCCTGGAGGGAGCACCGCATACGATCGAAGCTCCTGGACAGATCACCGATCTCGTCGCCGCCGTCCGTGTCGACGACCGTGTCGAGGTTGCCCTCGGCGAGCTCGGCCGCTTTCTGCGACAGCCTCTGCAGCGGACGCGTGAGTGTGCGCGCGAAGACAAAAGCGATGATCGCGATGACCACTGCCAGCGCGCCGAGCCCGATGATCATGCTGGTACGCAGCCTCGTGGCCGTCTTGAACGCCTCCGCCTCGTCGATCTCGCTCATGATGGCCCAGGCGACGTCGGGTATCGTGAGCGGCCGGTAGGCCGAGAGCACGGGTATGCCCCGGTAGTCACTGAAGATAGCGGTGCCCGTGTCGCCCTGCAGGGCCGCCGCGGTTCCCTCGGTGCGCGCTTCCTGCAGGCCGATCGCACTGTCGAGGTTGGCGATGCGTCGCACCGTCGAGCCCGCCACACCGCTGCGTTCGATGCTACGCAGGTAATCGTCCTTGTCCTCGATGAGGAAGCGCGGCTCGGTGCGAAGACGCAGATCGTCGCCAACGATATAGGTCTCCCCACTCTCGCCCAAACCGACGCGCGACCAGTCGCGTTTGCTGGTCATGATGTCGTTGATGCGATCGACCGGCATCTGAAAGACTAATACGCCGATCTTTTCGTCGCCGTCGAAGATCGGCGAGGCAATGAACGAGGCCTGCGCATTGTAGGAAGGGTGATAGGGCTCGAAGTCTACGAGGCGGACGAACTCCCTGGCGGTCGCGTCGCGTGCGGCCCTGAAGGCGCGGGCGAAATTGGTGTCCCGGTAAGGGCCGCTCAGCAGCGACGTGCCGAAATCGACTTCCTTGAACACGCTGTAGACGATATGTCCGGTCTCGGGGTCGACCAGGAAAATGTCGTAATAGCCGAATCTCTCGAGGAAGCTGCGGATGATGGGGTGGTAAAGCCTGTGTGCGAGATCGTAGCGGCCGGCGGCGCCAGTGTCCTCGAGAAGGTGCTTGCTGCCCGTCTCGAAGGGATTGGTGGCAATTAAAAGGTACTGCAGAGCGCGCACGCCGGCCT
>JABAHS010021712.1_pt1 | contig 14705 bp, 6 predicted proteins | sample 7062111 | NCBI WGS metagenome assembly JABAHS01 (sample SAMN14534600, study PRJNA622989) | marine sediment metagenome | biome: marine biome [ENVO:00000428]; feature: marine pelagic biome [ENVO:01000023]; material: deep marine sediment [ENVO:00002113]; isolation source: pool of 4 deep marine... | reverse complement strand
GTTCAACATTCTGTCCGGGGGTCAGTGATTTATCGAGATCGATATTGACAGTTCCACCATTCTCGGAATACACATCTTCAACCTCTACTGATTCCATCCCCCGTTTGGCTTTATGAAGGTTCATCCCCAGAAGCTCGGCCCGGCGCTGAAGGGATGGATACTCCTCAGCTTTGTCGAGCTGCTCTTCAAGTTTCGCTTTTTTCTTTATATCCTTTTTTATAGCCCGTTTAAGCTGTCCGAGGAGGTTAGATTTTATTGAAGTCTTTGGTCTGCTTATTTTCTGCCCTGCAGCGGATTGACGAATTATATCCGAGATCGAAGCATATTTCGGCAGATCATTGTCAGAGGCTATCAATATTGATTCTGATTTTGAATCATGGCTTAGCTCGGTTTCAGGTCGGACAAAATTGGCACAATACTCCCTCAGATTGAATAAAACGCTTTCGATTGAATCAGGGCTATGTTCAGATACTAATTTGTCAAGTAAGCCAGACCTGTCGCCTGCTAAATCGTATAGAATTCCATCATCAATACCCGCGAATGTTTTTAAGATTGCATCTTTCAAAGATAACTTATCCATATGACTGATGACTGAAATCATTTCCGACAATTCAAAATCAAGCGGATTGGCGAGTTGCAGAGGTTCAGGCGGTCGGTATCTTATCAGGTCCAGCTTGGCTTTGCGAATCGAGGTAATAATATTACCTGAATCATCAGTCAAAAATAGATTGCTGGAGATGCCGAACAATTCGAAAATCAGCCTAAAGCTGTTCCCCTCGTCCTCGATTGCAAATTGAACCACCCGGTCGAAATCTATCTGGCTGATATCAACAATATTTTTATCCATAAGCTGGGGAAGGAAATTGGTGGTGGCGATGCGCATATAGAAGCCGTCCCGAAGATAAAGATAAGAATCTCTACCGCCGAAGTGAAATATCAGGCTGAATCTATCCGACTCCTTTGCCAGATGTATGAGGATTGTCTTATCCTTCTCAGACTTCCTGAGTTTTCTTATTCTCGCTTCAAGAAGTGATTGCTTAAACTCGGATACCAGTCTGGCAATATGTAAGGCAGTGATCTTCATACGCTACAATTTATCATTAAACTCGCAAAAATATAAACAAATAAAGATTACAGCATTGCCGTCATAATTGCAAGAGTTTTAAGCAGATAAAAGAGGACAACAATTCAAATATTGACAAAAACCCGAAGCCGGTTATCTTTTAATAATGAAAAGAGCTTCTTCATTGACTACTGGCCTATCGCCCGGGAGGTGGCACATTGTATTCCCATATAAAGCAGCTGTGCAAGACTGAGCTATCGTTATCGTCAAAAAAAGTAAAGACTTCAATTTTCCAAATAACGGCGGTTTTGATTTCCGCTCTTCTATTCATTTTTTCTCATGCCGCGGCCGAGGTTGCATCACAATACGAAATGGACCGGGTGAGTCAAAACTGGCTCAGCCTGATTGTCTATCAGAAGGGCGCATGGGCTGAGACACAGAATCCCCAGATTGTGAACCAGCAGGAATTGGTTGTCAACGATACTGTATTGGCCAATGTTTATTCCATTGAGCCGGCAGGCTATATAGTCGTTCCGGTCTTGAAGGAATTGCCGCCGGTTAAGGCTTATTCGGATGTTTCCAGCCTTGACGTCGATGCCCAGGGTGGTTTCGCGAAACTGCTGAAAGATGTTCTGATGGAACGTGTCCGGCTCTATGTTGAATACTACGGCAGCATGGAAGCCTCCCAGGCCTCGAAGACCGAAAGGCTTTTTGATGAAATCAACAGCCTGAAATGGTCTCAATACACGTTGTCCGAAGCCGAATTTAACAGCAGGCTGGGCAAGGATGTAGATCCCGGCGAGGAAGGCGAAGCCCTGCTTTCTACCAGCTGGCATCAGGGAGCGCCGTATAATAACGACTGCCCATTAGGCGACGGAGGCAGGACTGTGGTCGGATGTGTCGCCACCGCAGCGGCACAGATCATGGCATATTACCAATGGCCGCCGCATGGCCAGGGAAGTCATTCCTATTACTGGGATGGTGATCAATCATGTGGAGGCAGCACGGATGGCCGTACGCTCAATGCCGATTTTTCAGATTCATATGACTGGGCTAATATTGTCGATAACTGCAGTGACGGCTGCAATGATGAGCAGGCCGCCGCCCTGGCACACTTAAACCGCGAGGTCGGAATTGCATTCAACATGGACTACGGAGCCTGCGGATCCGGCACCTGGACATATTTAGCCCTGAATGTCTTTCCCAATTACTTTTATTATGATCCCTCGATAGACAGGGAATGGCGCAGCGACCACTCTCAGGATGCATGGTTCAATCTGGTCAAGGAACAGATACTGCTGGGACATCCCATGGAATATCGCATCTATACCCATGCTATTGTCTGTGACGGCTGGCGCGAGCTGGATGGTGTCAAACAGTACCATTTCAATTATGGCTGGGCTGACGGCCATAACGCCTGGTATAATTTAGATAATCTGCACTGCCCCTGGTCAGGCTGCGGTCTGAACGAGGAATACATGATCAGAAATATCTTCCCCAAGCCGGATGCCGATGACGACGGCATAGCAAACGACAGCGACAACTGCATGCTGACTTTCAACGCCGATCAAAAAGATGATGATGGGGACAATGTCGGGAATGAATGCGACAATTGCCCGGACACTCCCAATTTCGATCAGAATGATAATGACGGCGATTTTCTGGGCGATGCCTGTGATCCGGATGATGATAATGACGGTCTCCCGGACGAAGATGACAATTGCCCGTTTTTAGCCACCACCAATACAGACGATTACGACGCTGACGGGGTCGGGGACGCCTGCGACAATTGCTATGATACACAGAATCCGCATCAATACGACGAAGATGGTGATGGTGTGGGGGATGCCTGCGATGGATTACTGCATATGCAGGCTTATGATGTGCCGAATGCTCTGCTTGGTGAGGAGTACAACTACCAGTTCTGGGCTGTGGGCGGAGTGGAACCCTATACCTGGGAGAAAACCTGGGGCCAGGTACCCTATGGGCTTATATTTGAAGCCGGCGAGTCGGGTTTACTTGCAGGCACACCCACGTGGACCTCCGATTATTCCTTCAGGATAGTGGTTACAGACTCAGACTCACCTGTCAATAGCGATACAATGCTTATAAATATCTTTGTAACCGAGCCACCTCCGCCTCCCTATGTTTGCGGAGATGCAACCGGGGACGAGGTCGTAAATGTATCGGATGCGGTACACATTATAAATTTCATATTTACAGCCGGCCCTGAACCGGAGCCTATCGCAGCAGCCGACTGCAATTGTGACGGTTCCTGTAACGTCAGCGATGCCGTGATGATCATTAATTATATATTTACATCCGGCGCCGCGCCTTGCGATACCGATAATAACGGCGAACCCGACTGCTGAGAGAATAAGTCAGAAATTTAAAGCCTGTCCGGAGCGTTTTCAGGCGGTCTTTTTCTAGGTCACCATTGTATTTTAGAAACCGATTGCGGCATACCGAATTGTCTGTTATAATCCATAATATATCAAATCTTATATTCAAAAGGAGGAAAATTCTATGTCGATAAAGGACAAAAAAATCGGAGTGATCGGACTGGGGACAATGGGTGCGGCAATGGCCAGGAATATAAACAGGGCTGGATTCGGGCTGGGGGTTTACAATCGCACCGAATCCCGGGCCGAGGCTTTCAGGGATGAAGGCGCTGCTGTTTTTTATGCCCCATGGGAGCTGGCAGAGGATTGCGATGTCGTCATAATTATGGTAACCGGACCGGAAGCCCTGCTCGAGATGACTGGCGCAATCCAGGAAGTGTTGCAGCAAGGCAAAACGGTCATTAATATGAGCACAGTTTCGATAGATGCCACCATGCAGGCGGCAGAGATGGTGCGAGCCAGGGGAGCGCAATTCGTGGACGCACCTGTTTCCGGCAGCAAAAAGCCTGCTGAGGATGGCACGCTTGTCGTACTGGCAGGCGGCGATTCCAGACTGCTGGACGAACTTCAGCCCCTTTTCGCATCTATGGGCAAGGAAATCGTGCGCTGCGGAGAAGTCGGATACGGCACACGAATGAAATTAGTGATCAATATGCTGCTCGGAAGTATGATGGCATCATTCGCGGAAGCGCTGGCATTTGGAAGAAGGATGGGTCTGGAGTTCGAGACAATTCTTCAAACGATTACGGCCGNNAAACGATTACGGCCGGCGCCCTTGGCTCTCCCCTGTTCAAGATAAAAGGTCAGGCTATCTCGGAGGGGAATTATACCAAGAACTTTCCGGTCGACCTGATCTTCAAAGACCTGAACCTGGTTCTCCATGAAGCCGGTAAGATCGGTACACCCCTGCCGCTCGCATCAGCAACCCGCGAAGCTTACAGCGGCACAGTCGGTCTCGGGCTGGGCAGCGAGGATATGGCGGCACTTGTCAAATACTATGAGAAAATTGCCGACATTAAAATAGCTGACGGAGGAGAATAAGATGAAATACAGACTCGAGAGCGACAGTCTGGGTGAAATTCAGGTGCCGGGCGAGGTTTATTATGGAATACAGACAGCGCGCGCAATTCAGAACTTCCCAATGACGGGANNTCCAAACCTGATCAATGCACTGGCCTCGGTCAAGAAGGCGGCCGCCATGGCAAACATGGAACTCGGCATTCTCGAGCATAAAATCGGCGATGCAATAGTACAGGCTTGCGATGAAATCCGTAACGGCAGGCTTTTCGAGCATTTTGTCGTGGATGTAATCCAGGGCGGGGCGGGGACCTCGACCAATATGAACGCCAACGAAGTTATCGCCAACCGCGCCCTTGAGATCATGGGTTATAGGCGTGGTGAATATCAATACTGCCATCCGAATAATCACGTAAATCTTTCGCAGTCTACGAATGATGTCTATCCCACGGCCCTGAAAATCGCCTCTGTTTGGGACATTGAAAAACTACTCAAAGCCATGAGCAACCTCAAAGAAGCATTTGCGGAGAAAGGACATGAGTTTGCAGGTATCCTGAAAATAGGCCGTACTCAGCTTCAGGATGCTGTGCCGATGACGCTGGGTCAGGAGTTCGAAGCTTACGGGATAACACTTGGCGAAGGAATGAAGGCTCTTAAAGATGCTACCCGGGAGATTTGCGGAATCAATATGGGCGCCACAGCAATCGGCACAGGGATAAACACTGTTGAAGGTTATGCCGAGAAAGTCCGCTTTCTTCTGGCCGATATAACAGGTCTTCCACTATACACCGAGCCAAATCTGGTAGAAGCTACTTCTGATACCGGTGCTTTTGTACAGCTTTCCGGCGTACTCAAACGTGTGGCGATAAAATTATCCAAAATATGCAATGACCTCAGGCTTCTGTCATCGGGACCCCGGGCCGGAATCGGAGAAATAAATCTGCCGCCCCGACAGCCCGGATCATCAATCATGCCCGGGAAAGTAAATCCGGTAATTCCTGAGGTCGTTAATCAGGTCTGCTTTCAGGTGATTGGCAATGATGTCACTGTCACACTGGCCGCCGAGGGCGGTCAACTCGAGCTAAATGTCTTTGAACCGATCCTCGGTTTCAATATATTCCAGTCTATAGAAATGATGGAACGAGCCTGCACAGTCCTGCGCGAGCGCTGTATTCTTGGAATAACCGCCAATCGCAAAAGGTGCCGGGAGCTGGTAGAAAGCTCCGTCAGTCTGGTTACAGCCCTTTCCCCTTATATCGGGCATGAAAATGCTGCCAGAATCGCCAGAGATGCTCTGGAAACTGGAAGACCGGTAAGGGAACTTGCACTGGAAAGCGGATTGATTGATCAGGAAAAGTTAAATGACATACTCGATCCCGGCAAAATGACTCACCCCCGCTCAATAACAGGATACGGCAAAATCTGAAACAAACCATTACTTGTTTCAAATGAATGCCAGGTTGCGGAAAATTGATAATTCATTCTATCTATAGATTATTGCTGATTAAATTTATCAAAAATTGCCCCTAAAAAAAAGTTTACTACAAATTTCATTTAATTTTGTGGTCGTATATTTTATAGTAGTACCAAAAGGTCCCCCCGGACCTGTTTTTCAGATTGATATACATGCCGAATTTTTAGTGGAAAAATGGAGTTTTCCATGCTCGACAGAACCCATCGAATCGTAATAATCTCATATCTTAGTGCCATGAATTCGGTTCTATATGAAATCGGCAGTATGGACTGAAAAGGTAGAGAGTATATGAAAGAGTCAATATTGTAAAATAATCCCCATACAGGGTGCCGAACCCTGCGATCCCAATGCAGACGGTCTTCCCGACTGCAAATCCAAAACAATACTACTTGTACGGAATACAGCACTCGCCCGAGTGCTGTATTTTTTGCAGTTATTTCTCATATCTTGAACGTACAAAAGCAAAAATCCTGAATATTAGGTTGAACACAGCCTATTCAGAATAGTCTTGACTGTATAAGGAATTAAAGTAAATTAAATGATGTACTACCGGATCTTTTATAATTTGGGATCTACTCAAAACAATGAGTCCTGTAATCAAAACGAGGCAGTAAAAACATCATGCGCTTTGCCCGCATCGGATTACCCACACGGAGGGAATTATGTCAAATTCAGATTTTTCATTTCATAGCAGAATAACCCTGTCATTTTTTGCTTGCCTTATCGGAATAGCATTTACTGCAGCATCGGCCGCAGCGCCGGCAGAATTTCAGATAACCGATTATAATAAAGATCTGGATGTGCTGAGTGTGAGATTAGAGGGATCGATATATTCCGATCTAAAATCCCGGGCAGACTTGATTACTGTGGACTTCCCTCTTTCACCGAGTAATTCGGTTTCGCTCCAATTGGATGAACTCGTGATTACCACACCGCAAACGAAGTTTGTGATCGGAAGCAGTTCAGGTGATATTGAAACATCTCCTCCCGATGTTATCCTTCTGCGGGGAGAGGTTTCAGGGCAGGCTAATTCAAGCGCGTTTTTGGCCCTCAGCAGTTCGGGAATGGGCAATGGCCTGGTTACGCTCGAAACCGGCCAGACTTACATACTCTCCAAGACTCCGGGTGAATCTGCAAAAGGATGGAATGGCAGCTTCACAATTCACAGACAGCTCGGAGATATCGGTTTGCCGGACGGAGTGGAATTTTGCCGCATGGTTTATCCGCCCGGTTATAAGCCACCCGGCCCTCAAAAAGATGGCAGAGACTTCGCCGGTGGGCCGGATCTGATGAAGGTTGCACTTGATGCAGACCATTATTATTATGAGATCTTTGGCAGCGTGGGCGAAGCACAATCGTATGTCATGATGGTCTTCGGGGCAATTGCCGCAATCTATGAAAGAGATTTGGATATGCGCATGGTTCTGGACTATCTGAGAATCTGGCCCAATGCTGACGAGCCGTTCTCGGCCGATGACCTATATGGCTTTGCCTCATACTGGCATGAGAATGAAAGCTACTGGGAATACAATGTGGTCCATATGCTCAGCGGGCGGCGCAATCTCGATTACGGCGGGGTTGGATACATCTACAATCTTTGCGATGCTTACTGGGCCTACAGTATCGGGGGCTACTTAAACGGCAGCTTTGGAGATCCTCTGGGCGGGCCGGCCATTGGAAACTGGGATATTGTAGTCACCGCTCATGAAATCGGGCATAATGCCGGCGCACATCACACCCATGACCAGGAGCCCCCTGTCGATCAATGCCCGGATGGAGTCGCAGCCAGGAGCACTATCATGAGCTATTGCCACACTCTTGTTGGCGGATTGTCCAATACCGAGCTGAGATTTCACAGCGTTACACAAAATGAGATCAGGAATGCCATGAACGCTACATATTGTGCGGATTTCGATTGTAACGGTAATGGTATTCCCGATTATGATGATATTGTAGGTGGTTTCAGTGATGATGTTAATGGCAACGATATTCCCGATGAATGCGAGGACTGCAACAGCAACGGTATTCTCGATCCAGATGATATTGCCGGACCCGAGACCGATTTAAATTCAAACGGAATTCCCGATGTCTGTGAGGCCGATTGTAATAGCAACCTGCTCCCCGATGACTGGGAAATCTGGAATGATTACGAGCCTGATCTCAATGGAAATTATGTGATTGATTATTGCGAACCGGATTGCAACGAAAACTCAGTGCCGGATTTCCAGGAAATCGATTTAGGGATGGCGGATGATTTCGACAGGAATAATGTGCCCGATGATTGCCAGGATTGCAATGAAAATGGCATCAGTGACTGGCTCGACCTGGGACGGCAGGGAAATGTCTTCGTCGCTGATCTTGGGGGATACATACGAGAATTCCATGGCCTAAGCGGATTCCCGATCATGAACTATACCTCATCATATATCAGCCAGCCTTATGATATCGTCGCCGGACCGGACAGGGCATTATATGTGGCCGATATCGCCACCGACCTTGTAGTGAAAATTGATGCTGAGACAGCCAATATAACCGAGTTTACCCAAACCGGCGACCTGACCAACCCATCATCACTCATTTTTGGGCCTGACGAAAATCTATATGTAACCTGCCAGGGAGATAACTCTATAGTAAAAGTTGACGGGAGCAGCGGCTCCATTATCGCCACTTTTGTCTCATCAGGCTCGGGTGGTTTGAGCAGTCCCCATGGAATAACCTTTGGCCCCAATGGGAATATATTTGTTACCAACGGAGATAACTCAGTTCTTGAATTTTCCGGAACTGATGGATCATTTATTGGAGTCTTTGTAACGTCCGGCAGTGGTGGATTGTCGAGCCCCCGCGGATTGACCTTTAACTATGAGGGTGATTTACTGGTGGCAAGCTATGGCACTAACCAGATTTTGAAGTATGACGGCAATACCGGAGACTTCATCGGGCCGTTTTCCGCCACCACGACGACACAGGTCTGGGGATTGAGGCAAGGCGCCAATGGCCATGTTTTTGCCGCCGAGCACAGCAGTACCAATGTGCCGTACATATATGATTTCTTCCCAAACGGCCTTAAATTCCTGAATTATATCAGGGGAGCAAATTCCGGAATGACAAATCCGACCGCTTTTGCCTTCATGCCGCCCAGTCCGTCTGACTGTAATCAAAACGGGGTCCTGGATGTATGCGATATTGCTGCAGGAATTCTTACCGACGCTGACATGGATAATATACCTGATGAATGCGTTACGGGTGATTCGGACGGCGACGGTTATGCTGATGGCATCGATAATTGTCCCTCCGATCCCAATTCCTCTCAGCATGACCAGGATGATGACGGCATCGGCGATGCCTGCGACAACTGCGTCTTTACATCGAATCAGAACCAGGCCGATGGGGATGGAGACGATGTCGGAGATCTCTGCGATAATTGTGTTTCCGAAAGCAATCCTGATCAGGCTGACGGCGACAGCGATTTCTTGGGAGATGCCTGTGATGACTGCACTGACAGTGATGGGGATGGCTATGGGGACCCAGGCTATCCAAACAATACCTGTTCAGATGATAACTGCCCCACAGTCTATAATCCATACCAGGAGGACATGGATGGAGATGGTATCGGGGACGCCTGCAACTTCCTCTTCTTCACTTACGATACCGTACAAACTGGATGCACCCGGCTCATAGTCGGCAATCACGGTAATGTGGGCAATGATGGAAATGATACGCAGGAGAATTACGGCGGAGCAAATCTGGATTATGCCGAATTCGGCGATTGTGATCCGGGAGCCAGGGTGTATCTATTTACAGGATCACCTGTTATCGGATATCCCGATGGCGGGCCCGGCTATGCGGACCATGCCATGTATGACCAAAAAAGCCGCACTTTTAAGGTGGTCTTTGATGGGCATGCCGCGGAACCAACTGTCACGCAAAACGGATATGATATTTACAGGACCGGGACTTTCGCGACATCCAATTTTGATATCGGAGTGGACCNNGCTCCCAAATCCGCAGATTCCTGTAACTTCATAATCCAGCGCACCAGAGTCTATTCGTATGACGGAATGACACACACAAACTTAACCATTGGCGAGGTAATAGACTGGGATACACCCTCTGATGGCCCTGCAGAAAACAGCTATGGCAAAGACGAATCCAGAAAACTGATTTATCAGCGGGGCGCTGAATATAACAGCGATCCGGGTGAGTGCCAGGATAATGACAGACGCTTCGGTGGTCTGGCCCTGATCGGATCATATCTGAACGATCCTGAAAACCTCGATACGACCACTATGCCCGCTGGCGGAAGACCCGTCCTTGCTCAGGACTATGTCTGGCCCTCAGGAGGCTTCATCCCGGAAGAGCTGTACAGCCTGATGCAGGTCTCCGGATTCTCTACAACCACTGCGGTTGCCGATCTTGTCTCGCTGATGTCATATTTCAATGGCTATACCGTCCAGGCCGGCGACACGCTCTATATTTATTCAGTGCTATCGACCGTACAGGACGGCACCTTGGGGGATTTGCAGAATTCAGTCGACAAAGCCAAAGCCTGGTTCGTATCAAATATTATGGGCGGCAGCTACCTGATAGGGGATGCCAATAGCGATGGCCAGGTCAATGTAAGCGACGCTGTTTATATCATCAATTATGTCTTCGTGGGCGGCAATCCGCCCAACCCTCTGGCCGCTGGAGACTGCAATTGCGATTCGGCAGTCAACGTCAGTGATGCGGTCTGGATTATAAACTACGTATTCGTGGGCGGGGCAGCGCCAGGAGACTGCTGAGACAAGAGATTGGATCTACCCAAAAAGGGGCATTCATTTGCCCCTTTTCGTTTTTGCAATGCTATTTAGCTTGCGATTTTGCATCCAATGCGGTAAATATAAATACGATATTCTCTGACAGGAGGTAATAATGCTCAAGGGCATACATTTCTTATTAACTTATACATGTACTTACGAATGCGATCATTGTTTCCTGTTCTGCGGGCCTCATGAGAACGGCACCTTTACACTTAAAAATATTGAAGAAGTCCTTAACCAGGCCAGAGATCTTGGAACAATAAGGACGATTTATCTGGAAGGAGGAGAACCGTTTCTATTCTATCCTCTCNNTATCCGATCTCAGTATAAGCGATGACGAGCTGCATGGCAGCCCTGATGCAGCCGAAAACGCTCTCCGGGCGGCCGAAAACCTGGGATTCGCATCGGGTTCGATCTGCATTGAAAAACCGGTGACCATCTCTGACCAAAGTGAACATGGCGAAAAAGGAGAGCCGGTGGTGGGAGGAGACGTGTTATTTAAAGGCAGAGCGGCAGATAAACTGACCGAAAATCTGCCGCGCATCAGCTACAAGAGCTTCAGGGAATGCCCGCATGAAGAGCTGATATCCCCCGGCCGGGTACATGTCGATCCTTATGGTAACGTAATGCTGTGTCAGGGCTTAACTATCGGCAATCTGTTTCAGAAACCTCTTAAGCAGCTCATGGAAGAATATGAACCTCAAAAGCATCCGATCTGCGGGCCATTGCTATCCGGAGGGCCGGCCAAGCTCGCGGAAGAGTATGGCATAAAAGTCGAACCCGGCTATGTCGATGCCTGCCATATGTGCTTTCTCGTGCGCCGGGCATTATTGAAGCAATTTCCTCAGTATCTGGCCCCTCCTCAGGTATACGGGATAACTGAATCCGAATGATGCCTAAAATTGCTTATCGATTCGCAATCGAAGAGACCTATGGCTTCCTCGCACCGTTTCAATGCCTGGCTAACCAAATTTTAAAGTAAATCAAAATATCCTTGACAAATCCAAACAATCTATATAGTTTCAATTAGACCAACGCTATGACGGACAGCATTTTGTGTGTGAGATAAAACTGTACCTATCACCTGTACTATTAGATTTTAGAAAGTTTACCTGAAAAGCAGTCGCTGAAGTGTAACTGATGCGTCGGTTTGATATGCTTTTTGGGGAGTGGGATGGGCAGCTTAAATTATTTTGTAATATTCCGAAATATTTCACGATTTAGGTATTAACAGTCGATTTACGAAGGGAGGTGGATGGTCACGATTTCTTTTCCCGCACTCATAAGGAGGCGCGGATTTTTCCTGTTTAGAGCCTTTTAAAATTCCGAAAGGAGCAAACCATGATGAGAAAATTTGGAGTAATCGTACTCCTTGCGGTATTTCTCCTAACCTCAATTACCGCCGTAGCCAAGACTTCCAACAGCAGCGCTCCCCCTGGGTACAAACGTATCTATATCGAGAAGCCTATGCTATTCGGGGTGGATGAGAACTACTACGATCCCGGTCCTGCCCTGAAGTTATATGCAGATCCGCCCGTAGGTTATTCTCCTGCGGGATCCTGGCGGTGGGTATATGAATTGGAAAACACCCAGCATGACCGGCAGCACTATTCCTCGTCGGGACGTCAGATTGTATACGCGGGCTACTGGAACGCCGGATGTGACTATGTTTATATGAACTGGTCGGGACGCCAGGTAATTGGCGCATCAATCATTCTTCAATGTAAGACGGCTATTTTTGACTGGGCTGGAGGAGTTTGGGATTATACTGCCGGTGGATCATTCCAGGCCGGCCCCTCCGGGAGTTTCCAGAATCTTCCGTATACTTTTTCACCCAATATCGGCATAAACCCCGATAATCCCTGGGCTGTCTCCTCGATGAGCGTTCGTAATGAGGCGGAGGCATGGAAATCTTATATTGCCTACGCTATAGACGGTTGTCCGACAGCTGGTTATCAAACACACCAGGCACTGCCTGGCCCTCCCAACCTTGAGGGGATAACCAACGGCTTTTGTGATGAGAACCTTGGGGATGAAACAGTGAGCCCTTATCTCTGGCCTATTATTGATCTGGACACAATAGGCGATCTAGTAATAACTCACCTTGTTCATCAGGAATGGGGTTTCTGTGATGCTTCACAGACTGATCCGAATAACATTGATGCGGCCTCGCTGATTTACCAGCGCAAAATTGCCACCGCTGCTGGTGACCCTGAGACCGGCACATGGGACGGACCGCATTTTATAGATTCAGTCTATAATATTGCCTACATCGTCCGCGCCGATCACAGGCCCGGTAATCACAATGTATATCTTGCCTACATGAAGCCAATGTACTATCAATATGATGGCGCCGGCGGAAGTCCCTGTGCGGGCACCGGAGCATATCAGCTTCATCAGGACATTGTTTATGTTGAGTCAGTTGATGACGGTGATAACTGGTCGGCCCCGATTTATGTTACCGACTTTAAATCTGGTTACGAGGACGATAGAACTCAGCCGGCGGCATACGAGATCACCGGTTTTGTCGATCCAAATGGAGCATTCCATCTCGTCTGGACAGTGATAAGTAACGATGAAGCCTGTTCCTTCCCGGTAACGGCAAAACTTTATCACTGGGATAATTCCAACAACTGTATCTCCCTGGTTTATGACGGCAGCGAGCCGGCACTATTTCCAGGATGGGCAGGAGGAATTAACGCCTGGAACCTGATGTTGGCCAAACCCAATATCTCCTGGTGTGATGACAAATTGTATGTCTCATTTGTCAGGTACGGAGCCCATACCACAACCAATGATAACGGAGACCTCGTTGTGGATGATATTGCTGCAAGCTCACTGGCAAACACAGATATTCTGGTTGCTGCATCAGATGTGACCGGTTCAATGGGACAGGTGTGGTCCGACGCGGTTAACATTACCAACACGATCACAGACAGCTGCCTGACCGGCGATTGCGAGTCCGAGCACTGGGCCACAATGGCGATGTATTCGACTGACAGCTTGATGATTGAGTACATTCTCGATCTCGAGGCCGGAACCAGGGCAGGCCCTAATGATCCGAACGAGTTTACGATGAATTGGACGGATAACCCGGTTATATTCATGACCTGGCCCTGCTTTACTATGGCCGATCTGCCGCAGAATAACTGTATTTCCACATCGCCTTCTACGGCAACGTTCGATGAAGTTGCTCTGGCGCCCAACGGCAATACGGCTCCGCCCTGTAACACTCCAGCATCAGCGACGAAGGATGTTATTATTGCCAACTGCGGAAACGTGAACTATACATATACTGCATCCTCGAATGACGGTTGGCTGACGATTGATGCCGGTGCAGCCGGTTCAGTTAACGCCGGAACCGGGCCCAATTATTCCGATAATCCAGCCTGGAACGGCGCTCCTGCCTGCGCATCCCCGGCTACAGTTACATGGACCGCCAATTCAGCCACGCTGGGCGAGGGCAATTACACCGGTACCATCTCCGTTAATATAGCCGAAGCGGGAGTGGATGACTTTGATATTACAGTCAATCTCGTTGTAACCTGCGAATACTATGAACCCGAATATGCCAGAATTACCGGCGGTTGCTGGACGGTTGATCTGTGGAATACTCCACAGGCAGCTGCGCAGACCGATCCCGCGGGTAATATGCAGTTCTATGCCTGCGGCGGCGACTCGATCACCCCGCTTTATCATGAAGCCTTTGCGGTCGGCTGGCAGGAGGGCGGCGTAATTAAGCTGTTCAGTGATGCCGTTACCCAGGATTCCAGCCAGTTGCATATGCGCGCCTTGAGCGCTGTTTCGCAGACTGAGGTCGGTACTCCCGGATCGGGCGTTGGTTACTACAAGACCGAAGGTTTCTGGTCCACACCTGACAGTAATGTCCAGGGTAAGATCGAATACTTCGTGCCCGGTCATCAGGATACCTCGGTTCTGATCGAGAAGGT
>JABAHS010071948.1_pt1 | contig 14709 bp, 13 predicted proteins | sample 7062111 | NCBI WGS metagenome assembly JABAHS01 (sample SAMN14534600, study PRJNA622989) | marine sediment metagenome | biome: marine biome [ENVO:00000428]; feature: marine pelagic biome [ENVO:01000023]; material: deep marine sediment [ENVO:00002113]; isolation source: pool of 4 deep marine... | reverse complement strand
TGGTTTATAAGCAGTTGAAGCCGATTCACTGGTCGATTGGGTGCGAGACGGCGCTGGCTGAGGCTGAGCTGGAATATAAGGACATTTCGTCGCCGAGTATCTTTGTGAATTTTCCTGTTGCCCGAGAAAGTATTGGTCCATTGGTCGAGCTTGGGCTGGTTGAGGAGGGCAAAGTTGAGGATGCAAAGGTCTGCTTTATGATATGGACGACGACGCCGTGGACTCTTGCGGCGAACCTGGCGGTGGCTGTGCATCCCTACCTTGAATATGCGGCGATGAGCTATGAAAGGAACGGGGAGAAATTTGTCTCAATAGTAACAACCGATCGGATCGAGGCGGTTGTTGAGGCGGGCAATCTGAAAAAGAAGGAATACAGAGTCAGCAAAAAAAGAGCCAAAGGCAGTGATCTGGAAGGGCTGCGTTATTTGCATCCTTTCGTGGGAAAGAATCCGACAGGTAAAGACGCTTATATGGTTATCCCGGCCGAGTACGTAACGACGGCCGATGGGACCGGATTGGTCCATACGGCACCGGGGCACGGGATCGAAGACTTTATGTCAGGTCAGAAGTTCGGGCTTGCTGTTTATTCGCCGGTTCTGGACGACGGGCGATATGATGATACGGTGCCGGACTGGCTGCGGGGACGAAATGTGTTGGAAGTTGATACTGTTGTTAACAAGCATTTACAGGATACGGGGCTGTTGTTTGCGGAGGGTGAGATTTCGCACAGCTATCCTCACTGCTGGCGGAGCAAAGGGCCGGTGATTTTTCGGGCGACGGAGCAGTGGTTTGTCAGTGTTGACAGGGAATTGCCCGGCGTCGAAAAGAGCCTGCGTGATTTGGCGCTGGAGCGTGTTCGGGAAGTTCGATGGATTCCCGCGTGGGGACAGAAACGGATTGAGGGGATGCTTGAGACTCGGCCGGACTGGTGTATCAGCAGGCAGCGAAGCTGGGGGCTGCCTATACCATCGTTTGTGAATTCGAAGGGGCAGAGCCTGATGACGAAGGAATCTGTGTTGGCGGTTGCCCGGCATATCGGCAAGAATGGCTCGGATAGCTGGTTTACGGATTCACCGCGGCAGATATTAGGCGATGATTTTGATCTGCCTGAGGGATTTTCGTTCGATGACCTTGAGAAAGAAGAAAATATATTCGACGTCTGGTTCGAAGCGGGGTGCAGCTGGTACAGTGTGTGCGTTAAAAGTGCCGGGTGGCCCGTGCCGGTTGATTTGTACCTTGAAGGTTCGGACCAGCATCGGGGCTGGTTTCAGCTATCTCTTCTGCCGGCGCTGGGGGCGACGGGGAAAGAGCCGTTCAAGAGTGTTTTGACGCATGGTTTTACTGTCGATGAAAAGGGGATGAAGCAGTCGAAGTCATTAGGTAATTATGTCAATGCCCAGGATGAGGTGAAAAAATACGGGGCGGACATTCTGCGGCTGTGGGTGGCGAGTGTAAATTATCAAGAAGATATACGATGTAACGATGAGTTAATAGGACGGACGCAGGACGCCTACAGGAAGATCAGGAATACGCTGCGGTACCTGCTTGGTAATACCGATGATTTTGACCCGGGCAAAAACGCGGTGGCGTATAATGAGATGTTCGAGATCGATAAGTGGGCGATGCAGCAGCTTCAAAAACTGATTGCGAATGTAACGGAGGCATACGAGAACTTTGTCTACCATAGAGTTTTTTCACTCCTTTATAATTTCTGCACCGTCGAGATGAGCAGCATCTATATGGACGTGCTCAAGGACAGACTTTACTGCGACGGGGCAGAAAGCCTATCAAGGCGCAGCGCGCAGACGGCAATGTGCAGGATAGTTGACAGCCTTGTTAGAATGCTGGCTCCTATCCTTGCTCACACGGCAGAAGAGGCCTGGGGGGCGATGAAGTTCAAGTCGCAGGCGGTTGAGAGCGTACACCTTGCTGATATGCCGAAGGTCGATGAATCCATTGACCGGCGCGGGGATGAGGGGAAATGGCAAAAGTTGATGGGGCTGCGCGACGAAGCTTTGCGGGTGCTTGAGGAATTGAGACAGGAGAAAAAGATCGCGAGTAATCAGGAAGCGCGCGTGACTGTTTACAGCGAGGATGAGGAACTGGTCAGGATTGTAAATGAGTTTGGTCTCGAACAGTTTGGGGCCTTGTGCATAGTCAGCGAGGTGAAAGTACAAAAAGGTACGGGCGAGACAACGGTTGCAGCGGAGAAAAGCAGTTATAGAAAATGCGAGCGTTGCTGGAATCTCTGGCCGAGCGTTGGGGCCGACGTTAAACATCCTGATTTATGCAAGAGATGCGTCGAGACGGTTTAGAACTTCGTATCTCGTGAAGGGTAATGTAGCATTTCTACCGCAGGCCGCGATGAGCATCGTTCAAGTACACGGAGGCCCGTTAGGGCCGGAGTGATTAAAGACAATGCGAACCGAAGGTAGAAATGCGTAGGGAGAAAAGAATATCGAGTATTGAACAAGAAATTACGAATGATGAAGTTGAGATTGCCGCGTCGGTCTTCGACCTCCTCGCAATGACATTTTGTGGTGGATTCCTCCTTTCGCGGGAATGACAGGTTTTCGGTGTGTGATGCATACCCTGCCATACTTAATTGTCGTTAGTATATAGTATTGAGTATTTATCCGGTTGAGGCCGGAAAGACCGGCCCCAGTTAGATAACGCTTCGCTATCCCACAGGGCAAGTTCACGGGGTAAACGGTTTTTTTTGTTGCAATTTAAGGGGATTTTGTTGATAATAATATTAGAGATAAAAGGCATACAAGCTGAAGCAAAACAGCGATGACGCCAAGATGTTGTGTGCGAGGTTTTAGTAAGGATGGTATTTACGACACAAAATGAAGAAATGGGCAATACCAATTGGTTTTGAAACAGCAGGTACATTAGTATTTTTTTCGGGACTTCTTTATTATATATTTTTTGTGATGCTTCCTGAGCCACGCCCGGAAATTACAAAGGAGCTACTGGAAAAATATCTCTCTCAAAAAGAAGTATCCGCAAACATCATGACAACCGGGGGAATATTTCTTTTTATTGGATTAATAACAATGCTGGTGATTATTCTTACCGCGTTAATCACCAAAAAAGAACTCGGTGGATTAGGTTTCGCAAGTCTACAGAAAAAATTGAACTCGCGTGTTTTCATATTAATAAAATACTTAATGCTTATAGTGCCTTTTTTTATTCCGGTCTTATTTAACTTTTTCTATCAACCTATTAACAAAAATATTACTGTTAAACATTTCGGATGCGGCTGTCCAAACCTTGATGGCAGTTACGGTTTTGATTCGAACGATTTTAATATGATACTTTGGATGCCGGTACTGTTTATATCAATTCTGTTATGGGCATTCTTAGCAAATCAAGTGTTTAAGAACAAAACGAAGGTTTGGGCTATTCTGGGGGGTATATACATATTGACACTTTTGTCATTAAGGTTTTATGGTCGATCAATCTGGTTGTAAATAACGAACAAGGAAAAATGAATAACTTTATTGAGTGTGACGTTAAAGTGGCTGGTGAAGTTGATATTATATGGAAGAGTACAGAGAAGTATGATATGGAGAACATAAGATGCTAAATCGCGTGTTATTGATTATGATTGTTTTAATTTATGTGGGCGGTTGTGAGGGAGAAACCAGAGACGTAAATTCGGCCGAAGACATTCTTGAGCAGGACGAAAATGGAAACCTGGTCCTGTATGTGTCCAACCAGAGTTTTGCGATATCGCCGGTCGATATTACCATCCATATCGACGGAAAGAAGGCCGTAGATAGGAAATTCGACGTTGGCAACCAACATAACTGGATCGGTCATTCGTTTAGTCTCAGCAAAGGCGAGCACAAACTGGTCGCGGTTTCGAAAAAGGGTCGTGCAAGTTTTGAGGGGCAGTTCGAGATAAAGGACAAACACTGGGCAGTCATCGTTTACAGTTACTATCCTGATAATACTCGCGGGGCCGAGCCAACACCGAAACAATTCAATTTCAATATCCAGGACAAGCCCATATACTTTCAGTGAGGTTATAGTTTTGTGGGAAAGATATAAACGGTAGTTAGCTTCTATGAAAGAAATAGAGCATAAAAAAATCAAAAGAAGAATACGTTTATTACTTATTTTATTTATATTTGGTTTGGTATTCGGGTGTCAGTTGGTTTTGTTTGTCAGGCCGGAATTAGGCTGGCTTAATAATATATTCGGTGAGGGGACGCGCATGGGGGAAAATTTTCCCAATCTATCCGCCTGGATTAGTCACCTCTATGAAGGTATTACAGAGACATACAGCAAGTACCCATTTATGGCCTATTGTATGGATTGGTTAGCTTTTGCACAACTTGTATTTGTCGTTTTCTTTATTGGAGCTATTGCGGATCCAGTGCGGAATATATGGATAATAAAGAGCGGGATGGTTATATGCGTGCTGCATATACTCTTAGCATTTGGAAGCGGCAGCTTTCGGGGCGTGCCTTTATTTTGGCGATTTCTCGACAGCAGCTTCGGTTTTATTGGTTTTATAGTACTGTATATTGTATATAGGAATGTTAAATATTTAGAGACAAGACCTGCAAATAAATTTGGGAGCTAAACAATAAGGAAAAGGCAGCTTTGTTAAGCTGTGCAATCGCACGAGCCCTGAAGGAGATAAGAAGTTCAGGATGGAATGGAACAAGAAAAAGTCCCAAAACAGGCTAACGAAAATACTCAAACCGGTCTTCCTGGGAATTGTTGACTTTATAGGAGTCGTTACGCTTGTGGTTGGTGTTTATGGAACTGCTTTTAACCTATATAATTACTTGTTTGAGCATGACCTATATATGATAGGATTATTTCTATCTCCAGTTCTTGCGGTCGCCGGCATGGGTATTGTATACGCAGGGACAACGTATCTTAATCGAGCTAAAAGCTTTCTGGAAAATGCCTGGTTACTCGGTATTATGATAGTATGTCTCGGGATATTCTCTTTCTGTTACAGGTTAGTTACGAACGTATTAACTTATGAAATCCTGGAACTGACTATGGACGTAACTTTAGTTATAATAGGTTGCCTTTTCGTTTGGGTAAGCAGGAAAAAGAGTAAGGTTAAAAATAAAAAAAGGAGAGTAATATTAAAAGGTAGCTCAACGTAACACGACAGGTGCGGTTGAGGTCGTGCAGAACGGATAAATAGGCGGATTGAACATAGTCATCGGGAGAAAGATATGAATTGTCCAAAGTGTGATACAGGATTGAAAACATCGGTTTATGAAGGAGTGGAAATCGACAAGTGTGCCAAGTGCAACGGCACATGGCTTGACGATGGGGAAATCGTTAAAATCGTGGAGACAAAAGAGGAAAAGTTCGATGAGAAGCTGGTGAGGGAGACGCTGGCGCTGGGATTTAGCGGCGTGCCGAAAGAAGAACAGCAAAGGGTCGTGCAGTGTCCCAAGTGCGGGGCGGGAATGGAGGCGTTTAACTACGATTATTCCAGCGGCGTCATCCTTGATCGGTGCCCTGAAGGGCATGGCCTCTGGCTCGACGGTAGTGAGCTGGAGAAGGTACAAATAGTCAGAGAGCAATCGGAGGAAGAATTCGAAAAAAGCAAAGAGGACTGGACGGCATTGGCAAAATCGGCGCTTAGCGATAAAGAAGAAATCGCCGATGAGAGCCGCCGCAGGAATATGCGGCCGACGAGGTATCTGGCGAACTGCCTCATTCGAAAGCTCATTGGGCGTTAATAATATAAGAGAGGCCATGAAACAATTATACGTTCCAGACAGAAGCAAATGGCGAAGGTGGCTTTCTCAACATTATGCCACGGAAACGGGGATATGGTTAGTCTTTTACAAGAAAGAAACATCGAAGCCATCGATTGCCTATGAGGATGCAGTTGAAGAGGCGTTATGTTTCGGGTGGGTCGACAGTATCATCAAGAAAATCGACGCAGAAAAGTATGCCCGTAAATTCACACTCAGAAAAGACAAGAGCAACTGGTCAGAGCTTAATAAGAAGCGAGCCAGGAAAATGATAAAGGAAGGGCTGATGACCGATGCGGGAGAGGCGAAGATAAAGGCGGCCAAGAAAAACGGGATGTGGGGGCAGGCCGCTACGGCCGGGATATCATTTGAAATGCCATCGGAATTTAAACGGGCTTTAGCCAAAAATAAAAAGGCCAAAGGGAACTTTGAAAAACTTGCACCTTCTTATCGAAAGCACTATATCGGGTGGATAAACGCAGCCAAGCGCCAAGAGACGAAACAGAAAAGGATAAGAGAATCGATCCATCTCCTTGAGAAGGGAGAGAGGTTAGGATTAAAATAAAAACAGAACAATCGGACGCACTCCGTTACCGGATGTATATAGACTGTGACAACTAAATGATATCGTGCATAGGAGGGATTTTTATGTTAGAATGTATGTGGTTGCCAGCGGTCTAAGCCGGCCTGCTTAGGATGAACAGGGGCAGGCGTGGAATAATGTGAATCAGGACTTTAGATGATAGAGGTATGAGATGTTGAAACAGTATGTAAGAAATATATGGGCCATTGTGGTCGTATTGACTGTTGGCGCGTTGTTGTCGTCGGGATCTGATACAATCGGCAGGAGCGAGACGATTAATGAAAATACCCTTAAAGCGCACATTAGCTTTTTGAGTGATGATTTATTAGGGGGACGAGGTGTCGGGAGCGTGGGCAGTTCAATAGCGCAACTCTATATTGCCAATCAAATGCAACTTTCAGGGCTTAAGGGTGGCTTCGGAGGCTCAGGCTATTACCAGAAGTTCGATATGGTCGAAATCAATACAAAGACGGACATGCAACTAACAATCTCAGGTAAGCGTAAAGAGCTTGGTTTGAAATACTATGACGAGTTTCTTTCGTTTCCGGGGGTTCAACTGGAACAAATTAAGATAAACAAGGCTGAACTGGTCTTCGCCGGTTATGGTATTGTTGCGCCGGAATATGACTGGGATGATTTTAAGGATGTGGATGTTAAGGGGAAAGTTCTGCTTGTTATGAATAACGATCCCAATACGGATGATCCGGACTTTTTCGGTGGTAAGGCAAGACTGTATTACGGGCGGTGGAGCTACAAATATGAGCAGGCAGCGCGGATGGGTGCAATCGGGGCAATTATTATTCACACAACACCATCGGCGGGGTATCCATGGAAAGTGGTTCAGACAAGCTGGTCGGGGGCGCAGTTCGAGCTTCCTCAAAGCGAGCAGTCGAGCTTGTTGTACAAAAGCTGGGTGACAGAGGAGGGAGCCTATAAAATCACCAAATTAGGCGGGAAGAATCTCGATGAATTAAGAGAGGCAGCGGAAAGCAGACGATTCAAACCGGTGCCATTGGGAGTGACGGTGAGCAGCAGTCTTGAATCTACATATCGCAATGTAAAAGCGACGAACGTCGGGGGAGTGATTGAGGGCAGCGACCCGGAATTAAAAGACGAGGCGATTGTATTTACGGCCCATTATGACCATTTAGGTATCGGGAAAACCGTCAACGGAGATTCTATTTATAACGGCGCGCGGGACAATTCATCTGGAGTTGCCTGTATTTTGACTCTGGCAGAAGCGTTTTCACGATTGGAGCATCCCGTGAGGCGGACACTTGTATTTCTTGCCGTAGATGGAGAAGAATCGGGCTTGCTTGGTTCCCAATACTACGCGCAGAATCCTACATTTCCTGCAGGAAAGATTGCGGCGAATATCAATATCGACACCGTTAACATTTGGGGAAAGACACGAGATGTTTCGATAGTCGGTTCAAACAAGTGCACTATCGATGCGGAAGTGAAAGAGGTCGCAAATAAATATGGTAGAACCGCCCTACCGGACCCCAGACCGGAACAAGGTTCTTTCTATCGAGGTGATCAGTTCTCATTTGCAAAAATCGGAGTCCCGGCTCTTTATTTAACGGGCGGACAAGACTATATCGATCGAGAAAGAGGATGGGGACAAAAACAAGGGTCAAACTGGGTTAATACGCATTACCATCAACCTTCAGATGAATATAATCCAAAGTGGGATTTAGGCGGATGTGTACAGGACTTGCATCTAATATTCGAAGTTGCGCTGAGACTGGCAAATAAAGAGCAGATGCCATCATGGCTTGCCGGTGATGAATTTGAACCGGTACGGTTAAAGGCGATTGAAGAACTCAATTAACATAATAACCATACTTTCAAAGAAAGAGTCCATTAACCGGGAAATATCATTGTACGAGGAAAGGTCGGTGCGTTTTCTTCTTGTCTTTGTCAACAATGCGGGGGATAATTGGAGATATGAACGTTGATCCGTAACAGTGGATTGCATGGGGATGTGGTTAACAAGGTACCATAGCTAACGAAAGGAGTCGAATACATGACAGGCCGTAAGATATTAAAGTACATCGCAACGGTGACGTTGGGGGGGATTTGTATTATCGGTCTGGCGGTCATTTTGATAGCCGGTTGGTTCATTCTGGCCCTTGTTTTTCCCAACCGGATGAACGTGACCGGCCGAGTAACGGACAAAGCGGGTAAACCAATGATGGGAGTGGAGGTTCGTGCTGTTCCCTTACCCATTTACGATGGCTACTCAGAAGCGGGCACGATGGAAGCTCAAGGCAAAGANNAGGCAAAGAACATACAGCGTTTACCGATGAGGACGGTCGCTTCCGGTTTAAGAGGATTATCGCAAGCGGAGGCGTTAAAGAAGGGATGTGGCTGCAGGAATACGATATACAGGTGGAAGCGGAAGGCTATAAGTTTCAGACAATCCGATTACGAAACAATTGTGACAGGCACCAGGACGTTATTAATCTTGCGGATGTGACCCTTGAAAAAGAAGAATCGGGATTTGAAAAGCGGCCGGAGAATGAGCCTGCGGTGGTCCTTCGATAGAATTTTGAGATTATAAAAAACCTTGTAAAAACAAGAGTGATTGTTTATAATGGTTTTGACCGATTGGGTAATAAAATCGGAATAAAAACTATTCAAGAGTTGAGTTTGGGGGCCAAATGAATGCGATGCGGCGAAGAAAGGGCTTTACACTGATAGAGTTATTACTTGTGATAGCCATCATCGCACTACTGATGGCGATACTTCTCCCGGCCCTCGAGAAGGCCAAAGACCTGGCGCGAGGGGCGCTTTGCAAGTCTAACCTGCGGAATTACACAGTTGCGATGATGATTTACCTGGAAGACAATGACGGCGTATTCTGCGATCCGGACATGTGTTACTTCAGCCAGGTTGGGCCCTTTCCCGTTGAATCAGGGATAACCAATTACCGGCATCTTCGCTGGTGTAACAGGGACATTTATCTTAGAGAACATCCCGAATACGGTGGTACGCTTTTTCCATACTTGAAGGAGGCGAGGGCTTTTATCTGTCCAACTTTCAAGGGGATGGCGACGGCCGATTCACAGGACCATTTCTACAGGGACTATGGCAGTCAAATTAAAAGCTATTTTCCCTGGTATAACTATACGATGAATGCATATCTGGGCAGCCCGAACGCAAGCGTGACACAAACAAGTATCAGGCGGTTAACGGAAGTCAGGCAGACTGCGGAGACGTATTCCTTTACGGAAGAAAGTCCTATCGTTGATACTCAGTACAGCGTTTCGGGCCTAAACGATACTTTTATGGTTCCCGGCAGCGACAGCATGATAAGTAACTGGCTCAGCCATCCTACGGTTAACGGCAGCCATCACCTGATTAAGCCGGGACCAAAGGGCGTGGGAGCTTTTTGGGACGTCATCGCTGGGTTCCATCATGCACCGACCGCGGACTGGCTGGGCGGAAAAGGAAACTGTGCATTTCTCGACGGACATGTTGGTGCTCATTCACGTCTTGAGACGTTTCCATTGGCGTGGCCGAAATGAACGAAAGAACTGTCGCAAACCGTATCCCTTTACAATTCTTTTTATCATGGCTTTTCAGTGGGTATCCAAATTCGAAGATTTTTTACTACTACACAGTTCTTTTCACCAATCTTGACGTTAGCCACTATCAAAGTTTATCCACAATCAACAACTGATGCTGATCGTGTTGTAATCCTGATTCTTATTACAGGCAACCCGTCGTAACAAACTGTTTATGGTGGCGGCGGCGGTGGAGGTGGCGGAGACATCATAGTCGTAAAATTCCAAACCGTGCCTTCCGTTTTACCCCAGCCATTAATCTCGTCTATTCGCCAGTAATACTTGGTGGCCTCAGACAAATCGCCGGGATCAAATGTTGTAGTAGTCTGGTTGCATATAAAAGGCGGTGGATTTGTTGTGCCAAGGTAGACATCGTGTGATGTTGCATCGGAACCTGCCGTCCAGCTTAAATCAGCAGTTGTAGCAAGACCCAAAGCATTATCAGTCGGATTCGGATTGCTCGCCTGCTCCGGCAGTGGCGGTATAGTCGTAGCCGTCAGCCAGTATTTTACTACAGCGTCCACGTCTCTATTATCGACCTGTTCGTCGCCGGTGAGGTCGGCACCGCCACATTGACCGCAGTTGGTTTGCGACCAATATAAAGTCAGAGCGGCAATGTCTTTGAAGTCCACCCTGCCGTCTCTGTTGCAGTCGCCAAAAACTGAATAATCAGTCGTCAGCAGCTCGACCATGGCTCGACCGAGGGCATCGCCGACCAGCATGTAGGTCTCGGCGTTGTGGTTGTAGTGGTAGCCCTGATTGCTCGGACCGAAGTTGCGCCAGTAGCTGCGGGCCTCCATGGTTTTGACGTTGTCGGTGAACTCGGGATAGTTGCCCGTCTCGCCGCTGACGGCAAGCTGGGCATTGGCAACGGTCAGACCGGCTCCTGAGAGATCCCAGCCGCCGAAGGCGATGGTGGCCAGCACGAAGGGAGCGTTCGGATCGATGTTGGCCGGATATCGGTTTTCGTAGTACTGCCGCAGCTTCCTGATGAAGTTGACCATGTTGAACTCGTATCGGGAGGCATATGGCTCGCCCTGGTCCTTGTGTCCCTGCCACCAGACGAAGCCTGCGATTTCGAATCCCTGCGCGGCGTACTCCGGGTACTCGGAGGCGAAATTGTCCAGAATGTCGGTCACGTTAAAGACCGGCGATCCGGCTGCGGGGGCCCAATCGCTTTCGTCCATGAAGTATTCGTCGTACTGCTTGCCGGCATACCACTGGCCCGGAACCGGCGGATCCGGCTCTTCGCCAATCGGCCAGGAGCCTGTGCTGTCCCCATATCCGGCGTATGTTTTGCCGTCGTAGTCGAACCGTGCGCTGCCCGGTGGCAGGCAGTCCCAGCCCAGAGACCTGTTGCCGATGGAAGTTTTTATGAGCAGAACCGGTTCGTCGTGGTAGTATCCCATCACATGACCGAAACCCAGTTCAGGTCCGAACGAGGAAGAATTGGCACCAAAGCGTGGTGTAAGCGGGCCGTCGCCAATCGCGCTGATCACCCCGCGGTACATCACGTCGTTACGAACAGTCCACGCTCCTGCCTCATCGACCAGGTTCGGGAACTTGTTCTCTACATTCGTAATGGTATTTAGGGTTCCCAGTTCCGTTCCGCCGACCCTTCCGAATCCAACCATGTTGGATTGGCCGGACATAATATACACTTTAACCGGCTCGGTTGTGCTGCCGGTTGAGTCGTCCGGATCCGGGAGGGGATACGGAACCACCGGCCTATCGCCCGGCTTGGTCGGGTCGGTGAAGGAGGCGGCGACCTCGTACCAATCTTCGGCATCGTCGCCATCGCTGTCAAGCACCGTCGGGTCGGTCCCGGTGTCGGATTCGTCGACGAAGACACCGGTGCCCGTCTCAACACCGTCTATCAGTCCATCGTTATCGTGATCAGCATCCGTCGGGTCGGTGCCGGTGTCGGAGGCGCTAACATAGGTGCCGGTGTTGGTCTCTACTCCATCGTTCAGCGTGTCGTCGTCGGTGTCGGCATCGAGCGGATCGGTGGGAGGACGCAATCCTGCACCTGCGATTTCATCGCCGTCTAAGAGCGTATCGTCGTCGGTATCGGGATTGTTGGGGTTGGTCCCGAGATTGTATTCGGCCATGTTGGTCAGCCCGTCGGGTTCGAGGTCGTCTCCCGGATTCAGGGCGGTGGGCGAAGGCGGACTGGTATGCAAGAGTTCGTAGGCGTCCGGCAGGCCGTCGCCGTCGGTGTCATCTACATAANNATCGGATCGCCGGTCGGACTGCCATCAATATACGAATCCACCCGCCAGTAGTATGTGTCTGCAACGGGAGCATTGACCGTCACAGAATTGGCATCTGGAATTCCGCTAATCCCCGGTACCTGCGTGAGCGATCCCGGACCGGTGCCAAACCACACGTCAACATACACCGGAGGAGTACACGGATCCATGTTCGTCCAGCTTAATTCGACATTGCCGGCCGGAACCGTGGCACCATTTGCCGGAGAAGGATTCGTCGCACCAGCCAGTACGATAACCAGGGGCTCCGATAAAGCATACATGGGCATAAAGTATTCAGGCGGATCCTGAGTCCACATCCGCCAAACCCAGTCGGTAGTTGAGGATGCGTTTCCCTGTCCAACCTGACCTGTCGAACCTAAAGGATTGCCATCACTGCCGCCCGTTCCGGCGGTGCCATCGGTTAATGTACCGGTCCACGGCCAATACGCCCAGGTAGTTCCAAGTTCAGTAATGTTGATTATATTCTGAATTGATCCATCCCATAAGTCTGCGTAGTCGCTGGCTACGAGGGTACGGCCGTCCAAAAGAAATATGGCGTGGCCGGAGCCGTCAACGTTCGGATTGGTCGAGGTGTTGTCTCTTGCATCCACGGCAGCCGTCGAGCCGATGACCTTCCATGTACCGCCAAAGGTGGCGCCTATGTTAAGGGGGGAGGCGTCGGCAAGACCCTGTACCCACGCGTTGTAAGTTGTTATATCAGCCGACATTGCGTTAGTTGTCGCGCTCGTGTGAAAGGCGAGTCGATATTGATCCCCAACCGCCCATGGGGTGCCGGTGGCAGGATTGTTGCCCGCCAGGGTCTCAGGGGTCAGGATACCGAGTTCGCCCGCAAGTTGACTGGCCTGTGCCGGTCCTGAGAAGATTGTCATCGTCAGGGCGACGAGGATAAAAACTGTTTTGATTCTGTTTCCTGCAACCATGATATTCTCCTGCTCAATTGAGTGTTATTACATTGAATAACAATACCAAAAGGCATTTCTGTACGTTTTGACCCTTCTCTTATGAGACTGCTGTGTAATTCAGTTCCTATCATACCTAAACTACATTGCATTTTCAATAATTTTTCGACAATTCAGGACGCCATTTGCAATTAAACGCAAGAAAACAGGTTATTTGTGTCAAGAATCTGCTTTTTCCCTTTGTGCTCGCAATCGTCATAAGAAAATCCAAAAATACAATGCAAAGCGCGAGATTAGATATTAGAATGCAGGCTCTTTCAAATATTTTATTATTACAATTTAACGGTTTAATATTAAAACCGAGTTTTAGGAGCATAAATCCAAGATGTCTAAAAAAGGTAAATATGTTTACGAATGGCCGCGGCCGATGGTAGCAGCCGATGCCGCGGTTTTTGGTATTTTTGAAGGCAAGGCGAAACTTCTGCTTGTCGAACGCGGGAACGAGCCCTTCAAAGGGCAGTGGGCCTTGCCCGGTGGATTTGTAAATATCGATGAGGAACTGGAGGACGCGGTAGCCAGAGAACTGGCAGAGGAGACAGGGCTTACGGGGGTCGGGCTGAAACAGATCCATACTTTTGGCAATTGCGGCAGAGACCCCAGAGGACGAGTAATCACAGTAACATATATGGGAATATTGGCAGAGGGTACGGTCGAAGTTGCGGCCGGTGACGACGCGGCCAAGGCTCAATGGTTCGATATAGAACAACTGCCTAAAGATTTAGCCTTTGACCACGACGAAGTTACAAAGTTCGTAATAGAAAGGCTGAAGAGGGAGAATCCAGATTTGCTAAAAAATGGGTGATAAATGCTTTTTATGGGGTTTTTGTGGGTATAAACGGGTGTTGGAAAAAAATTTCAAAATTTTTTATTTTTTTCATTGACATCTTGTACAAATGTACGATATTCTAATTGTACATATGTAAAAGGAGTATTATATGACTAAGGTAAAATTACCAGCAGTAAGCCCAGCCGAAACAGAGATCCTAAGATTGGTATGGCAACTTGGCAAAGCGACAGTTCAAGATGTCTGCGACAGGTTGCCTTCGAAGAGAAAAATAGCCTACGCAACAGTCCAAACTCTGTTACGGCGGCTTGAGAAGAAAGGGTACCTAAGACACTACAAACAAGGCAAAGCACATGTTTTCTTCAATGCGGTCAAAAGCGAAGACGTCATAAAAAGGTCGGTAGGTGATTTTGTAGAAAGGCTCTTCGGCGGAGATCCTATACCACTTATGCAATACCTTGCCGAGCACGGCAAAGTGACCGCAGATGATATTGAAAGATTGAAGGAGATTGTTCGTAAAGAATAGGTAACGAATGGAATCATTCTATCTAAAGGGAGAAGTTAGAATGGAAACTATTTTCATCCAAATCACGAACTATCTGATGGCCCTAAGCTGGCAGATAGGAGTTCTTGTAATAGTAATCGCGGCTCTGACGCTTTTATTGAAAAACAAAAGTGCCCATATTCGATACCTGCTTTGGCTCGTAGTGCTTGCTAAGTGCCTGATTCCACCTTTGTTTACCATCGCCCTTCCCATTCTGCCACAGGAGAAGCAGTTAGAGCCGGTCTCTGCG
>JABAHS010005686.1_pt2 | contig 14716 bp, 11 predicted proteins | sample 7062111 | NCBI WGS metagenome assembly JABAHS01 (sample SAMN14534600, study PRJNA622989) | marine sediment metagenome | biome: marine biome [ENVO:00000428]; feature: marine pelagic biome [ENVO:01000023]; material: deep marine sediment [ENVO:00002113]; isolation source: pool of 4 deep marine... | reverse complement strand
GTCTCTGGGCACCACCAGGTGGATCCCTTTTGAGGCCCGGACGTGGATGCTTCCCCTGCCCGCCATGTCTTGAATCTCATCGGTCCAGACGCCGGTGGCGTTGAGGACCTGCCGGGCGCGGACCTCCACTGTGCGACCCGACTCCAGATCGCTGACCTTCACCCCGGTCACGCGATCTCCCTCGCGCAGCAGCCCGACGACCCGTGCGCTCGAAGCGACGGCGGCTCCGTAGCTCGCCGCCGTCCGGATGAGAGCAAGGGTGTGGCGGGCGTCGTCGACCTGTGCGTCCCAGTAGCGGATGGCTCCGACGAGGCCGTGCGGGGCGAGAGCCGGGGCCAGCTTGAGCGCCCGGCGGCGGGTCAGATGGCGATGCCGGGGAAGTGGATTGTCCGCCAGAGAGGCCAGTCCGTCGTACATGGCGATGCCGGCTCCGACGTAGGCTCGTTCCCACATCCGGTGCTGCAGTGGATACAGGAAGGACACCGGCCGCACGAGGTGGGGGGCCAGGCGGTCGAAGATCAGGCCCCGCTCCCGAAGGGCCTCGCGGACGAGCCCGAAGTCGAGTTGCTCGAGATACCGGAGACCACCGTGGATCAGCTTCGACGAGCGACTGGACGTGCCGGACGCGTAATCGCGTTGCTCGACCAGCGCCACCGTGAGGCCACGGGTCGCGGCATCGAGGGCCGCCCCGCCGCCGGTGACACCGCCGCCGATGACGACGAGATCGAAGATGTCGTCGGCCATACGATCGAGGTCTCGAGATCGTTGGGCAGGCCCGAGGGTGGCAGATTGCTTGGTCATTCTTCTGAGGCTACACAGCGCGGGCCGGGGGTCTGTCGGGCGGGATCTCAACCCCCGTGTCTCCGGCGGTGGCACTATCGTGCGCTCCCGTGACGGATCGAGGGTATGAGCGTCGAGAACGGATCCGGCGGACGATTGTCGGGGGGTTTCTCGCGCTCCCGCAGGTCGTCGCCTGGATGATCACCGCCTCCATGGTGAATCTCACCCGTGAGCGGTTCGACTACTTCTTCCGTCCCATGTGGCTGGCCGTGATCCTGATCATCATCGTGCTCGCGAGCGGGGCCGTGTTCGTGCGCGGTTTGTGGCTGTACTTGAAGGGTGAACGCAGCTACGCCCTTGCCGGGACCGGAGCGATCGTATCGATGACCGCCGCCATCGGCCTTCTCTTCGTCACCGCCGTACTCACCTACTGATCGGCGGTCGACGAATCCGTCGGGCAGGCTTCCGGCAACCGAGTCGGGTGTGACTAGTCACAGGGTCGATTCTCCCAAGGATTCTTGAGTGACACCACGCACTGGACCGGCGGCGACTTCAACGGGGTCTCCTTTCCGGTCTCTCTTGGTCCGGCGTCTCCTGGGACAGTCCACAGCCCTGCTTCGAATAGCACTCAACCATCCCTTCCCTTGGACCGAGGCCCCGCCCACCCGGCGGGGCTTCACACATTGAAGGCCGCGTGCAGGTCGAGATCCACCGGGAGTGGTTCGCTGCCGGCCGTCAGGCGGAGTTGGCGGTCCCGGCCAGCGCCAGGGCGCCCAGGATTCCTGCATCGTCACCGAGTGCCGGTCGGACGACGAATGCATCGTCGGCGTGCTCTGCGATCCCGGGATACCCGCCCAGGAGATCGGTGAGCCGCCTGCGAATCCGTGGGAGCAGCCCCGGAAGCTTGCTCACGCCTCCTCCGACGATCACGCGCATCGGGGCGATGCTGTAGACCAGTTGGGCGATGCCGGCCGCCAGGTAATGGGCTTCCATGTCGGTCGCCGCCACGGCCAGGTCGCCGAGTTCGTCGGCGGGACGGCCCCACCGGTCTTCGATCGCCGGTCCGCAGGCCAGCCCCTCCAGGCAGTCGCCGTGGTAGGGGCACCGTCCGGGGAAGGTGTCGTCGGGGTGTCGCGGCACACGCAGGTGTCCCATCTCCGGGTGGACGAGACCGTGCACGGGGCGGCCGCCGATCAGTGCCCCGCCGCCGATCCCGGTTCCGACCGTGAGATAGACGAAGTTGTCCAATCCTTGCGCTGCGCCCCACCGCCATTCGCCGAGCGCGGCCCCGTTGACGTCGGTATCGAACGCAACGGGCACACCCAGCGCCGCGGAGAACGGTCCGAGCATGTCGGACCCCGACCAGCCCGGTTTGGGAGTCGCCGCGATGTGCCCGTATGTGCTGGTGTCCGCCCGCAGTTCCAGCGGCCCGAAGGAGGCGACTCCGAGTGCGGCCAACCCACCGTGGCGTTCAGCTGCACCTGCGAAGTAGTCGACGAGTCGAGGGATGGTTTCTTCCGGGGTCGTGGTGGGAAACACCGAACGGTCTCGCAGGTCCTCAGGGCCACTGCCGACGGCACACACCATCTTGGTACCGCCTGCTTCGAGACCTCCGAACGTGACCGGCATGACCGTATCCTCGCACACTCGTCGGGTCCTCCCGGCCGGTCCCGGCGCCGGGGGTCGGAGGGGTCGGGGCGACAGAACCGCTCGGTGCGACTAGTTTGCCGGTCGTATGAGGGATCCAGCGAACCGGCCGCGGTTGACGACTCCACTCGTTCGTGACGCCGACGGCGAACTGCGCCAAGCCTCCTGGGACGAGGCGCTCGACAGGGCCGCCGCCGGATTGGGGCGGGCCCGCGCCGCCATCGCCGATGGCACCCGACCGAACGCCTTCGGCATGTTCTCCTGTTCCAAGGCCACCAACGAGGTCAACTACCTGGCACAGAAGTTCGCCAGAACGGTGATGGGGTCGAACAACATCGATTCCTGCAATCGAACTTGACACGCTCCCAGCGTCGTCGGTCTGGCGACGGTCTTCGGAGCAGGAGGAGGAACGACCTCCTACCGGGAGATCGAGGACGCCGACGTGATCGTCCTGTGGGGGTCGAACGCCCGTGAGGCGCATCCGGTGTTCTTCCACCACCTGCTGAAGGGAATCGACAACGGCGCCCGCATGTACTGCGTGGACCCGCGCCGTACCTCGTCGGCCAAGTTCGCCGACGTGTGGCTGGGCATCGACGTCGGAACCGACATCGCCCTCGCCAACGGCATCGCTCGCGAGATCATCCACGCCGGACTGGCCGACTCCGACTTCATTGCTCACTCCACTCGGGGCTACGAAGCGTTTGCCGCCGCCGTCGAACCGTACACGCTCGACGTGGTCGCTCGAATCACCGGCGTTCCTGCACGCGTCATCCGTGAGCTCGCCTATGCGTACGCGACCGCCGGCAAGGCTCAGATTCTCTGGACGCTCGGAATCACCGAACATCACAACGGTGTCGACAACGTGCTGGCTCTCTGCAATCTGGCGCTACTGACGGGCCACGTCGGTCGGTGGGGATCGGGGCTGGTTCCACTCCGCGGCCAGAACAACGTCCAGGGCGGCGGCGACATGGGCGCACTACCGAACAAGCTCCCCGGATTCCAGGACGTCGACGACCCCGATGCTCGCGGCCGATTCGAAGCGGTGTACGGAATGCCGCTGAACCCAACCCCCGGTCTCCACCTGACACTGATGTTCGAGGCCATGGAACGCGGTGAGCTCTCCACTCTGTACGTCATCGGGGAGAACCCCGCCGACTCGGAAGCGAACATCCGTCATGCCCGCGAGTTGCTCGCCCGCCTCGACTGTCTGGTGGTTCAGGACATCTCTCTCACCCGCACCGCCGAACTCGCCGACGTGGTGCTGCCGGCGTCCGTGGCATGGGCTGAGGCCGAGGGAACGGTGACGTCGTCCGAGCGGCGCGTCCAGCGGGTGCGCGCCGCGGTAGCGCCGCCCGGTGAAGCGCGGCACGACATCGACATCATGGGCGACCTCGCCGCCCGGATCGGCGTCGAACTCGGCCCGAACGATCCTGAGCAACTGTGGGATGAGTTGCGATCTCTCTCCCCGTTGCACCGCGGCATGTCCTGGGAGCGTCTCGAGCGTGAGGGCGGCCTCCAGTGGCCGTGCCCCGATGAGGATCATCCAGGCAGTCCGTTCCTGCACGGCTGGCTGTGGGAAGACGATCTCGGAGGTCGCGACCCCGTACCCTTCTCCGTCGTCGAGCACGCAGGTCCCCTGGACGAACTCACCGAGGAGTATCCCCTGCGCCTCACCACCGGCCGCGCACTCGACTCCTACAACACCGGCGTGCAGTCGGGCGGCTACTCGTCGCCCATCCGCTACGGCGACGCCATCGACGTCAATCCCGACGACGCCGCCGACCTGGGTATCGTCGACGGTGAGCGGGTCGCCGTCTCGTCCCCACGTGGGTCGGTGGAGATGGCGGTGCGTCTGCAACCCGATCTTCCTCGCGGCCTGACCTTCACGACCTTCCACTTCCCGGATGTGGTCGACGTCAACGTTCTGACCAACGACGCCTGGGACGTCAGGTCGGGAACGTCCGAGTTCAAGGCCGCTTCGATCCGCATCGAGAAGCTGGGGGAGCAGCGTGGCTGACCTGCATTTCACAGAGGAGGCGGCGACGTCTGCAGAACGGGCGGCCGTCGACGCCGCCATCCCGGCGGGTCACGGAGCCGTCGTCCCTGAGACCGAACGGCTGGTTCGAGGTGGATCCGAGCGGCGCCGGGCGCGACGCCACCTCCTGCTGCCGGGTCTTCACGCACTACAGGCCGAAGCCGGCTGGATCAGCCCCGGTGGGCTCAACTACCTGTCCGAGGTACTTCAGGTGCCGCCCGCCGAGGCCCACGGAGTCGCCACGTTCTACGAGATGTTTCGCACCACCGACCCGGGCGATGGCGGGTCGACCGTCCATGTGTGCATCGATACCTCGTGCCGGGTGAATGGGGCAGAGCAACTCGCCCAGTCGCTCGAAGCGGAGGGTACGCCGGTGCATCGAGGACCGTGCCTCGGCCAGTGTGAAAGAGCGCCCGCCCGGTTCGTGCAGGGCCGAGGCGAACCGGACTACGTACCCGCCGACGCCGCCACGATCGCCGAGCCTGGTTCGTACCGCTTGCCCCAACACGGTTCTGACGGCCTCTGGCTGCTGCACCGGATCGGCGTCGTCGACCCTACGTCCCTCGAGTCCTACCGGGAGCACGGCGGCTACGGGATGCTCGCCCACGCCCTCGAAGTGGGTGGTGAGGCCGTCTGTGCCGAGATCACCGCCGCAGAGCTGTCCGGTCGCGGTGGGGCTGCGTTCCCGACCGCCGCCAAATGGCGAGCAGTGGCGAGAGAGCCGGGACGGCGGAAGCATGTCATCGCCAACGCCGACGAGTCCGAGCCGGGCACGTTCAAGGATCGGATCGTCATGGAGCAGGATCCGTTCGCGCTGATCGAAGCGCTCACCATCGCCGGCCTCGTGACCGGCGCCGAACGGGGATGGATCTACATTCGCGGCGAGTACCCGCTTGCCGCAGCACGGTTGGGCAACGCCATCCGCTCGGCGAGGGAGGCCGGGCTCCTCGGAGGCGACGTGATGGGCGCAGGCCTGCGGTTCGACGTTGAGGTGCGGCGAGGCGCCGGCGCCTACATCTGCGGGGAGGAAACCGCTCTGATCAACTCGCTCGAGGGTTTTCGAGGAGAGCCTCGCAACAAGCCTCCCTATCCGACCACGCACGGGCTGTTCGGCGAACCGACCGTCGTCAACAATCCGGAGACGCTGCTCAATGTTCTCGACATTCTCGAATCGGGCGCAGAGCACTACCTGGCTCGGGGCAGCGCCGAGTCGAGCGGGCACCGCCTGTTCTCGGTATCCGGTCACGTCGCGGTTCCGGGGCTGTACGAGGTGCCATTCGGGACGCGGCTCGGTGACCTCGTCGATCTGGCCGGCGGGCCGGTCGGCGATCTGCGGGCGGTGCTGCTCGGAGGAGCTGCGGGCACGTTCGTGGGAACCGACCAGATGGGGCTGGAATTGTCCCTGGAGGCGACGCGCGCCGCGGGTGTCACGCTGGGGTCGGGGGTTGTCACCCTGTTCGACGACGCCGTGGACTTCGACGACCTGCTGACGCGGATCGCCGAGTTCTTCCGGTCGGAATCCTGCGGCCAGTGTGTTCCGTGCCGCATCGGAACCGTTCGCCAGCACGAGGTCATGGTGGAGATGCGGGAGACAGGGGTGCTGGCGCCCGCCCGCCGGACGCTCATCGATGACATGGCGTGGGCGATGGCCGATGCCTCGATTTGCGGCCTCGGACATACTGCTGCCGACGCGGTGCGCTCTGCCGTGCGGCTGGGACTGATCGGCGGGGCACCGGCATGAGCGACCCGGCCATCAGCATCGACGGAGTGGAGGTTCGCGTGGCCGAGGGCGCCACGATCCTGGAGGCCTGCGCCACCGCCGGAGTCGAGACGCCGACCATCTGCTACGCCCCGAACCTCACTCCCGTGAATGCTTGCAGGGTGTGTGTGGTGGAGCTGGAGGGATCACGCACGCTGGTGCCGGCGTGCTCCCGGACCGCAGAGGACGGGATGGTGGTCAGGACCGACTCCGAGCGGGTCCGTCACAGCCGCAAGATGGTGTTGGAATTCCTGGCCACCGCCAACGACCTGAGCCAGGCGCCCGACCTCCAGCGCTGGTCGGACGAGTACGGTGCCGATCCCACCCGTTACGTCGACCAGCCGGAACGCGTCGACGAGCCGGTCAAGATCCAGGACGAGCTCTACATCCGCGACTACGCCAAGTGCGTGCTCTGCTACAAGTGTGTCGAGGCGTGCGGGGACGACGCTCAGCACACCTATGCCATCGCCGTGTCGGGTCGGGGATTCGAGGCCCGCATCTCGACCGAGTTCGACGTCACCCTGCCCGATTCGGCGTGCGTCTACTGCGGGAACTGCATCGGTGTGTGCCCGACCAACGCCCTGCAGTTCAAGACCGAGTTCGACCTCCGCAAGGCAGGCGACTGGCGTCCCGACGAGCAAACGGTCACCCGGACGGTGTGCTCCTACTGCGGCGTCGGCTGCAACCTCGATCTCCTCGTGCAGGACAACCGGATCGTCAAGGTCACGTCGCCGGCCGACCACGAGGTGACCAACGGCCACCTGTGCATCAAAGGCCGTTTCGGGTGGGGATACGTCTAGGCAATTGTGTGTGAACCGGGAGACAAGCCGTCTCCGTCGTGAACCCGACCGCCTGGAGGATCGGTCCTGACGGTCACATGCTTTGGGCGGCACATCGGTCAGCAGTTCAGCATTCCGTTGCTCGATGTCGAGCTTGGCAACTCACGCCCGCTCCTTGACGAGTGACGCCAGGTCGGCACGCTCCCCCTTCGTCGTTTCCATTGTCATGTTCGTCCTTCCGGCTGTCGGGTCATCCGACTCGCTCCTTCATCTCGTCGAGTACCGGTGTATGCGCATCCCGAAGCCTGCCTTCGGGTTCCCAGTCGCCGGGTCTCTCCCGTCCCCACCGTCCAACGTCCGAAGTCGGATCGAAGACGGATGGGCTGCCGACCTACTGAGGAGGAAGGAGTCGGCGGGAACCGAGTTGGTTCGTGACCAGAGACGGGTGCCGAACGCCGGGTGGTAGGAGTTGGGCCCTATTCCTCTGGTCGGACGGTACGGATTGGGTTAGTGCTGTTGGTGGGAAGCGATGTCGAGACGCGCCGCCGTGTGCGGCGCGGAGGTGTCTCGTGGTAACAACGCCACAGGTCCCGGGAGATGCTCAGACTGCCGACTCCACGTCGGAGATTGACGGGAGCACTCCGGCGGAGGTGGGCACGATCCCGGAGCCCGGCACAGCCCCGCCCACNNCGCAGGCTGTTCGGATCCACCGCCGGATCTCCTCTCTCCCGTCTTGGGGATCCAATTAGGCGACGGCTGGGGCTGGCTCCGAGGAGTGCAGGGGCCCTGGTGCTCGCCGGGCTGACGGGGGTCGGCATCAGGCTGGTTCCGGCGCTGCTGGTCACCGCGTTGGTCGGACAGTGGACCAACCTACCTTGGGGCCGGTGGGCGGCGATTCTGGTGTTCTATGGGTTGTTCGATGCCACGCGACCGCTGGTATCCCCGCCCCCCGATACCGAGCCGGGGCCATGGATCAGGCGGGCGGGTGAGGACATGACCCCGTTGCTTCCCACCATCGTCCGGAGATCCGACCTGCGGGATCTGGCCGCCTTCGTCCGGCGCTGGTCTCGGCCGTCGGTAACGGTGGGTTGCGGTGTGGCGGTGGCGGCCCTCATGTTGGGGGCCGGCTGGCTGTCTGCTCCTACGGGGATGGGTGATCTTCCCGCCGGCAGCATCGTGCTGTTGGCCTTGCTGCTCTTCGACTTCGGGGCGCTGATGGTCTTTGGGGACTTCTTCGAGTGGGCGTTCACGGCCCGCCAGGCCAGGTACGACCACCACCTGTTCTGGCCGAGTCCGGCCGATTCGCCCGAAGTCCGGAAGGCGATGCAGATGTGGAACGTACGAGCGTTGACGTTCTGGATCACCGCCTATCTGGTGCTGACATTGATCTTGGTGTCGTGGGACTCGCCGGTGATGGTCCCGCTGGCGGTGGGGTTCATCGTGATCGGCTACCTCACCACCATCGGCACAGCCCTCGGAGACCGGGCCGGCGTCCACAAGATCGTCGAACGGGCTCGCCACCAGCAGCTAGAAGGGCTGCGTCGGCGGATCGATCCTTTCCGGTCACGCTATACCGAGTTATCACCGTCGGAATCAGAGCAGCTGCGCAATCTCATCGACCTCTACACCACGATTCGCGACTCCCCCACTACCTCTAACTCCCACACCTTCTGGCGCTCCACAGCGGGATTGATCGTCCCCACCATCGTCTTCGTCATCACCGTATTGGGCGAAGTATCCGCAGAACGTCTCCTCGACGCCATCCTCCCTTGAACCAGAAGCCCTCAACGGCACCGCAACCCAGGTGTCCCGACATGGCGCCGACCGGGGAGTCTGAACGGCATCATTGGCAGCGGAGTGGCAGCGGAAGGCGAGAAACGGGCAGGCGAACACCCAAGAAACCCTGGTGGGCCCGGTGGGGATCGAACCCACGACCTTCGGATTAAAAGTCCGCTGCTCTGCCGATTGAGCTACAGGCCCACCAAAACGGTACCAGGCTGTGTCGCGCACTAAGGTCCTGGGTCGTCCAGTCCGACGCTGATGGCGGCGAAGGCACGCATTGCCACCGGGTCGTCGAGGTAGTCGTGGTCGGGTAGTCCGTCGAGCAGGAACCAGGGGAGGCCGACGATCGCCTTCCACGGATCGAAGTCGGTCGCCGGGCTGGTCGGGACCGGGCTGTGGGGAAGCGCGGCGGGGTTGACCCCGTGATAGTCGTTGGGGACCAGGCGGATGGGGTCGTTCCAGTTTATGGCCACATGGAGGTGGTCGGCGTCGACGCCGAGTTCGTCGAGTGACTCCGTCCCCGTTCCTGCTGCTCCGACCATGATCAGATCGTCGAACGGGCGGGAGATCGCCGAAGTAGCACCCAGTACCGCGGCGCCGTAGGAGTGTCCCCAGCCGGTGACGTGTCTCCGTTCGAGCGGCAGGGTGTCGAGCACGTTCGCCGTGTCACAGGAGCCCTCCCGCCAGAAATGAGCCAGCGGAGCGTCGAGGATCGTCTGCGGAGGTTCGTAGGTCAGGAGAGGCACCACGGCGACCGTGCCGAGGCCGTGCGATTCGGCGAGTTCTGCGGCGGTCTCCTGCAGCCGCCGCCCGTCGGGGACATTGTGCTCGAGCCAGCTGCGCGTCGTGGTCTTCATTCCGGGGATCATGACGACGACATGATCGGCATTCGGTGGTCCGAGCCAGACCGCGGCCCGGTACCCGGCGCCCCCCGAGCGGGTGCCGGGGGCACTGGATGGCTCGACTGCGAAGTAGACGACGTCCATGCCGGCGAGCAGCGCCAGCGTGTCGTAGTCATCCTGCAGGCCGGACATCATCGGCCCGCCTACGATGCCGAGGGACGAGAGTCGATTGAGCTCGTCGACGACACGCCACAGCTCCTCCCAAATGAGGCGGCCGTTTGCCGCAATGAGATCATCGAGGGTCGGCAGCGGACCGATCGCGATGGGGGACGGGCGGATCGGCGCCGCCTTGAAGGCGTCGTCCCGTTCGGCCGCCGATGCTTTCCGCAGCACCGTCCGCGCCGCCTCGTGCATGGCTCTTGAGATGCCCTCGACTTCCGGCGCCTCTTCGAAGCCGGAGAGCCGTCGTGCAACGAGTTGAAGATCGGTCGAGCACTGGTTCAATCGTGTCGCCAGCCGCCGCATGGAGGCAGTTTCGACGTACCGGATCCCGGTCATGCCGTTCCGGACCCCGGGGCGGGAAGGGCAACCGATGATCCGAGAGACCGATGCACGGTCGTGACAGACGCATACGCTAAACGTGTGATAACAGCTGCAAAGTATCACAAAAGGGTGTGGAAGCTAGAGTGATCCGATGATTCGGTTTGGTGTATCCGGACTACCCCCGCCGGACGTCGATGATGGGCTCTTCCTGGACCGCCTCGTCGGTGAGGGACGGTCGGCCTACGAGCTCGCGTTCGTCAAGGACTTCCCGTGGAACGAACGCCGGTGCGAGAAGTTCGGGACGGCGGCGGCCGAGCGGGGCGTGTGGGTGTCGGTGCATGCCCCGTACTTCGCCATCCTCACCGTCGAAGACGAGGAGAAAGCAACGCGCTGCCTGGCGGCCATCGAGCACACGATGAAGCTCGGACGGGCGCTCGGTGGCCGGATCATCTGCGCGCACATCGGGCCCACCGGCGATCGGACACCGGACCAGCTGATGTCGCTCATCCGGGAACGCCTCGAGCTACTCGCCCCGAAGGTCGGACATCTCGGGGTGGGCCTCGGTCTGGAGACGGCGGGCAACGACCGGACGTTCGGCTCGATCGGCGACATCGCCGCCCTCGCCGCAGAGTTCTCGTTCGTTCGGCCGATCATCGACTGGGCCCACGTGCATGCCATCACCGGGGGAGGCCTCACCTCGACGGCAGCATTCGACACGGTCGTCGAGTTCATACGTGACTCGTTCCCGGCGTGGATGATCGAACCTCTGCAGTGCCAGTTCACCGACAACCTGGTGGGCGATCACGGAGAGGTGAAGCACGTCCCCTACGGGCACGGAACCCTGCGGATTGGTCCGCTGGTCGAGGCTGCCATGTCGGCAGGGATGCGCATGGTGGTGATCTCCGAGGCCAGGGAGGCGTCCTCACATGACGCCATTCAGGCCGAGATCGAGGCGACGTTGACGAGGACGTCGGCGCCGGCCGACGGCGTTCGGACGATCTCCTCGGGTCGGGTCGGGATGCCCGGCCCGGTCGAGGTGCGTGCAGACGGAGGCGGCTTCCAACCGCTCGGTACCGACCGTGCTCTTCGCCTGAGCAACATCGACAAGCCGTTCTTCCCCGACGGCTACACCAAGGGCGATCTGATCCAGTTCTATTCGTCCATCTCCCCGCTGCTGCTGCCGCATCTGGCCGGCCGGGCCATCGTCATGGCGCGGTTCCCCGAGGGGAGCGAAGGGGACTCCTTCTATGAGAAACAGGCTCCCGGCCATCAGCCCGAGTGGATGCCCCTCGCCCCGATCCACTCGCGCCACCGGGGGGAGCCGATCGAGTTCGTCATGGCCCCCGATCGGGAATCGCTGATGTGGCTCGCCAACATGGGCTGCATCGAGATCCACCCATGGTTGAGCAGGATCGACAACCTGGATCATCCCGACTTCGCGGTGTTCGATCTCGACCCGGCAGAAGGAGTCACCTGGGAGCAGGTCGTCGACACGGCAACCGTGCTGCGCACGGCGCTCGACGGACTCGGCCTGGAGTCGTACCCGAAGACGTCGGGTGCCACCGGACTGCACGTCTACGTGCCGCTCGAACCGGTTCACGACTACGGGCGGGTGCGACGCTTCGTCGAGCACGTCGGACGACTCCTCGTGGCGGCCGATCCGGACGGTGTGACGATGGAGTGGGACATCCCGAAGCGGGCAGGCAAGGTCTTCATCGATCACAACCAGAACGTGGCCGGCAAGACGATCGCCTCGGTGTACTCGGTCCGGCCCCGACCGGGTGCCCCGGTTTCGACGCCGCTGCTATGGGGGGAGGTCTCGGAGGTGCATCCCGACGACTTCACGATCGCCACTCTCTGGGACCGTTTGCAGAGATTCGGGGATCTCTTCGCTCCCGTGTTGAAAGGTGGCCAGACGCTCGATGTCGCCGAATCCGCGCTGGGATTGGACGGCGCCTGATGTCCGGTGGCGTCGGCCACTGAGCACCACTCTCCGCGTTCTTATCACTCGCTTTACCTTCTGCAGGGGCGCTCTTATCCGGCCTCGTGGGACCGTTTGCGCAGAACGGAACTCAGGAGGATGAAAAGATGAATCGTCGACTTGCAGCTTTCTCGGTGCTCGCCGCGCTGGCACTGGGCTTCATGCTGGTCCGTATGGGGACGGCCGAAGCGAAGGGGGACTACATCGCTGAACTGACCGCCGCGTACCCGAACACGGCGGGGACCAAGCTCGCAGACTGTTCCACCTGTCACACTTCCGTCCCCAGCCTCAACGCGTTCGGAGCCGACCTGGCGGCGGCCGGACGCAACTTCGCCGCCGTGGCGTCCATGGACTCCGACGGTGACGGGGTATCCAACGACGCCGAGTTGCGGGCGTTGACCTTCCCGGGCAATGCATCCGACTTCCCGACGACGACCACTACCACCGTTGCCACGACCGTCCCTCCGACGACTCCGACGACTCCGACGACCCCGACGACCACTCCCACCACCACACCCACGTCGGTTCCGGATACCACGGTGCCCAGCACGACCATCCCGGCGCCGACCGCTGCTCCTGCGCCTGCCGGTGACGTCGCCTTCCCGATGATCATCGACGCCGGGGATGCTGGGACCGTGACCATCGATCTCGTCGACGGCAAGCTGATTGCGCTGGTCGAGGCCGGACCGGACTGGACCTTCACCGTGGACACCGAGGAAGGCCACGAGGTGAAGGTGAAGCTCCGCAACGGCGAAGCCGAGGTCGAGGTCGAGGCCGAGTTCGAGGACGGCGACCTGAAGATCGAAGTGGAGATCGAGAGCGACGATCACGATTCCGACGACGATGACTCCGATGACGATGAGTCCCGGCGAGGCGGGGACGACGATGACGACGACGATGACGATGATGATGACGACGATGATGATGACGACGATGATGATGACGACGATGATGACGACGACGATGACGATGACGACGACTGATCTCCTCTGATATCGACCCAAGCGGGGGCCTTCGGGCCCCCGCTTCTCGTTCATGCCGCCGGGTCAACGCCGCCATGGTCCTTCGGTGTAACCAAAAGGGTCTTTCGGACATCAGAACCCTATGTGTTTGGGAAGTGCACCCGAGGAGCCCTTTGGTATCGTGGCTCTCGATGGGTACTACTACCTGCATCGGTTGAAACGTCGCTCGCCCGAGCGGCGTTTTTTGTGTCCGGGAGGTGACAGATGGTGGAGTTGACTCCACAGAAGAAGACCGTGCTCGGTTTGCAGCACATGGTCGCCATGTTCGGGGCGACCATTCTGGTGCCGCTGATCACAGGTTTGAACCCGAGCGTGGCGCTGATCGCGGCGGGCGTTGGAACCTGGCTGTTTCACATCGCCACGAAGTTCGGTGTACCCGTATTTCTCGGGTCGTCGTTCGCGTTCATTCCGCCGATCCTGCTGGCCCAGGAACAGGGATTCAGCTTCGCCAGCATCGGTGGCGGCATCATGGCCGCCGGCGTCGTCTACCTGATCGTTGCCGGAATCGTCTGGGTGCTTCCCGACGGCAGCCACAAGATTCGCGCCCTGTTCCCGCCGGTGGTGACGGGGCCGGTCATTACGGTGATCGGAATCACGCTGGCGCCGATCGCCATCGGCCAGGCAGAGGGCAACTGGTGGCTGGCCGTCATCACGTTGCTGGCCACCATCATCGCGGCGATCTGGTTCAAGGGCCTCTTCAAGATGTTGCCGATCCTCACCGGCTTCATAGTCGGCTACGTCTTTGCGTTGATTCTCGGTGAGGTGAACTTCGACGCACTGGGAGAGGTGAACTGGTTTGCCTGGCCGGAGTTCACGCTCGGGAGCTTCGATTGGGACGTCATCTGGATCATCGCCCCGGTGGCCTTCGTCACGATGATCGAGCACGTGGGCGACATCCTCACCAACGGCCGGGTCGTCGGGAAGGACTTCTTCGATGATCCCGGAGTCAACCGGACGCTGCTCGGCGACGGTGTCGCCACACTGTTCGCCGGACTCGTCGGCGGTCCCCCGAACACGACCTACTCGGAGAACACGGGTGTGCTGGCCGTGACGAAGGTGTACGACCCGGTTGTGCTGCGGATCGGAGCGGCGTTCGCCATTCTGCTCGGGTTCATCCCGAAGTTCGGAGCATTGCTGCAGACCGTTCCCGTGCCGGTGCTGGGCGGTCTGTCGATCGTGCTGTTCGGCATGATCGCCTCGGTCGGCATCCGGGTGCTGGCCGACGCGCAACTGGACTTCACGCACAGCCGCAACCTGATCGTGGTCGCCCTGATCCTGGTCTTCGGTCTCGGCTACAGCGGCCTGGCGTCGCCGCTGTCGATCGGTGATGTGCAGATCTCGGGACTCGCCCTCGCTGCAATCGTCGGCGTGGTTGCCAATCTGGTGATCCCGGCCGCTATCGACGAGGAGGTTCCGGAGGACTCGGAACTCGACTCGGTCAACTGAGAACCGGGGTTCGATCCAGGGGCGGCGGCTTTCGGGCCGCCGCCCCGCGTCTGGGCCCCCACAGACCGGTTTCGCGCGTGATCATTCCCCTATAGAGATG
>JABAHS010020239.1_pt2 | contig 14729 bp, 1 predicted proteins | sample 7062111 | NCBI WGS metagenome assembly JABAHS01 (sample SAMN14534600, study PRJNA622989) | marine sediment metagenome | biome: marine biome [ENVO:00000428]; feature: marine pelagic biome [ENVO:01000023]; material: deep marine sediment [ENVO:00002113]; isolation source: pool of 4 deep marine... | reverse complement strand
TGGAACCGGTTCTGTGAGCACCATGTGGGACCTCCTTCAGACCCAGAGCAGTCCCATAATCTCTATCAGTGCGGAGGTGGAATCGGCTCCTTTGCCATCGATCCTCTAGGAAAGCTCAGTCTCTGCGCCATGTCTTGTAATGACACCTATGACCTGCGGCAAGGCAGTTTTCTAGATGGATGGGAAGACTTTATATCGAGGGTCCGGCAGAAAAAGATCACCAGGCAAACCAAGTGCGTTGCCTGTGAGATCAAGGCAATGTGTGGCATGTGCCCGGCCAATGGCGAGTTAGAGAACAAAGATCCGGAAGAACCCGTGGATTTTTTCTGCCGCGTGGCCCATCTTCGGGCACATGCCCTCGGCTTAACCGTGCCGCCCCACGGCGACTGCGAGTACTGTAAAACTCCGCGCTAACCCCCCTTCTGACAGCCTCTGACTGTTAAGCCAGTTTTGCCGGTTTAGTCAGTTGAGCCAGTTTCCAATCTGAAATCTGTAATCTAGCTTTTGCCTCCAACCTCAAGCGAAGCGCTCCTCCAACCTCCAACGCTCCCTTCTCTATGCTCCATGCCCCCTAATCCCCGTCTTGCCGTTTCTCCCCATCTCCGCATCGCCCCACTGTGCCTAGTGCTTAGTGCCTAGTGTCTAGTGGTCCCCTGACCCCCGTCCCCTGATTTTTTACTCCATGCTCCATGCTCCATGCTTCTGGCCATTTGGCCAAATCCACCTTTGCTACGACCCAGACAAACCTGGCCTCATCGAGCAAGAGGAATAACTCCTTAAAATCCCCCCAAAAAGGCTGCCCGACAACTTTTGGGTAAGTTGATTTTTGACCTTGATAGTCATTGAAATCAATGCACAGCGAAGAGCTAAAAGCCCCCTCTCCCTTGACGGGAGAGGGTTAGGGTGAGGGTGAAAAGGATTTAATTTCAATAGATTATATCCCCCTCCCCTTTATCCCCTCCCGCCAGGGGAGGGGAAGTATTAGTTCACGGTGAAACAGGATTCGCCATAGGTTTTTTCCAACAAACGTAGTTGCCGCACAGCCTCCCAACCCCCCTTTTTTAAAGGGGGAACCAAGGGGGGATTTTCCCTCTGCTCTCTGCTCTATGCTCTATGCCCTATGCCTTTTCACCATCCACCATTTGCCCTCTGGCCACATTCTTGCAAACCCGTAAGAAAGCTTACAAAACACACAAGTTTATAACTATATGATTCTACTAACTTTTTACTATTCCAGTGACCATTTCCGGTCGTTGTTCCCCATCTTGTCAGTAGAGGAGCAGAATTTTGAAATGCGAGCAGAGGCAAAATTGCATTTTAACATTTTGAAATATCTAGAAAAAACGTGAAGTGCTGAATTTGGCACACCATTTGCGTAAAAGTTAGCCAATATTAAATGTTGCGACGGAGTATTGCGTCCGATCTTGAAAACTATGATGAAAAGATTTTGTCAAAATAGTGCTTCAAATAATGTTCTTACATCATATCCTGTGAAGTCAGGGGGGTACTCCTTCATTGGACGGCTTTTAACCGTTCTCATCCCCACCGTCATTTTTCTTGTTCTCATATTTGCAGCCCAGACAGCCGGGGCGGCATTTCCGACTGTTGTAGGTTCGAGCAATTCGGAGCAGGCATCAAACAACCCGCCCACAATCAGTCTGCCTGCAGGCATTGTCGCAGGTGATTTGATTATCGTATTCTTGGCGCAAGACGAAACGGCCACAGCTACTTGGCCTAGTCCCTGGGTTGAGCTTGTCGACGAGAACGCTGGCACAGCCGCTAATCTGCACGTCGCCTACCTGATTGCTTCCGGGGGCGAAACAACAGTTGCCCCCACGATGAGCGCGGATGAGCGAAGTCAGCACCTGGCCATACGTATTTCCGCCGCCTCCTGGGATGGAATAACACCACCGGAGGTTTCGACACCCCTCACGGGAGCGAGTGGAACTCCGGACTCTGGGTCTCTCACTCCCAGCTGGGGGTCGGAGGACACGCTCTGGATTACAACGTTCGGCATGGACGGACCTGATGTTCGCTTCCCGGTAACGGTCTGGCCCACCAACTACGCCGACAATAACCTGTCGAATGGCACAGGCGATCTCTCCACCGCTGGGATCGCGCTTGCCACAAGAAACCTCGCTACCGCCACAGAAGATCCTGGTGCCTTTACGACAACCGGCTCTGACGATTGGGTTGCATCAACGATTGCGGTTCGCCCGGCCGGGCCCTCCACATATTCTACTCCCGTATCAAGTGTCAGTCCCGGCTGGTCAAACAATAGGAATCATGTCGTCTTTTACAATGGCTCCCGCTTTTTTCTTCTCTACTCCAAAGGGGATGGATTAATCTACTATAAATCCAGTCCGGATAACGTCACATGGTCGGGAGAATCCACCCTGGCTGGTATTACCGGCGCCAACACTGGCCTTTTCGATATTTATCTCGTAAACGATGCCAAATTTGATTTGGTGTACTGGAGATCTACCGACCAAAACAGATATGTAAATACCTGCACGATTTCTGGTGCAACGATAACGTGCGGTGCCTCTCCGGTGGGGATTAATGGCACCATTAGCAAAGTCGCTGTGGCGCGGAGCGGAGCCGGAAATAGAATTTATGTTGTTGCCACGAATGGAAGCGACCTCTGGGTCGCTGCCGCCAACAACACCGGAGATGCGGCAAACGTTACGGCTTGGCCCAGTGAGGTGAATGTTTCAAACGTAGATCCTACAGCTGTCGCCATTGTACCGTATCAGGGCTCCGACGAGGTCCTTGTAGTTTATACGAAGAATCTCGGAGGCTCCGGCAGCGACGGCGTCTACTCGCGGGTGATCACCTCTGGCGGTGGAGCAGGGACCGAGGAAGAAGTCAATGTCAACTTTGACAGTCTTCCTGATTTTTCTAGTCCTGTTCGCATATCAGATACGGATTTCAGAATCATCATAAAACCTCCGGGGGCATCCCTCCTGCAGGAGTATCAATGGAATGACGTCTCATGGAGTTCGGTGGAAACCGTTGATACTGAGACGGATCAGGAAACCCCAAGCCTATTTTATGACCGCATATCAGGGGATATGTATGCCTTTTCCGTTGATACGAGCTCGGATGATGTGGAACGCCACTACAAGCCGAATGGCGGTTCGTGGCAAGCTGAGGTGATTGCCGACGACGGGGAAGCCACCGCGCACTCCTATCCCATCACCCAGATGCACGAGTCCCCTCTAGGAAGTGCCAGGGTTGATCAAAGAGAGCTTGTTTGGGCTTATCGTGTGGTCAACGGAGCTGATTACGATCTTAAGGTCGGGAACCTGAATATCGCCCAGGCAAGTAGATGCTGGTCTTCAGAGCTCCTGACAAACCCTGGATTTGAAACCGGCGATGCAACGGGTTGGACCAATGGCGGTGGCGGAAGTGTGGACATTGGTGCTCAATGCACCTGGTGTAACGATGGCCCCCACTCAGGCTCTTACCAGGCCTATTGGGAATCCACAGCCGCAGGTTATTATCTTTACCAGACCGTGGACCTTTCAAGTTATGCAAGTAACATCGACGCGGGCAATGCCGTCATCTCGGCAACGGGATGGTTGATCTCCAATGAATACCAGGCCAGCCCTCCGTATGACGAGTTTTACATGCAGGTGATTTTCTATGACGGAGGAAGCAGTGAAATCGTTGCCCACACATATGATACGGGAGCGGTAAATAACGCAAACTGGGGACAGTATGGTCCCATGGACTATACCATACCCAGCGGCGCGAGATCCGTAGAGGTACGTTTCTACACCTGGGAAACCGACGGCACCTGGTACGATGCGGGCTCAGCAGACGATTTTTCCGTGACGGTGGGAACACCATGCGCGGCGGGCCAATACGACCAGGACAGCTTCCGGGCCCGAAACGACAACGGCGACGAAACAACCTCCACCTGGACGGCAGCAGCCAACACCAACTGGACCCAGATGGTGGACAAGAACTTCCGGGTGCGCTTCCTGGTGCAAGAGACCTCAGGAATCGCCGATTCCGGCAAGACCTTCCAGCTGGAGTACAACCTCAACGGGGGAGGCTGGAACGATGTAACCGGCTCCTCCTCCGTGGTCAAAGCCACTGCCACAGCTAATGTCACTGATGGGGCGAACACCACCCAACAGCTGGGCTCCGGGACCTATGTCCCCACTAATGCAGGCTTCGACGAGGCCAATGGCCAGGTGGGGTCTATGGATTTCGCCGGCAGTGACGAGGTGGAGGTGGAATTCTCCTTACAGATCGTTGGCACTGATGTATCCAACAGCGACACAATTCAGCTCAGGGTGAACGGGCTTGACACTTATACCAACACCCCAACCGTCACAGTAACCGGGGCGGGAACCTTCTCTTACAAGAAGTCCATTGAGATTCAAGAGGCTGAGGTTACCTGTACGTCAAATGTAAGTAACTTTCCAGCAATGGTGCAGCTGACTGGTGCTGACTTCCTAGAAATTGAAGATGATGTGGATGCAGACGGCTACGACATCATTTTCAAGGCCGAAGATGACGCCACCTGCGGCGGTACGGGGATGGCTCCCTGTATTCTGGATCATGAGATCGAGGTCTACGACGAGACCAATGACCTGCTGGTGGCCTGGGTGCGGATCCCCAGCCTTGACTACAACAACAACACCACCATCTATCTTTATTACGGCAACGCCACCGTCGATGCACCCACAGAAAACCCGGCCGGTGTTTGGGACAGTGGCTACGCTGCGGTGTGGCACCTGAAGGAGGCAGTGACTGACGAAGGCAACCTGACAGACATCCATGTAGACTCGACAAATAATAACAACGATGGCGACCAGCACGGAAACGATGATCTGAGCGGCAGGATAGGCACGGGGCAGGACTTTGATACAGTGGATGACTACATCGAGGGCACGAGCAATGGTTTTAGCACCCAAGCGGGCACCATTGATTTCTGGATCAAGCCAAACTGGAATGGAAATGATAACGCTGAGCATGCGCTCTACATCCATCAAGAAACGGATTGGGATACGAATGCGATCTGGATTAAGAAAGAGAACGACAATACCCTGAGATTTTGGGTGGCTGACGCCAGCGCCTCGGATTACCGGCTGAAATATACTGATATCTCTGGATGGATCGCTAATGAGTGGCATCACATAACTGTGAGCTGGGATCCTTCCCTCACGCTTAAGATGTACCTGGATGGGGGTGAGATCACGCCCACCTCCTATGATCAGGGGACGCCCGGTTTGCCCTCAGCCCTCGGCGCGACCTTTACCCTGGGAGGGTACTCCGGTGTTGGCGGTGAACTTGACGGCATTCTTGACGAAGTTCGTATTTCCAATGTTGACCGCGATGCCTGCTGGATAGAAACCGAGCACAGCAATCAGAATACGCCCGCGTCCTTCTATATAGTAGGCTCCCAGCAGACGACTGCTGCGAATGTATACTCCTTCCGCAAACCGCTCACCATTGATTCCGCGCAGGTAGGCACAAGTTGCACCAGCACAACAGATACCTGGCAAATTTCTGCGAACGACAGGGACGCCTGGGATGACACTTCGTCCGGTAGCCTCAACTCGTCTATTTTTGGAGATTCACAATGGAGCGATGCGGGCGGCTATCAATGGGCAGTCAACATTCCTCAGGGCGCAACCATCACCTCGGCCAAAGTTAGGGTCTATCCCACTTCACATGGCGGGTCAACGACTAGTTCCTACACCGCACGCATTCGCGTTGAGGATACTGACAATGCATCAGCCTTTACGGGTGCGCCGAATGATATTTACACGAGGACTTATTGGGGGACCACTATTGATTGGACTATTCCTGCCGCCGGATTGCCTATAAATACCTGGAGCGAATCCCCCGACATCACGGGCTTGATCCAGCACATTGTCAACAAAGGAACCTGGTCCCCAGGAAATTATTTGAGCATAGCCATATGGGGTGAGACCGTTAATGGTACTGGTTGTAACGAAGGGGTTACTGACTATAACACTAATGCGAGCTTAGCTGCCCAACTCGAGGTGACCTACCAGACCGGCAGCGGCTCTATTCAAGACTTCCCCGTTATGGTCAAGCTGACAGGCACTGACTTTCAGGAAGTTGAAGACAATGTGGATGCGGATGGTTATGACATCATCTTCAAGGCAGAAGACGACACAACCTGCGGTGGAGTGGGGTTAGCCCCCTGCACCCTGGATCACGAGATAGAAGTTTACGATGAGACCAATGATCTGCTGGTTGCGTGGGTAAGAGTTCCCGAGGTGCCTGCCACTGCCGATACAAACATTTACATGTATTACGGCAACCCTGCTATCTCTTCGCCTACCGAGAATACAACGGGGGTTTGGGATCCCGACTACGTGAGCGTCTGGCATCTACACGATGACTTTGACGATTCTGCGGGCAGTAACAACGGAACAAACTATGGCTCCACCAATATCACAGGGCAGATAGGAGATGGCCAGGATTTTGACGGAACAGATGACTACGCCACAATGCCTACTACAGGATTTAGTACTTCTGCCGGAACGGTTGAAGCGTGGATAAATATAGATTCTTTTCCATCTTCTGGGCCCGAATACGTATTTGCTCATCGCCAGGCATCCCCCACAACAGATAGGGTTTATGTCCAGTTATGGGACGACACCACGTGGGGCACTGGCATGGGAGATACCTATGATTTGGTTAGAGGAAGTACATTGAACATTGATACTTGGTATCACCTTGTTATCACATGGGATGGAACGAATGTAAGAGGATACCGCAATGGAAGCTTGGATTTTGGACCCACATCCTACGTAGGTTTGAATACTGTTAGAGAGATATCTATCATGGCGTGGGATCCCAGTACGGAATGGGCTGATGGGACTTTAGATGAACTTCGCGTCTCCAGCACCGCCCGTTCGGCCTGCTGGATCGAAACCGAACACAGCAATCAAAAGGCCTCCTCGATCCTGGTAAGTGTAGGAGGTGAGGAACCGTCTGGCGAAGCGATTCTGGCCGACCATGCAGCCGGTCAGGAGACGGACAAGTTTAGCACAGGAAGTTCGGTCACCGGGGCAGAGCTCTTTGCTTTCCAGCTAACCAACACCACAGGCAGTACAGTCACCTTTAATCAGGTCCAATTCCAACTCTCATCTGTGACGGGAATTGCAGATACCGACTTTGCCAACCTCGCTATCTACGTGGACGACAACGGGGACGGGACCATTGACGGCAGCGACACCACGGGAGCCGTTGGCGGCGCCGGTGCGGTCGACGGTTCGGTTACTACGATCACCTTCAACACACCCTTTAATATTTCTGCGGTTTCCACGGTCAGCTACATCTTGAGAGGGGATGTGAGTAACCTTGTGGCCACTGATACGGTCACAATGGGTCTGGGAACGAGCAACATCACACTAGCAACGGGCTCAGTTGGAGGTACTTCACCGACGAGCGTCAGCCACACAACGGATTCTACCGGTGATTATGCCTACCGCCAACCGATCACCATTTATTCCTCCATGGTCGGTTCGAGCTGTTCATCCGCCCTGCCGGATTTCCCTGTTCTCGTCAGAACTGACGTGCCTGAGATCTTCTCTAACAGCAGCTCCTTAACTATTCCCGATTCCGGACAGGCCAGCCTGTACCCATCGAACATCACCGTATCGGGCGTGACTGGCACGGTCACGAAGGTAACGGTTTCTGTTTACGGTCTCAACCATACCTGGGCGGATGACATCGACATGCTGCTCGTGGGCCCCGGTGGTCAGACTGTGATGCTCATGTCAGACCAGGGCAATGACGATGCCATCAGCCTCAATCTGACCTTCGATGATGACGCGCCGTCTGATCTTCCGGATGCTACCACGGCCTCCTCCGGCACATACAAACCGATCGTTACTGCGCAAAATGATGCCATGAATGGACCCGCACCAGCAGGGCCTTATGGGACGCTGTTGTCGGACTTTAATGGGGTGGATCCGAACGGGACGTGGAGCCTGTATATCATGGATGATGCAGCGAACGATGCCGGCTCCCTCTCGGGCGGCTGGGAATTGGCCATAACGACCGAGACGGTTTTAAAGGACCATGTTACGCATGCCAGTGGCTATGACATTATCTTTAAAGCGGAAGATGACACGACTTGCGGTGGCGCGGGCCTAGCTCCCTGTACACTGGATCACGAGATTGAAAAATATGAGAGCTCAACAGGAGAGCTCGTTGCCTGGGTGAGAATCCCCAGTTTATCAGACAGTGCCGATACAACCATTTACATGTATTATGGAAACCCCGCCATCTCTTCGCCCACAGAGAATCCGGCAGGAGTCTGGGATACCAATTACAAGGGCGTGTGGCATTTACATGATGACTTCATAAATTCGGTTGATAATATTAGCGCTACCGAAAGTGGGTCAATTAATGCGATAGGCCAAATTGCGGACGGTCAGAATTTTAACGATACAACCGATACCGCTTATACAACTGTTTCGGGATTACCCGCGGGTAATTCACCAAGGACACTTTCCGCCTGGTTTAATCCTACTTCAGACGCTCTTCTCGAAAATGGGGCTTTTGTAGGATATCCGTACAATGGATATCTCGGGTCGGACCTTAGATGGTTTGAATTGACATATTCTAATATAGACGTGGGAGATCCGGCAGGGTATCGAAAATTCGTACTTCATCTTTACAATACTAATTATGTATCTACCAATACATTTGCGCCAAACAATTGGTATCATATATCCGCAACTTATGTTGGTACAAGCTTAAAAGTATATGTGAATAACTCGTTGGAAATAAATGAAACAGTATCTTTGAATACTGCCGTTAATCCAAGCGGATTTAATTTTAATATCGGCACGGAAGTTAACCAGGCAGTAGACACTCTGAGAGACGGCGTTATCGACGAAGTCCGCATTGCCAGTATCGCCCGGGACGCCTGCTGGATAGAGACCGAGTACAACAACCAGGGTTCCCCCTTCACTTTCTATAGTGTGGGTAGTGAGGAAACAACTACGGATGCGATGCTGGCCGACCATGCAGCCGGTCAGGAAACGGACAAGTTTGGTGCGGGAAGTTCAGTCACCGGCGCAGAGCTCTTTGCTTTCAAGCTGACCAATACCACCGGCGGCACGCTTACCGTTAATCAGGTTCAGTTCCAACTCTCTTTGGTCACAGGAATTTCTGATACGGATTTTGCCAACCTGGAGATCCAGGTGGATGACAATGGGGACGGGACCATAGACGGTAGCGACACCACCGGAGCCGTGGGCGGCATTGGTGCGGTCGACGGCTCGGTCACCACCATTACCTTCAGCACGCCCTTCGATATTTCCACAAGCGCAACGGTCAATTACATCCTGAGAGGAGATGTGAGTAATCTGGTGACCAATGATACGGTTACCATCGATCTGGGGACCGGGAACATCACTCTCGCATCAGGTACCGTGGGAGGCAGCGCAGTATCGAGCGTCAGCCATACATCTACAGATGATGTAAATCTTGCCGATCATGGGGCCGGTCAGGAGTCGGATATCTTTGGCGCGGGAAGTTCGGTCACCGGGGCAGAGCTCTTCGCCTTCCAGCTTTCTAATACGACCGGCAGCACGCTCACTGTTAATCAGGTCCAATTCCAGCTTTCCTCAGTAACGGGGATTTTGGATACTGATTTTGCCAACCTGGAGATCCAGGTGGATGACAATGGGGACGGGACCATAGACGGTAGCGACACCACTGGAGCCGTGGGCGGCACTGGTGCGGTCGACGGCTCGGTCACCACCATCACCTTCAGCACCCCCTTCAATATTTCTGCAGTTTCTACAGTCAACTACATCCTGAGGGGGGATGTAAACAACCTGGTGGCCAATGATACGGTCACCATCGATCTGGGGACGGGGAACATCACTCTCGCATCAGGTACCGTGGGGGGAACCGCTGCAACCAGCGTCACCCATACGGCAGATGCGACGCCCCCGCCCATCATACTGGACAACACAAGCGGGGGCTCCACAAACTCCGGCACAAATACGCTCACCTTCCAGCACACCATCGGGTGCGGGTCCAATCGTCTCCTCGTGGTTTCTATCGCGGTGGAGGGTAGTGTGACGTATGACGTAACTGACGTCACTTACAACGGCGTATCTCTCACAAAGGGTGTGGAGAATGCCGCCGGTAGCGCTTTCTACATAAACACCGAGATCTGGTATATGTTGGACGCAGCCCTTCCATCAGCCGGCACGTATGACGTCGTCATCACCACTACGGGTGACCCGACCGAGACTAACATCAATGCGGGTGCCATATCAGTGACCGGCGTAGCACAAGGACTCCCGGAGGCCACTGCCGTAAATGATGATGCAGAGGCTGGGTCCGCCACTATCCAGACTGACATTACAACCTCTACGGACGGGGCCTGGATCTTCGACTGTGTCGGCTCAGGGCAACCTCGCAATTTCACACCCTTTGACGGACGGACCGAATTCTTCGACGTTATGGGTGCGAGCAGTGGCGGCGCAGGGACTTACGAAGAAAAGGCGACCGCAGGTCTGGAGACTCAGCGTTGGGATGTGGACGGTACTTCCAATCGCATCTCTCATGTTCTGTTGGCCTTTGCCCCGGCCGTTGACACGGTAGCGGCAAATCTCAGCCAGACACACTACCGCTGGCGCTATGATGATGGCGGAGAAGGAGGCGCTGTTAATTGGTGGGACTCGAACTATCTGTATAGGCAGAAGGTGACTTTCGGGACGAGTCATTCCATTCTCCCGCTCGGATATACCGCTGCGGTAACCATGGATACGCAAACCGCAACAACCAACGTCGCCCTCACGAGCGGCAATGATGTGAGGGTTATCTGGCAGCCGACAGCCGGGGGTTACCAGGAACTGGATCGCATCGGAGACACGTGGGACAACGCCAGCACGACTATAGAATTTCGGCTCCAGTCAGAAATTGATGCCAACCTTGATGAAGACGTGGACGGCTCCTACTACATTTATTACGGCTACGGAACAGCGGGAACACCGCCGACCGATGAGAGAAATGTGTATTATTTCGCGGACTTTTTCGATCGAGCCGACAACACGGACGTCAATATCAACTCCACACAGAACTGGACCGAGTGGATCACTGGCGGCGGTGATTCGTCGATCGTAGCAGGAGCCCTCAATTCAGTGGGAAACAATGTGGGGCCGCCTGATGCGGGTGTAAAACAGACATTTCCTTTGGGTGCTGTCCCAGGGAATTTTACGCTCACATTCGATTGGACGATTCCGTCTAATACAGAAAGCACCTGGACGCATTATTTGAATATCGGTAATTCGGCAACGATGGTTGATGGGGATAGAGAGCTCGGTGTTGGTCCGGGAATCTACACTGGAGAAGGAACGCATTTCAATCCGAACTTGGTTGAGAACGTGAACAATGATCTAAACGACACGACCATAATGGAGCAACCAGTGAATGGCGGGCCACACAGTATCAGAATGGACGTTGATGTGAGTGCCTACACCTATGATTACTACCGCAATGGCTCTCCTATCGCTTCTGGACAGGCCTTTGTGAACAACGAAAATACGCTGGATCAAATTCGATTTGCCAATGACCAGTATAGTGGCGGACAACCCGCCTTTATTTGTGACAATCTCAAAATCGTTCTCAATGTGGCCAATGTGCCTGAAGAGGCGCTCGGCATTGAAGAAAGTTCCTCCAGCGGCGCTTCCTTTGCAGAGCTGGAGGATACCAAGCTGACCGGTCTTGTCATTGACACGAACATTCGTCTCCGCTTTCAAGTCTCCAACGAAGGGGGGCAGCCTTCAGACCCCACAGTCACCTATCAACTCCAAGTAGCAGAGACCGCCACCTGCGGTTCCGGAACTTACACGGCCGTGCCCACGGACAACAGTGGCCATTGGCAGATTATGGATTCCAGCTACATCACTGAACCGCAAGCAACCTCTGATATTCCCTCTGGGTTGAGCGACCCGGTAGGAGGAACCTTTGTCCCCGGCGAAGTGAAAGAGGTTGGAAATACAACGGGCAGTATCCCCTTGGATGCCTGTGAATATACCGAGGTAGAGTTCGTATTACGGGCGACCGAATATGCCACGTACAGCGGGGATTATTGCTTTCAGTTATATGACACAACGAATGGCAAAACTCTTAACTATTCCAAATATGGAGATGTGAGCCTCGCCGATGGCATCTTTTCCTACAGGAAGCCCATCACCTTTCCTGCGGCGAACCTGGGTGCAAGTTGTTCACCCAACCAAGTCAGCGCCACGGCACCTGACACAACAACGAGCGCAGCGTATGTCTTAGTCGACAGCATGACGATCACACCGGGCGCCGGCGACTATGTGGTGTGGTTTAGCGGGACATTGGAAAATAGCGCTACCGGCACCCAGCATGTGTCTTTGTTTCTCGACGGAAGCCAGATCACGCATACTGAGCGTGAGATTACGACGGAAAGTTCCATCCCAGGTACTCCTTTTGTGGTAGCCACTCATGCTTATATTTCAGGAGTAACCGGCGGGCAGGCCATCGAGGTGCATTGGAAGACGGATGCGCCCACGGCCACAATGCTCGAGCGCACGTTGGTGGTGACCAAGGTTAGCGCAACAGATGTTATGCAGGTGTCTGAAATACCCACCAACCTCGCTACCACAACCAGCGCCACCTACGAACAAATTAACACCATGACGATCACGCCGGGCGCTGGCGATTATTTGATCTGGTTCAGTGGATCGATAATGAATACTGCTAGTCCCAGCGTGCAGCATGTGTCGCTGTTTGTCAATGGGAGTCAATTGGCCCATACCGAGCGGGAAATCGACCAGGAAGAATCCCTTACGACAACCTACTTTCCGGTGGCCACGCATGCCCTAAAAGCCAGTGTTGGAGATAACGAGGCGATAGCCGTTTACTGGAAACGAGACACAGGTACGGCTACCATGAAGGCGCGCACATTGACGGTGTACAAAATCAATGCAGCCAACAGCTTAGAGGAAAGCGCTACGCTGGATGATACAACAACGAGTGCCTCTTACACCCCGGTGGACAGCATGTCCATTACTCCCGGGGCGGCCGGTAACTACCATATCTGGTTTAGCTCCTCTCTGGTCGATCCACAAGCGACGGATACGATCAATGTATCGCTCTTTGTGGGTGGCACCCAGGTGTTACACACGGAGCGGGAGATTTGGGTTGAAGGCTCTTTGGATAATCCCTATCAAACTTTTCCGGTCGCTCTGCATGCCTATGTTGAAGGTGTAGGCGCCAGCGATGTCATAGACGTGCGCTGGAAAAGGACCGGATCTGGTACGGTCACGATGCATGAGCGGACCTTGGTGGTTGCAAAGGTCGGAACGGCCCTCTCAGATTTTCCTGCCCTCATCAGCATCACGGATACTGATCTTCGGGACAAGGCCAGGAGCGATGGGAATGACATTATCTTCAGGTGGGATGACGGTACCTGTGGAGGAGAGCCTTGTAAAGGCTTAGACCACGAGATTGAAGAGTGGAATAGTTCAACAGGAAAACTCATAGCCTGGGTGAGGATTCCGAAGGTGTCTTCCTCGAATGATACAACCATCTACATGTACTACGGGAATCCCAGTGTCTATGTGTCCTCTGAGAACGCGGCCGGGGTTTGGGACAGCAACTACCAAGCGGTCTGGCACCTGAAGGAAACTACCAGCGGCACGGACGCGATAAAAGACTCCACCGGCAACGCACGTCATGGCACGGACGTCGGCAGTCCCACCTTAGGTGCAACAGGACAAATAGACGGCGCCGTCGATTTCGGTAACCCGAATACGACCAGGCGGATCGACACTAAAGATTTCATGTCCTCAGGGGTAACTCAGTTTACCGCTGAAGCGTGGGTCTACAAGGCGGCGACAAAAGACGCCAGGATCATTTACAAGAATAATGTCGGTAACACGGGTAACCCCGTTTTCGGGTTAGCCTCCGGTGGATCGGACACTATTCGATGCAGGTTAAGAATATCCGATGGCAGTGGGACCGACTACAACGTAGGAACAATCTCCCTGAACACTTGGACACACGTGGCTTGCACGTACGACGGTTCAAATGTCAGGGCTTACAAAAATGGACAGGAAGCAGGTTTTGTCGGCGAGACAGGGACCCTTGCCGCGACGAATGATGTCGTAGTCATAGCCCAAAATGAAGCGGGTACATCCGCAGATAGGCATTGGCCCGGTGTGATTGATGAGGTCCGTGTTTCAAGTATAGCCCGTGACGACTGCTGGCTCGAAACCGAATTCGCCAACCAGAATAACCCGAGCGTGTTCTACAGCGTAGGGGCAGAAGAAGGCAGCCCAGCCACGGCTGTTGATCTGGTCTCCTTTACGGCCAAAGGTAAGGGGAGCACTGTTCTGGTGGAATGGGAAACGGCCCAGGAACTCAACCACATGGGCTTTCATCTCTATCGAGCCAGAAGCCCGTGGGGTCCCTTCACCCGGCTCACTGACAAACTGATTTCCGGACTGAGCTCATCTGTTGTGGGTAGAGCGTATTCCTTTGAAGACAAAGACGTCACCCCGGGAGAGCTTTACTTCTACCGGCTGGAAGACATAGACATCTACGGCAAGAAGACCCTCCACGGTCCGATCTCTGTGGACTGGGATGGTGACGGCTTGCCTGATGACTGGGAGATCGCCCACGGGTTAAATCCCAATTCCAATGACGCCCACCTCGATTTGGACGGTGACGGA
>JABAHS010129663.1_pt2 | contig 14750 bp, 14 predicted proteins | sample 7062111 | NCBI WGS metagenome assembly JABAHS01 (sample SAMN14534600, study PRJNA622989) | marine sediment metagenome | biome: marine biome [ENVO:00000428]; feature: marine pelagic biome [ENVO:01000023]; material: deep marine sediment [ENVO:00002113]; isolation source: pool of 4 deep marine... | reverse complement strand
CGAGCGTGCCGGTGTCCTCCCTTCTATTGAACCGCCTCCTAGGCGCGGCCCTTTAACCCTGTTCCGCCATGCTCACGAGATTTCGCTCAGCCTTCCGCTCTTCACGTCATACACAAACCCCCGGACCGGAACCTGTTTCGGTATCCAGGGGTGGGTCTTGACCGCCCGGACCTGCCGGCGAGCGTTCTCCTCCACGTCCGGGAAAGNNCTGCAACTTGTCGCGGAGCTCGCTGTCCTTGAAGGTCAGCATCCCGCAGTCGGTGTGGTTGATGATTATGAACTCCTGCGTTCCCAGCAGGTGATGGGAGATGATCAGCGAGCGCAGGGCATCTTCGGTGACAATACCCCCAGCGTTGCGGATGATGTGGGCGTCACCAGTTTCAAGGCCGAGTATTTCTTCAATGGTCAACCGGGCGTCCATGCACGCAACGATGGCCAGCCTGCGGCCTGGCGGCATTGGAAGACCTTTGAGCTTAAAGCCTTGCGCGTAGTTTTCATTCGCCTTTAGAACTTCCTCCGTAACACCCATGTTGGGCTCCTTTCTGTCTCCAGTAGTTGGTTTTGCAGACGAAAACTGCTTGGTCTGTGGTGGAAATCAAATTGGAAGAATATGAGTGCGGCGGCCAGCTAGAGGCCGCCGCAACAGGAGCAGAAAGGATGGAAGAGAACAGAAACACGATAGAGAGCCACTGCGATGCCCGCCCCGTGTACGCCCCTTGCTTTCATTGGAATTAGGCTACCGACGGTGGCCGAGGAAGTCAATCCTTTAGTTGGCCGAGCTAAGTGAAACTGCGGATCGCGGTTTGCACGTCCTCGTAGTCCTCAAAGATGGAGGACAGGCAGGTGAGTTCAAATATTTCCTTCACCCTTGGCGTTAGGAAAATCGTCTTCAGCTCGCCGCCGTGTTTCTTGACGAAGGTATAGCTTTTGACCAACTTCCCGATCCCCGAACTGTCGAGATAATCAACTTTTCGCAGGTCGAGGACAATCTTTTTGTGTCCCTTCTTCACTAGGTCACGGACTGTTTGACCAAGCGCGACCCCCTCGTTGTAAGTTATGCGCCCCTCAATGTCGATGACTGCAGCGCAATCCGACTGGCGGACGGTGGCATGGAAGTTCAAGGTGGGCTCCTCCCCTGGGAATCTTTGGCTCTTAGCTTTTCCAACCGCAACCGACAGAAAGGTTGGAAACTCATTCTACCACGCGGGTAGTGAGGACGGCTCCGCGTATTTAGAAAAAGAGGGCAGCGGGGTCCGTCGGAAGGGTTGGTAGGGTTGACTTGCCCGCCGCCCTCTTACAGCATCTTGTACGCCAGTTTGAACCAAGCAGGCTGGAACCGTCCACCGGATTCTGCAATTGACTCTGGGTGAGACACAAAGCAGAATCGCTCGATTCCGTTTCTAGGACTGGGTCCACTCTCCCACAAGGTGGGAGACGCCATGGCGCAAGAAGTAGTGCTCCGGCGCAATATTCGGGTAACGGTGTGGCAGTGGCCAGAGCACCGGGTCTTGTGGAGTAAAACAATCAAGCAGGGTGAGCGCTTGCCGATGGTGGCGCAGGTAGAGAATGGTCCTCTGGTTTGCCACATGGGGCATGACCACTATTGCCTGCTTTGGCCCGGAGACATTCAGCCAACAGAAGCAACCAAGCATTCCAGCGAGGCCCCAAAAGCGTAACCGTCCAGCCAGTCTTCCTCCGTATAGAAAAAGAGGCGGCGGGGACTGGGCCGTGGGGGTAGGTACCCGGCCTGCCCCACCCCGCCGCCGCAACTTGGTAAGGCTGCGCCTGCGAAGGGTTAACCCTTCATCTTGCGCAAGAGCTTGTGGCAAACGAGAGGGGCCTGTCTACTAGACCGGAGTATAGGTGCAGAAAACCTAGCCGGACAGCTAGTCGGTCGCTGCGAGTACAGGTAGGTTGGAAGAGAAGGATTGCCCGTGTGATGCCGCCGCCGTTTGCGAGTGATTCAGCTCGGCTTTTTCCTGTCCCTTATTTGCTTCATCCGCTCGATCACGTCGGATTGTGTGAGGATGCCGCGCTCCTCCAGGAGTTCCACAATCGCGGTCAATTGGAGGGAATTGCTGAGGGTAAGTTGCTCCACGGTGATGCTGACTTGCTCATCTGCCGCGACTACTTGAAATTGCGCAGGAGGACGACGTCGCTGGTGGTGGAGCCCCGAGACAGGGCCAACTGCTTGCCGTCGTGGGACCACGCATAGCTGAAGATGCGCCCCGATTGAAAGTAGGTCAGTTGTCTGGCTTGGCCCGCGTCGACCGGCTGGCCCCAGATGTTGTCCACCCCGTTGCGGGTTCGCACGTAGGTCAAGAAGCGCCCGTCAGCCGACCACTGCACCTTCCCGGAGAGGTCGAACTGCTTCGTCGGTTCTCCCCCTTCAAAAGGCATGATCGCTACATAGTATCGGCCTGCTGCGTTGTCCCAGAGACGGAAGGCGATTCGCCTTCCGTCCGGGGAGATGACGGGATGTCTCGATTGGCTGTCTGTTAGTTGTATGGGTTCGCCGCCGTCGATGGACACTTTCCACAGGCCGCCCAGGGAGGTATAGACCACCCAGTTCCCGTCGGGGGAAACCGTGGGGTAGACGCCGAGAGTCAACTGACGCGGATGCCCACCATCAATGTCCACGCGCCAGAGGCTCCAGCCGCCCTTTCGGCTAGACTCAAACACGACATATTGGCCCTCGGCCGAAACCGCTGGGTGATCATTATGGGGAACAACCGTTAGTTGTCTGGGGTTGCTTCCGTCGGCCTGTGTGCTCCACAGGTGGGAACTGCCGCCGGCATAAGACGAATAGACCACTCTCCCGTCGGGCACCCAGGCGACGCCGTACACCCCGTCATAGTTTCTGGTTCCGACTGTGAGCTGCCGGGCGTTTGGTGATTCCACTGTGGGGGCAACCCAAATGCTGGCATGCGTTTCCCGCTGCACGGTCACGAGAGCACTGGAATCGGCTGCCACACTCACAGCCCGGTAGGAGTTCAAGTCATTGGTGATCCGTCGCAGCTCACCGCCTGGATAGGAAAGCTGCCACAGTTGGAAGGACAAGATAGAGGCTTGATCCTTGGCTGCCAGCACAAGACCGCTGCCGTCGGAAAGCCATGCCAAGCGGCCCACCTTAAACCATTCCTGCGAGGTCAGCGGCTTCTCGGGCCCGCCCGCTGCCGGCACTTCCGCGACCGTAGACCCAGACCCAGTGCTGGCACCCAGGGCGATGGCCTTTCCGTCGGGCGACCAGGCCGGGCCACCGTCTTCGAAAAAGCCAGACTCGTCGCGGCGCGCAAGTACCTGCTCTGACGAGCCATCTGTATTGGCTACCATCAGGAATGATCCTCCCCCCGGAGTTCTGTCATAGCGCACAAAGGCGAGCCGCTCACCATCCGGCGAGAGAGTGACCGGACTATGCACCTCGGTGATGAGCTTGCGCGAGGCGCCCCCAAGCACGGGCACTTGATAGAGCACATCTCTTCGGACGTAGTAAACAAAGTTGCCATCGGGAGAGAAGACCAGTCCAGTGTAGCGGCCTTCCGCCGGGGCCACACTCTCGACGTCGCTGCCGGTGGCCACCTGCCGGACCCACAGGCTTTGCCGGCCGGCGTCCTCCACCACGTGGGCCACATACTTGCCGTCGGGCGAGATGGCCGCCAGGCGGGATTTGCCTGTGCTGGTGAGCCGGGTCATCTTCATCGCCTGGAAGGCTGCACCTGGCGCGGTTTCAGACGGTTTCTGTCCAACGAACTTGTACAGGCCGAAAGTGATGGCGGCCCCCACGATGATTGCGGCCAGAGCGAAAACTAGGCGTCTCGCACGTCGTCGGGGCCCGCTAGGGGTGACCGCTGCGAAGCGTCTGGAATCGCTTTCGCGTTTCAGGCGCTTCAAGTCGGTGCGTAGCTCGGCGGCGCTCTGGTAGCGGAGGTCAGGATCCTTTTCCAGTGCCTTGTTGATGATATGCTCTAGTTCAGCGGGCACCTTGGGGTTCAAGCGCACGGGTGAGACTGGGGCACGGTTGAGAATTGCGTCAAAAATGATGGCCGAGGTGGTCCCGGAAAAAGCTTGATGTCCGGTGGCCATTTCGTAGAGCACCACCCCAAAGGAAAACAGGTCGCTGCGGACGTCTACTTCCTCGCCTCGTGCCTGTTCGGGGGACATGTAAGCCACAGTACCCAGCACCATGCCGGGGAGGGTGAGAGCGGAGTCGGCGCCTTCCCCTGTGAGATGTGCAGCGCCGTCCTCCCCCCGTCGGCCTCGTTGAGCTACCTTGGCCAATCCAAAGTCGAGAACTTTGACTTGACCGCTCTCGCTGACGAAGACGTTTCCCGGCTTGAGATCCCGGTGGACGATTCCTTTGGCATGGGCGGCCTGTAGGGCGTCGGCCACCTGAATGGCCAGTTCGAGTGATTGTTCGGTTTTCAGTGGCCTGCCAGCGATCCATTGGGTGAGGTTTTTCCCCTCCAGCAACTCCATCGCAATAAAGTGCTGGCCTTCGTGCTCGCCAATGTCGTAGATGGTACAAATGTGGGGATGGTTCAAGGTTGAAGCCGCGCGGGCTTCCCGCAGAAAGCGTTGCAGCGCTTGGGGCTCGTGGGAGAACTCTTCCGACAAGAACTTGAGTGCGACTGGACGGCCCAGCCGGGTGTCTTCGGCCTTATACACGACACCCATGCCGCCGCTGCCCAGTTTTTCCAGGATGCGGTAGTGCGTGATGCTCTGGCCTATCATGCCGAGCGGACTCCGTTGGTGGTCATCTTAGGCCGCGGGGGAGGGCAAGTCAACGCGGAGCCAGAGAGATGGTGGGCTGCAAGGCGGTCCGATTCTTGGACTGGCATTAGCCAGTTACCGCCGGGCTATTTTTCAACCGAAGGGACGAAGAGAAGGGCCGGAAGCCTCCGGTTCGCGGCGGTGCTTCCCGGCCCCGTCTCTTCCCTCTTCTGGGGACAAGAGGACGTTGCGCCCGGCCAAGATAGGGAAAGACCCGGCGGCTGGCAATGGTCAAGAGGTCGCAGCTTGGCTAGGAAAAAGGTAGGGCGAGGCTACTTATTCATTCTCCGTAACTTGGTGTTGATTTCCCTAGCCATAGCGCGCAGGTGGGCGAGTCTCTCGTGCTATTGCTTTCTTACATACGGCATCCTTGCACCGCATTTCGGACAGACGAAATCGGTTTGCGGGTCCGGCCCCCTGTCTGGCACCCGAATCATCCCCGGCTTTAGTTCGCAGTCGCAGGTCTGTTCAACGACTCCGTATCTAGGGATGTCCCACTTTTCGCCTTTCATGGCTGAGGATATTACCAGAGTTGACCATGGGTTACGACTCCGCTGCCGGTGGCCGCCAGTTCCTTCTCGGTGACGGCGATCTTCCGCTGGATGCGCTGGGGCTGGGATCCGGAGGCCCGGCGGCGGCGGTTCGGGAAAGCTTCTCAGTCACCTAGAGCAACCCGTGCCACTCTGTTTCCGTGCGGCAAAAGAATTTTATTTGGTAATGCAAGGATTTTTGTGGACTTTGATCACCGAGGGCGCTCCTCCCAGTTCTGGTTGAGGTAGTCGGTCACGCCGTAATAAATCCGCTCCGCACTCTCCGGGTTGGGAAAGACCTGCATCGGGCGCGTCCGTCGTCGGTACTCCCGGAACGTTCTCTCTAGCACATTCGTGCGGAACCCCGTGACGTTTTCCTCTACCTTAAGAACGAGAAGATATGGTCGCTCGGTTTGGCTGCGATCTACTGGGCACTGGTCAAGGAGTTTGGAAAAAGTCGTGTAAAAGCTGCTGGCCTTCTCCCTCGAAGCTTTCGACCCCGGTCAACAAGTCACGCAGGTTCAGCACCTCCCGCATCTTGGGAGAGACTTTCAACACTTATAAAAGAACAACAGTTGGGCTCGGTTACTGTGCTGGAACTAAGCGGATGGTTTGTCCTGGGGGGAAGCAAAATCTTGGAAGAGAAGTTGCAGAGTTTAATCTGTGGCGGTCGCCTAGCGTTGCTGCTGGACTGCAGCCAGGTTGCTGGCATCGATGCTCAGGGGATCGGGACCTTGATTCAAGCGGTCAAATCGGTGGAAAAACGCAGCGGCAAGCTAAAGCTGCTGACATTGGTCGATTATCCCCACGGGCCATGTAGGTGCCTGCCTACCCGCAAGCAGGCAGGAAAGCGCCAGAGTATCCAACCGCATGCTATTTCTCAGTCCAACTCTGCTTCCGTCTTGTGATGGTGGCATCTTCCCCATCTGCGAGGATGGCCTTTTCTGGATGGTGATACCAGACTCCTTGCAGGTCTGTGGGGTTGTCTTCGCGTTGGCGACCTCCACTTCGATCTGCCGCAGCAGGTCAGACGAATCAACGGGATAGCATTCTTGGAGAATCGATTAGAGTAGCTAATCTCGGTGTGCGATCTTCGCCTATTCTTCCCTATCCATTAAAGAACTTGACTTCCTAAACCTGTTAGGGAGCAGAATGGCTTAGCCCTTGCGTCGGGGTTGCTCCCGAAAGCGCGTCAAGCGAAGAGTGGCGGTACTACGTATTGAAATCTCGTTCCTCTCAGCCTTGCTCCTTTTACCTGCGCCATAGTTGGAGTTTGAAATTTGATCGTAAAGACACAAAGTCTATGCCAACCATCCCTCTTCCACGGATATCTCACTATTATTCCTCCGCCAGCGCGCAAGCCCGACGCACGAGGCTAAGTTAAAGAAGGCACCCCCAGTCCGCGGGCGGGACTGGAAAGTGAGTTACCTTAACCGCGGGAAAGTCGAGATCAGTCTCGTCCCTCTCTTTGCGAATAACTAGATGCCGAGGGAGGGCATAGCCCCGAAGATTTCGACGTGGACAACTGCAATATGCTTTCTTTGTTGCGAGACGACAGGATGCCTATTCAGGGGAGATCCTTTGGACTCGTGAGGTGGAGTCCGAGTAGGCTTTCCACGACGATTCCTGCGGTCATCGTCCTCGCAGTCCTCACCCTTTCTTCCTGTGCCGCCCGAACAAGCAACTTCAAGGACTTCAGTCAAGCCGGCATGGCCTACGCCCACACCGTCGCCGTCGTGCTCAATGAAGCCGGGGAGACCGCGATCGACGCGGACTCCATGGTGCTCCTAAAGACCCGTCCCCACCTCTCGCCGGACGAAAGAGGTGAAACGATCATTGAGCACAATGCGCTCCTGCTTGAACGCCTTGAGCTCCTGCGGGACCTCAAGCGCCACGCGCGCCTTCTTGGCTCTTACTTTGAAGCGCTCGCCGCTCTCTCGAATGGCGGAGAGACAAGCGGCGTGGCAACCGCGGCGGAGGGAGTCGTCTCAGCCTTGGGCAATCTCCATCCCAAGATTGCGAATGCGGAAATCGCGGGGAGGCCCATATCAAGCTTCGTCGGCCCCGTTGCTGGCATTGTGGTGGCCGGCTTCAAGTCACGGGCTCTCGAAGAGGAAGTTAAGAAACGGGCCCCGACCATCGAACAGGAACTCGAACTCCAGCGGGCGGCTCTTGCGGCGGTCGCCGAGCAGATGCGTACTGACCTCTTGGCGCAGTTCCAACAACAGGAATCTCGAGATGTCGTGCTTCCCTACGCGAAAGACGCTCCATTACCGGCGAACTGGGCAGGGCGAAGAAAGGAGATGCTAAAAGCCCGCGTTTCCCTTGCTTCCGTTGATTCCGCCGCACACGCGGCCCGGCGTCTAAAGCTTGCCTTTGTCGCGATCGCGGAGGGCCGATCGGATGGTTTCGACGTCTCAACCCTTCTGAGCGAGATACGCGAACTCCGTGCCTTAATCGAACATACCCAAAGCAAAGCGGAAGAGACGAATTAGGAGGCGGAAAACCATGGCGCCCGGAGAGATCCGAAAGGCGACTTTGAGAGAACTCCGGCAAGCCTTCGTGAAAATGACATCGCCGGAGTGGGACCTCGCACTTATAGGAAAGCCCAAGGAGGTGGAAGACCAAGCCGCCAAGATGCTGCTGGCCGTCCACCGCGCCCGTCTTCGCCTCGAGAATACCGAGCTTGCCCAAATTCGAGACAAGCTCCTTGCGAACGAAGAGGCTCTCGAAAGGGGACGGCAAGACGTTAGAAAAGCTCTCAAGAGGCTCAAAGAGATCGAAGCGGTCCTGGGAGCTGTCTCTTCCTTCTTAGGAGTTATAGGACGGGTTGTAGCTTTCGTCTAGGAGCGCTCTTCTGCTCTGGTGGTTGAGGGCACTCAAAAATTGTACGATAGTCGCTCGGTGTCAGTTTGCCCGGTAGAGAAGGAGTGAGTCCAATGACAATCGAAGACGCGAAGGAAGCCCACCAGGACAGGCTTATGAGCCTGCCGAATGTGGTAGGTGTGGGTATCGGAGAAAGAAAGGGGAAAAAGGTCATCAAAGTATTTGTTTCACGCAAGCTATCCGCGTTAGAACTCCGACCCGAAGAGATTGTTCCCAAGAAGCTAGATGAATGGGACACAGACGTAGAAGAGATGGGGTTTGTCCAGGCGCAGGCGAAGGGACAATGAGGAAGACGAAAAAGAAGAAAACGAAGAAAGCGAGGGTAAAGACCATGAGAATCGAGGAATCGAAAATAACGTTGGCGAGCGCAGCCATCGAACGCGCCCAAACAGCGCACGCGGCCGCGGTTGAAGAGTTTTTGGACCCTGAGAAGCCGCGCGCGAATGTGGTGGGATTAGGAGTCGGGGTCAAATGGAGGGGCGGCGAACCCACAGGGGAAGAGGCTTTGTTGGTGTTGGTCACGCAGAAAGTGGACAAAGAGCTGCTGGCAAAAGCTGATTTGGCGCCTCCAAAACTAGCAGATATGCAGACCGATGTGCTAGCCGTTGGCTACCCCGTCGCCGGCGGGGGCGAGGGTTTGGGAACTGCCACGCAAACTCTTGCTCAACGCCTCCGCCCTGCTGAGGGTGGCTACAGCGTGGGCCACAAGGACATCACGGCGGGCACGATTGCCACCTGTGTGTACGACATTTTACCCGGAGGCGCGGTCAGCCCCCCGCGTCATGGAATCGGAGTCCCGTCCAAGTACTACATCCTCAGCAACAATCATGTCTTGGCCAACACGAATAATGCAAGGTCCGGAGATCCAATTCTGCAGCCGGGCCCTTACGATGGTGGGAGCAGTCCAGATGACGTGATCGCAGTCCTGTCGCGATTCGTTCCCATTAGGCTCGAACCGCCGACACCGCGGAGAGTTCACCGGAACCTCGTCGATGCTGCTGTTGCAGAAGGCCAGTTCCATGATTTGGATCGGGAGGTCTATTGGACCGGCTATGTTCGGGGCTGGAGGCCAAAGGCGAAGGTAACCGTGGGAACGACCGTCCAAAAGACGGGTCGCACGACGAACTACACGATAGGAAGAATTACGGCAATTGGCGCAACGGTCGACGTGGGTTATGGTGGCGGTCGGGTCGGTCGCTTCGTTGACCAAGTCGTGACGACGAACATCTCCGCCGGCGGCGATTCGGGTTCACTCGTAACTACGCCAGACAACGTCGCTGTCGGCCTGTTGTTCGCCGGTTCGTCCATCGCGACCATAATCAATCAGATAGAAAATGTACGCTCGCTACTACGAACAGAAGTCGCGGAAGAAATTATGTAACAGCGGATTCGAGTACTTGCGACCTAATTGGATTAGCCACAGCAGCACAGGGCGGTTGAGGAGAATTCAGCGGTCTCGAAGGAGTAACGTCCGTCGGATTAAAAGATATTTGAACAGCGATTTAAATGGAAAAAAATGCGTCGAGTGAGGGAATGGATGCCACGGCACCTTCCCGATAGGAAGAATCCTTATAGACGTCGTACTAGCATAATATTCTTCGTATCGCAGCAACCTAGGGGACTTTATGCCGTACAGGCACTAACGAGGCTCCTCTTTTGAAGCACGTTTCCGAAGACGCCGAGATAGAACGGATAAGAGAAGCGCTGCCCCGGATCGTCAGCCCGAACCTGGGCTGTCCCCTGATTCTCTCGGCTGACAACCCCCAAGATACCCACGCCTATCTTGTGCTGGCTGAGCGCAGGGAGGAGGAGACGCCCGACTGGACCGCCTATCAATTGCGGGCAGAACCCTCCTATCCCCAGGAGGGAATGAGATTTCCCCTGCAGATAGTCCTCCTGGGAGAATTGCACGATGATGCCCTTCCTGAGTTCTTCTCCGATGTTGCTGACACTCGCCTTCTGATTAGTACAACCCTCCGGAGCAACGTTTTCAAAGACCAAGCCCGTTTTTGGAGCTTCCGGTTAGAACCCCAAGCTGGAGTGGGCCATAAACACTTACGTCGGGTGAAAGGACACCCCCGCTCCACCTTATTTGACTTGGTTCTTCTAAAAGGTGGGCAAGAGGTGCACCGGGTCAAACATGCTCTCTGCCTTAGAGTTGCGTCTTCGGAGGTGCGCTTTGTTCACTTGACCGACTTCCACGTCGCCCACCGCAATGACATGTGGGCTAAAGAAGTCAATAGTATCCTCCGTGCGCCACTCGGAAGCGCCTCCTTGAAATTCATTAACTTCAACGAGCGGTTGCGTCGCTTCATCAAGTTCGCCAACGAGCAGGCCGACAAGAGCGAGCTCGACCTCGTACTGGCCATGGGCGATTTGGTTGATTTCGTATATCTGGGCCTCGGCCATCCCCGTCCCGGCGAGAACAATTGGCATGTGCTGCAGGACATCCTGGTTGAGGACGAAGGGTTGCGCGTGCCCATCTTTACTACTGTAGGAAATCACGACTGGCGGCCCTATCCCTATCCTCCCGAGTTTAACGGGGCGATCTTTGGCCTCGCCAAGAAGCAAGCCGAAACACTGGACTACCTGTACCGAGACTCCTTCAAGACTATCGGGGAAAAACTCGCCTCGGTTCATTCGAAACTGGTTGGGGAAGGCCCCCCTATACTGGCCCGCAGCTGGTGGCGGAGTGTCGTCAGCTTCGGGCTGCGCGGGCTGGAACTTACCCTGCAGCGCGTCACTATGCGATTGCTAGCAGTAGAGGCAAAGGAACTGCGGAGAGCGCTCCTTGCGACGGGATTGCGCAGGGTGTGGTACGGGGCTGTGATTGCGTTACTCGGGTACAGCGGAGCCGACGACATTGGATTGGTAGAGAAAGAGCTTGACATTATGGCGGTCTTACCTGACTCGCCGTGGACCATGGCGGCAGGCATTCTAGGGGTCATTGTTGTGTGGTTTTTGTTCAGGAATTGGTTAGGGGTAAAGCTACGCCAAACCATCACTTCCCTGATTGGGGTTCAAACCAGCGTGGACGGTTTACGGGATTACTTCCTGCATTTCAACCCCTACTTCAACTACGCCTTCTCCGTGGAGAAGTGCTACTTGCTGGTGGTCGATACCGGTCACGATTGCTTGACCGCCCAAAGTTTCTGGGACGATGGGGGCAAGAAAGTAAAATCCGTCAGTGTGCGCGATAACATCATTGGTGGTTCCCCCGACACTATGGGTTTCTTTCCGCCCAATCAGTATTTCTACTACAGCCAGATCGCATTTTTAGAAATAGTGTTGCGCTGCATCCAGAGAATGCACAACCAAGAGAAGGACAAGCCACGCAATTGCCGAGTGTTCGTCGGCTTGCACACGCCCCCGGCCAACTTCTCCAAAGAAGACCGCTCCCGTGCCGATAGAAAACTAGCAGCGGCGCGGGACGATCAGGTCTTGATGCCTCGGCGGCATTGGCTGCTTGGAGGTATCGACATTCGCTACGGAAGTATCAACCACTACTTGAGCGAGTTCTTTTATTTATGTCTGGGATACACGCAGGCCGAGCCGAGCGAGTTCAAGGGGCCTGGCATTGACGCTGTTTTCGCTGGCCACGCCCACTGGAGCATTGAATTCAAACTGAAACGCCCCGACGACGTACCGCTGGGCGAATCGTGGAAGCCTCAAGTCTACTACGGCAAATTTAGCCAACACGTGGACCAAGGCGAAGGCCCAGCAAGCCGCTGGTGGGGACCCTTGCTGCTTCAGACGGCCGCCTGCGGCCCGCCCAGCCAGACGGATGAATATTCCCCCAACTACCGGTACATCACCGTGGATGCACAACTGGGTGTTAAAAATCTCAGCCAGAGGGATGCGAGGTCGTTACAATGACCAGCAAACTCAAAGTAACGATCTACCTACTATTGGTTTTTCTGGTTCTGCTGGATATCTTCCTGGCTACGCTTTGTCTTTTTTCCCCGGAAACCTGGTTTCGGCTCTTCCATGACGCCCCTTACATTGACCCACAGGGCCTGTTACGGCGAACGGGCGCTGTCTGGGCGGCCTTTACGTTGTTTCAATTGATTGCCTTGCTGAAATGGCAACGGCAACCCTACTGGCTTCCATTGGTGGCGGGGATCCGGCTGACGGAAGTCTTCTCCGATTGGGTCTACCTCTATATGGCTGAATCTACCACCTGGTTCGGAAAGATCGGCCTATTCATCGCCCCGCTCACCAACGTGCTCTTCGCCTGCATTCTCCTTTGGGGATATCGCCGAACCACAAAGTCCTGAAAAACCAGATTGGAGGGAAGGAGGCAACCATGGTTCAAATCGACGTTCCGGTCGCCTTTGGCGTCGGCTCCCTTTTAGCGGACGCTGCCCGCCGTCAATTACGGCAGGGCGGCTCCGAGTACTACTACCGGGCGCTGGCGAAGAACAACTTGTTCCAAATCTTCTTCTTCAGCTGGATTCCCGTTTACTTCATAGCGAATTACTTCGGCTGGGAGACCACTTACATGTGGTGGACGCAAGAGTCCGTATCAGCCTATTCCTATTTCTTACCTGTCTTCCTCGTGGTCTTCTTCCTAGCCGCCAACGCCGGCTTCTTTTTAGGCAACTGGCTAGTCAAGTCCTGCCGCACGATGCTCAATCGAGGCATCTACATCGCCATCTTGATTTTTTCCGGCGCCTGGATTCTTACCCAGACCGACCGCACACTGCGAGTCGGCACCTTATCTGAATGGAAACAAGGCCAGGCCGTCTGGTTCTACCAGGACCGCACCTTCCTGTTCATGCTCATCTTCACGCTGGTGGTGTGGGCCGTGGCCTTGTTCTTTTTTTATTGGAACTTGCGCAAGGAGGGAGAGCAATACGCACCGTAAGGATGCCGGCGCGCGGGCCTTACCTCCGTCCGCTGCGGGAGCAAAAGCGAAGAAAATGTTTGCCATCGCGGTTGTTTTAGGTGTCCTGGGGGTTCTGCTTGTCGGTTATCTCCTCCTCCGTTTCAATCGACATTGGACGTATAAGCTCTTTGACCGCACCTTGAATAACGAGCGCGCTTTTCTTCCCCGCAGCTATGAGTTGCCCCGCTACTTCCGGTTGAATCAGGCCGGGAAGGCCGACACCCAATCCCGCTGGCCCGGCTGGGATGGCTGGTATTTTTTTGTCATTCCGGAAGACACCATCCAGCCTGTCCGAATGGTTCGCGCCAGCATAATGACGGGCCTTTACGGTCTGGAAGGAATTGATAACTACAGCGAGTTGCCCCCGAGCTTCTCTCCCTTCCACGTCATCGAACATTTGGTACTGGTTACTGATCAAGGAGCGGCACAAAAAAAGATTCACCTTTCGCAGCGCTACCTGCCCAAGTCCCAGTTGGAGATGGGCCCCAAGGAATTGCGTGTGGCTGTCCGACCCACTGAACCTATAAGCAGTGAGAAGACCCGGTGTTTGGGCCGGATCGACGGCCGCTGGCCGGAATACGAGATGGAGTTCAGCGACTTACGAAATGGAATCTCGTTGACCCTACGTTACCACGGCGAAACCCTTATTTGGTGGGCTGATGTCCCCGAGGTCTTCACCTATTTCGCCGCCTTCGGGCGTTTCGAAGGGAATATCACCTATAAAATGGAACAGGCGGGCACGGAACTGCCGACCAATGCAACGTATCCGCTTCGAGGGAGGGGATCCTTCGAGCACGGATTTGCCCGTAAACCTTTCAATTTCGATTTCTTCTACAGCCCCGTCAAGCTGTGCCAGTATCTAGTTCCCTCCTTTCGGCCGATCCGCTATCACTACGAGCTGCTCGTGGGGAATGAAAGCTTCCACGGGGGCTTCATGCTGGCCCGGGGATTCGGGCTTGATTTTCGCAATCATGGCGCCCTTTATGTGGATGGAGAGTATCAAAAAATCAACCACGTTCAGATCGAGTACTTGGACGGCACCGCCGACCACATTCCCAGCTACGGGCCCGAGCGGCCGCCGGTAGTCTTCTATCGCCGTTGGAAGGTCACGGCTGCCACTGACAATGGTCCCTTGCAGTATTTGGCTTCGCGAGACTGGCCGCCGTCAGTTATCGCCAAGAATATGACGTATTACAACTTTTCCTACGAGGGCACCTTCCAGGGCCAACAAATTCACGGCCATGGCTATGGGGAATACGTCCACATTTGAGGAAACCCCGCTTCTTCCCGGCGGAGACGGGCAATGAGTGAAATGTTCTACAAGAGGATGTTCTTGGTGGGATCGTTATGGAACCTGTTAGGTGGAGTCTTCATTGTGGTGGCCACGGGTTGGATTTTCGGCCGACAGAATTTGACTCCCCCTCATCCGCCGCTTTACTACCACGCCTGGATCGCGCTGTTTATGACGTTCGGCCTCGGCTACTACATGGTGTATCGCGACATGTATGGCAACAAGAACATCGTCATCCTGGGCATCATTGGAAAATTGGCTTTCGCGGCTATCTTCCTTTACAACCTCTGGGCGTTCAAAGACGCAGTGCCAACCCTATTTTTGATTCCGGTCGTCGGCGACTTGATATTTGTCGTCCTCTACTGGATGTTTCTCCGATTTTGCC
>JABAHS010087761.1_pt1 | contig 14753 bp, 11 predicted proteins | sample 7062111 | NCBI WGS metagenome assembly JABAHS01 (sample SAMN14534600, study PRJNA622989) | marine sediment metagenome | biome: marine biome [ENVO:00000428]; feature: marine pelagic biome [ENVO:01000023]; material: deep marine sediment [ENVO:00002113]; isolation source: pool of 4 deep marine... | reverse complement strand
AGCAGAATGGAGCAGGCCAGTAGCCCAGGTCGTGTAAGTTGTTGCAAGGATGGAGCGGGAGACGGGGATCGAACCCGCGACATCCAGCTTGGGAAGCTGGCGTTCTACCGCTGAACTACTCCCGCTCCGAGCGTTTTCACCTACTTGCAAGAAAACCCAGTATTTATGCGCCTAAAAACTGTCTCTTAGTTCTCGCCCTTCTCTCCAAAACCCTACGGTGCGACTCCGAAATGGACAGTAAAATGGACAGTAAGAAATTCGCGGCCAGCGTGGGAATCTTTGTTCTCGCTCAAGCGCTTGCATTTCCCTTCCCCCGAAGGCGTCACTCTATCATGAGAAGTAGGAAATTGAAACTTCCTGTAGTGTCTAACACGAGTGGTGACGATTTTGCGACAGATCGTCTGCTCTATGATTCGGAAAATTCTACGAACACAACTATGCGGGAGTGCGGGCTCCAAAATCAAGCAGGAAGCACAGCTCTCAAGGGAAAGAACTCGAAGTAATCGAACTCGTCAAACCAAGCGCACTTGAAGTTCTTCACTGGCAACTCACATCTGCGGGAGAGTGCAAGTGCGTAGATTGTAAGCTGGACGTGGGCGTGGTTTTCCTTTTTTGCGCCCGGCTTGTAGCCAAGGACGTGGATGTACCCATTACGGACCCGGAGGAGACTTAGGTGTCCGGTGATAATATTCGCTTGGAAGTCCAGCTCAAAGGCGTGCCGTCGGCAGTGAGCCAAATCATGGGTAGTAAGGTATGCGGAGATTTCCGTCACAACCGTCACCGAATCATTGATGAGCATGGAGCGTTGCAGGGTTTCATGACGCCAGGAAGCGACTCCCTTCGATGCAAGTAGAATTCCCGAGGTCAAGCTAAACCACTGCGGCGAACGCTCCATCTTTGAAGCCATCCTGGAACACAACCTGTTGACGGATCCCGGCCTGCAGCGACTCGCCTTGATCGTGCGCCCTGCAGATGTAAAAGGCCAGGAAGACGCCGCCCCTGAGGGTCCGGGGCTGCAGGCGATCGCGCAAGGTTTCGGCCTGATTGCTATCTCGGACGAGGAGCGTTTTGGCCCAGCAACTCCCCCTCTACGATGCTCTTTAGGAATACGCATGCTCTCAGACCGTCTGATCGCCCGTGGCTTTGAGCCGGAATCTGGTTCTGATCGATGGGGCCGCTTTCCGATGCTCGCTGGGCGCAAGATTGACGGACGTGATCTTAGGCATTTATCCCTCCCCGCGTCGGCTTTTCTGCTAGTCGTATCGGCCTGGTGATTGCCGCCGATGGGCTGTTGAGTAGGAGTACGAAGGTTAGTTTGAAGCCAAAATTGGCGCTAGAATGCTGACTGCGGGCGAAACTCCAAAAAAGCCACTCAAATCGTAGCAGGTAGGAGGGTAATGATGTTGGTTGAATTCGGAGGAAAGGTGCCTCGAGTGGACTCTACAGCGTATATTGCTCCCGGCGCCATATTGGTGGGAGACGTATCAGTTTTAGCGGGAGCCAGCGTCTGGTTCAATGCAGTGGTTCGGGCAGATTTCAACTCCGTTGTCATTGGCGAGGGCAGCAATATCCAAGACAACGCCGTCGTTCACTGCGGAGACAAAGCCACCGTGATTGGCAAGAACGTAACCATCGGCCATGGAGCTATTGTGGAGGGGTGCGAGATCGGTGAGGGAGCTCTAATCGGGATGAATGCTGTGGTGCTCCCGAACGCCGTCATCGGAGAAGGAGCCATGATTGCCGCCGGGGCAGTGGTCGCCGAAGGTGCGGAAGTGACGGCTTTCCACCTAGCGGCAGGGATCCCGGCGAAGGTCATCAAAGAGCTGAGCGGAAGCTCGGGCAGTTGGGTGGCGCGGGCTGCAGGCGAGTACCAACGGCTTGGCCGTTCCTTTTTGCGGCAAGGCTTGCAAGAAAGAGTGCCGCCCCTTATGGCCGGTACTGCAGAAGAAGCTTAGGGCCAGCTCCGAAAAGCATTGACGGGATGACACGCGCTCTCAAAGCCTAGGTTGACTTTGTCAAGTTTTTCTCTAGGCCTGGAGTTTTTCGGCAGCGTTTTTGAAATACGCCAGCTTTCCCAAATAGCTCTTGGAAAGGAAGGAGATTCCGAGGCGAGGGGTCTTGCTGCTTGAAGGTCTTTGGGCTATCATTAGACCTTATCGGCGGGACGTGACCAAGCCAACAGTTAAGGCAACTCGGGTGCTACGGCAGACTTTGGGAGTCGCGTCGCGCATCGTGGCTATGGAAGGTTTGGGGGACGCAAATCTAGGCCACATCTCGGCTCGCGCCGGGGGAAGGCAGACCTTTTGGATCAAACGGGCAGGCATTGGCCTGGAAGAAGTCCGCCCCAGCGACTTGGTGATGGTCAATTTCGACGGACGAAAACTTGCTGGTCGCGGCCAACTCCACTTAGAGACCCCGCTGCATAGCGAAATCTATCGGGCTCGCCCGGACGTGGGAAGCATCGTTCACACGCACTCTCTGTGTGCAACCCTCATAGGTTGTGCGGGCAAGCCGGTTCGGCCAATCACCCATGAGGGAACGCTGTTTGTGGACGCCCCTGTTTTTAATGACACTACCAGCATTATTTCCACCCCCGCACTCGGCCGCGCCGTAGCCCGAGCTTTGGGTTCCCAGCGAGCACTATTTCTCCGAAATCACGGCGTGGTTGTGGTAGGCAAAGACCCGGAAGAAGCCTGTGTGTTGATTCTCTTGCTCGAACGAGCTTGTCGCATCCAACTCCTCGCCTCAAGTTTGGGGGATTACAACTGGTCGAAAGCAAACGAAGCAGCTGTCAAACGTCGACAAATTTATCCGTCCCAAGCTCTCCGTTCAATGTGGGAGTACTACGTGCGGAAACTAAAGCGTCAGGAGCGAAACGGACAGTGAACAAGGCAGTACCAACCGGTTCCGAGATTCCGGACACGGTCCCGGAAACATTCAACATGGCCCGTCTGCTCCTAGAGCCGCCAGAGGCGTCCGATCGGAGCGAGCGCACTGCGCTGTACTGCGGAGAAGAAAGCTTCTCCTACGGAGAGTTAATCCAGTTCGTCAACCAAGCAGGACGTGGGCTGCTGGAATTAGGCCTGCGACGGGAGCAGCGTGTACTGATTACCCTTCCCGATAGCCCAGCGTTTGTGGCCGCCTTCCTAGGAGCGATGAAGATCGGGGCGGTGCCCGTCCCGGTCACGACCCTTGCCAGTCCGGCGGACTATGAATACTTCTTGCAGGATAGCCGAGCCCGCTTATTTATTGTGTCCGCCGATCTCTTGCGGACCATTGAGCCCGCCTTGAAGAGGATTGCCACCCTAGAGGCCACCGTAGTGGTCGGGGGTCAAACAGGCCGGCACGTAAGCTGGGACGAGCTGGTGACTCGCTCTGCCTCCTCGCTCGACTACGCCGACACGCGCGGAGAGGAAATGTCCTATTGGCTGTACAGCTCGGGAACCACCGGTCGACCCAAGGCGGTCGTTCATCTGCATGGAGACATGGTGCATTGCACCTACCCCTTCCAGAACGAAATTGTTCAACTCGGCGCGGATGATCGCATTTTCTCCGTACCCAAGATGGGTTTCTCCTATGGCTTGGTCAACTCCCTTTACCTGCCCTTATTGACAACTGCTTCAGTAGTTCTGCTCCCGGAGCGGCCCAGCCCCGCCAGAATTATAGAAATACTGCGTCGATACAGGCCGACCGTTTTCTTTTCTGTGCCCAGCGCGTACTTGCGCTTGCTGCAGTTCATCGAACAGGAAAATCCAAACTTGGACTTGAGCTGTCTTCGGCGGTGTATCTCGGCGGGCGAACCTTTGCCAGCTGGAGTGTTTCAACAGTGGCGACGTTTCGGATTGGAGATTCTGGATGGATTGGGGTCAACCGAGGTGGGCTACATTTACCTCTGCAGTCGGCCTAACCAGGCCCGCGCGGGCAGCTGCGGTCAACTGCTTCCCGGCTACGAAGCAAGGCTTGCCGACGAACACGGGCAACCCGTGGGGCGCGGAGAAGTGGGGGAGTTGTGGTTGAAGGCGGAAAGTACCGCCGCGGGCTACTGGCATGATGAACCCAGAACGCGACAGACTTTTTGGGGAAAGTGGTTCCGAACCGGCGATTTGCTGACCCAGGAGGCCGACGGTTACTACCGGTTTTGGGGTCGCCACGATGAATTGTTCAAGGTGGCGGGGTATTGGGTTTCGCCGCTCGAGGTTGAAGAGCGACTCTTGAGTCATCGGGCAGTGGCCGAGTGCGCCGTGGTGGGCGTGCCTGATGCCCATGGGCTCATCAGGCCGCGTGCCTATGTGCGTCCTCAGGACGGCTGCGAAGCACCGGGCCTCCGGGAAGAGCTGGAAGAGTTTCTGAAGGCAGGACTGGAGCCTTACAAGGTGCCGCGAAAGGTCGAGTTCGTGTCGAACTTGCCTCGAACGCCAACCGGAAAACTTCAGCGCGCGCGTTTACGGAGTTCTTATGAAGGAGATTTTCCAACCTAGAAGGAGGTCGTGATGGGCATCTTTACCGACAAGATTGAGCCGAAAGATTTTCCCAAGATGCTACCTGAGTACCAAGAGTTGCTAAAGCGAGTCGTTCGCATCCAAGCAGACTGCGAAATAGGGGGGCCACATATCTACGTCAACCACTGGGTGTTGAATGCACCCACTCCCGAGGACCAAATGGTGGTGGCGCAGACGGCGGCCGAAGAAATTGACCACGCGCGCAAAATGATCAACGTGCTCCGAGAGTTGGGGATTGATATCTCATATGTGTTACATCGCCCCAAGAGCGAGCGGGAGGTGGAGACTTTTAAGGCCGAGATGCCTACGTGGGCGCATTTTGCCGTCTTCGGAATGTTGATCGACCGGGTAGGCCGATATCAGCTCGAGGAGTTTCAGGAATGTAGCTATTTGTCGCTGGGTCGCCAATTACCCCAAATCATGCGAGAAGAACAAGGACACGTCACGTTCGGCGAATACAAGTGTGCGGAGCTGTGTGCCACCCCCGAAGGCAAGCGGGAAGTGCAAGAGGTGGTCAACCTCTGGTATCCCCGCGCCCTGGACATGTTCGGCAAGTCCAACTCCTGGCGCACCCATCGCTACATCGAATGGGGCTTGAAGCGCCGCACCAATGAGGACGCGCGCCGGCAGTACATTCAGGAAGTTCGCCCGGTATTGCAGAAGCTGGGACTGGAGGTTCCGGACGAGTTTGCCAACCGTCAATACCTGTAAGGGCCGAGATAGCTGCAAGAATATTTTCCCAAGGAGGGAAGTCAGTGAAACGCACACTATTGATATTACTCGTCAGCGCACTGGCGGGGCTGGGGGCCGGCTACGCTCTCCAGAAAACGGGGGCTGGTTCCGCGCAGGAGCCCCCTCAGGGACCCATGGTAAACGTGGGGCCGCGCGGTGGCTACGATGCGCAGATAGAGGGGAAAGACTACTGGGCGTGGCTGCAGAACACCGAGTTACCTGTGGTCCGCGGTTACGCTGCCCGCGGCCTTGAAGAGATGGCTCTCGAACCCTGGCCGGAGGCCGGCGGTTCGGCTGCTTTCTTGGACCTGTCGGACTACAAGATACTCAACGCCTATGTGATCGAGATCCCTCCGGGAGCCACGCTGGAACCGATCAAGCACCTGTACGAAGAATTGATCGTGGTGCTCAACGGGCAGGGCTACACGCGCCTGGGCAATACCTCAGAGATGCCGCAGCGGGTGGAATGGCAGGCTGACAGCATGTTTGCTCCACCGCTCAATGCCTACCACCAGCACATCAACACCGATCCCGAGAAACCAGCAAGACTCCTGGGGGTCACCACGGCTCCCCTGGTGATGGGCACCTTCGCCAACGATGCTTTCATCTTCAACACGGAGTTCCAGTTCACCGACCGCTTCGATGAGGACGAACCTTTCTTGATCGAACCCCGGGACTTGGGCAACCGCATCTGGCGGATGAACCTAGTAAAGAATCTCAAGGAATCGGAAGCCGAGGCCTGGGACGCGCGCGGCAAGGGAAGTGCCAGCCGGTTTTGGGAAATGTCCGACAACGTCATGATGCAGCCCCACATCTCCGACATCCCCGTGGAACGGTACAAACACGCCCATCGCCACAAGCACGAGGCGTACATCTATATTGTGAGCGGGAAAGGCTACTCTTTGATCTGGCCGCACCGGGGCGCGGAACGAATCAAAGTGGACTGGGAAGAAGGCGACATTTTTGCCATCCCGCTCTACTGGTACCATCAGCATTTCAACTTAGGCGAGACGCGGGCTCGCTACCTGGCCATCCATAATCCTCCCTGGATGCGCCGGTTCAATCTGGAATGGCGTGACCAGATCGATCCCGAGGATGAAGATCCCGCTATCCGGGTTCAATACGAAGAAGAGCTGAGGAAGGCCAAAGCAGAACGACAAGCTTCCGATTAGCGGGATAAGGCTTTGCTCTGGAGTAAGGGCGACCCCTGCAAGTAAGAATGACCGTACCGTAAAAGATAAACTATGTGCTTGTGACTGCATAACAACAAAATGAGTCTGCCATGGGGAATGACCTAGTTTTGCTTGCGCTCACGGCGGCCGCCGTGGGGGTGCTGCACACCATCCTAGGCCCCGATCACTACCTGCCTTTTGCGATGATGGCGCGGGCGGAGAGGTGGTCGCGGGCAAAAACGCTGTGGGTGACCTTCGCCTGCGGGACGGGTCACGTCCTGAGCTCGGTGGCCGTAGGAGCGGTCGGGATCGCCCTGGGGCTCGCGGTGGGGCAGCTGGAAGCCATCCAGAGCTTCCGCGGCCGCCTGGCCGCCTGGGCGCTGATCGCTTTCGGCCTGGTGTATTTTGTCTATGGGCTGCGCCGGGCGCTGCGGCATCGACCCCACATGCACGCCCACGCGCACGCCGATGGCACCGTGCACGTCCACCCACACGTGCACGAGGAGGAACATTTGCACGCCCATGGCAGCCACGCTCATCCCGGCGGGCAGCCCCAGGCGCGGCGGCTCACGCCCTGGGTGCTGTTCACCCTGTTCGTCTTCGGACCTTGTGAGCCGCTGATCCCTTTGCTGACCTATCCCGCCGCCCGGAGCAGCCCCGGCGGGGTGGCCGTGATCCTGGGGGCCTTCGGCCTCGTGACGGTGGGGACCATGCTGCTGTTGGTGCTGGCCGCCTTGCAGGGCTTGGAGCGGCTCCCCCTGGGCACGCTCGACCGCTATCTCCATGCTCTCGCCGGCGCCGTCATCGTCCTGTGCGGAACGGCGATCGCCTGGCTTGGCTTGTAGGTTCTGCCCTCGGGTAGCCGAAGGATAAAGCTAGACAGGGCGGATCCGCTCTTCAGCCACTGAGTAGTGAGGATACCAGGTGGATTCCGCGCCTACCCCCCGCCGAGCCAAGACGACATCCAGCAAATAAGGGCGCCCCTCGCGGGTAGCGGAAATGGCGCGCTGCATGGCTGGCCGGATTTCATTGGGGGTGGTAACCGTCTCACCGCGAATATCGTACGCCGCAGCAATTTGCGGGAATTTCACATCCGGATCGCCTAAGTAGCAAATCATATCCTTGCCTGTTTCCATCTGGCGCCCGCCGCGGGAGAACATGCGGGTACGAGTCTCGTTGTAGCAGCGGTTATTGAACACGACGATGATAATGGGCACGTCATAGCGCGACGCCGTCCACAACGCCTCGGTCTGCGCATAGAGGATTCCCCCATCGCCCTGCAAGCACACCACTTGTTGATTTGGACGGGCGAGCTTTACTCCGATGGCCGCCGACACACCCCAGCCGAGCGCCCGGCCGACGGTTCGCCCAATCTTGGTCTTTTGCCTATCAGCGAATCGGAACCAATTCAGAGCCACCGGCCCTTCGGTGCCAAATTCCTCCACCACGTAAGCGTCCGCATCGAGGAGGTTGTCGAGCTCCGTTCCCAAGCGGGCCCAGGAAATGGGCACTGAATCCCATTCTTGCTCGGCTGCATACTTCCGTGCGGCTGCCATGGTCTTAGCCATTTGCGCTATCTTTTCGCGACGAGGTTGCGCCACCGATTCGAGCTTGGCCGGAGCGGCCAAACTCTCTATGGCTCCGAGTAAGGCCTGCGCTGTCTCCTTTACGTCGGCGACCAGTGCCACGTCGACCGGGTAGTTTAGCCCAATACCCTCGCTTTCCACGCGGGCGTGGATGATGCGGGTCCCGGCAGGAATCCCCTTCGCGCGTTTCACAGGGTCGGGCATTCGTGCCCCCAGATTGAAGAACAAATCAACGTCCCGCGGATAACGGACTCCCCCTCGATAATTTCCCACGAACATCGGATGGGTGGTAGGGAAATCCGCCGCCCAACTTCGCGCTTGCGTGACGGGAATACCCAGGCGTTCGGCCAGCTCGACCACGTAGGGCCGAGATCCGGACTCCCAGACTTCCGAGCCCACATAGAGCAAGGGGCTTTTCGCATCCAAGAGCATCCGTGCGGCGCGCTCCACCAAGTCGTCATTGGGCCGGATCCGCATGGGCACGGTGAAGCTTTCGCTGGGGAAAATTCCTGCGTTGACATTCTCCTCGTAAAAGACGTCGCGGGGGATGCGGATGAAGGTCGGGCCACCAGGGCGGGTGGAGGCCAGTTTGAAGGCATGGATCGTCCACTCGGGAATGCGCCGGGCTTCGGTGATCAGCCAGCGCCACTTGGTGTACTGTTTGAAGCTCTCCAGCCAGTCCTCCAAATCCTCGTGACCGTCGCGGCCACGTCGGCTGACGTCCCGGTGGTCACTGGCCATGACGACGGGCGTGCGGTCTTTCATGGCGTTGTACATGTTGGAACTGGCATGAGGGCCTCCCACCCGGCTGAAAATCGTAAAGGGGGTCTTGCCGCTGGCCTTTGAGTAGCCGTCCGCCATCCCCACCGCCAAGCCCTCTTGGACGGCCACGATGAACTGCATTTCCGGACGATCCACCAGGGCATCGCACAAGGGACCCACGCCGGAGCCGTTGCAAACGAACACAAATCGAACTCCGGCTTCCTTCAATTGTTCTGCCAGCAGTTCGCCCCCAGTGCCCGTGAAAGGGCGCATCGTCCGCCGTGCCGCCGCGGTGGTGGGGTCCAATGGCTCCAAAGCGTGCAGCACTGACCGGGCTGCCATCGTGCTGAACCCGGCCATCCCCATTTGCTGGAGAAAGCGTCGGCGCGAGAGGCTCTGGTCGAGATAAGCTTTAATCAAGTCGCGCATAGTCTTTCCTAGACGGCAGAGTCAGTTTGAGTTTGGTTTTGATTCTGAGTCAGAGGACGAAGAAACGGGGGTCACTGAGAAATAGCGCTTGATCTCCTCAATGCGTTCAGGGGTCAACTCCTCGACTTCTTGCAATTCATCCAAGGAGCGGAAGTGGCCGTGGTGGCTCCGGTAACGAAGAATGGCTTCGGCTTCAGCGGGTTGCAAAGGAGTAACACGAAGCAATTCCTCAAGCGAAACCCGATTGAGATCGACACGGCCGCGAGTTTTGGTCAAGTAGGCAATGATGGTCTTCGCCTCTTCGGGGGTGATAAAGGCGCCCCGCAGGATCATATCGTTCACCGTTTTCTGCCATCCAGTTTGGTCTTTCCGTTCCACCAGGCTAGTTTCCAGCGAATGGCATCGCACGCAAACATCCATTACTAGAGATTGCCCCTCGCCTGGGGGAAGGTCGGTCATGCGCTTGTCAGCCTCCTGCGCCGGAATTCCACGGACCAAAAGAGTTAGCAGAACAGCTCCGGTACAGACCATTATGCTTGCGGAGCCCCGCACGACCACCTCTCCGGCTAGGTCTCGTATCGGCGGCCCACATCGCCGTGGTGAACCAACTCTGACCCAATCATATCGTACATGAGCACCGTGTTCGTTACCGCTAGGTAGAGCGCCGGTTTCTCCGGGTCGGTGTTCACATGCTGGTGGTAATAGTCCAAGGGGACGGACATCAAGCTTCCTTCCTGCCATTCATACCGCTGCTCCGGCCCGCCTTCTCGCTCGTACATGCGGGTGTAACCCTTCCCGCTGACGATATAGATGTAGGCCTCATTGATGTGGTGGTGAGCGGGCTTGGACGTGCCGGGTGGAATCTGGGAGATGTGGGGACCGATGGTCCGCGTGCCGACGTGGAATTTCGCAGAGGCATCCGAGCGGAACTCGCGTTTAGTCAACGGGAAGGTCCGCATATCTTCGACGAACTGCACTTTCCAGTTGCGCCCGCCTAGGTTCTTTTGCTTGGTCGAAAAGAAGTCTTCCCACAGCTCCGGGAACTCGAAGTCGTTATTGTAAATAAACGCCTCGGTGCCGAACAGCATCAGCATAAAGGGCACGTTGGTGATAGCCAAGTAGCGCGCCGGACGCTCCGGGTCGGTGTTGAAGTGTTGGTGGTAAGCATTCAAGGGAATGGGGAGCAGGCTGCCCTCTTTCCATTCGTACCGGTGTTTCTTTCCCCCTTCGTGGGTCCAAATTTCCGAATAGCCCCGGCCGCTGATCACGGCCACGATGGCTTCGTTCACATGCCGGTGAGCCCGCTTCCCCTGCCCGGGAGGAATCTCGGAGACGTGGGCCTCCATGGTCTTGTTGCCAGCGAGAAAATATGCGGACTGGCCTCCGCGCTTCGGCCGCGGCTTCAACGGAAAGGTTCGCAGATCCTCGAAAAAGTAGCCGTCCACGTAGTAACGATCGCCGGTGCGGCTTTCCCGGAATCTTCCCTTTCGCTGCTGAGCCGCCTGTCCCGGCAAACCCATAAAGGGCAGGGCAGAAAGCAGCCCCATAAAAGTCCGGCGAGTCAGTGTAGAATCAGTCATCTCTCGACTCCTCATTGGGGTATTTTCGCGTTCTGGTTCGAGCTATGAAACTGTGGGCACCACGTGCGAAGACAAAGACCAGTATCTAGGCAAAACCCCAGCAACCTAGAAGATAATCTTTATTCCAAATTGGATCTCCCGCGAGGTGGTGGCGGTCCCGGAACGCTCGCTAATTGCGGCTCCGGAGGGGACAAGGTCCCCATCGTCGGTCATGATGAGCGCACCATCTTCTGTGTTGGTCGGCGGGTTTAAATTCACCCGGTTGAAGATATTGAAAAACTCGGCGCGGAACTCGACTTGCGCGCGCTCATTAATGGAGGTCCTCTTGATGATCGAGAAATCGTAGCTAGCTAGCCCTGGCCCGGTCAGGAAGTTCCGGGGCAAGCTCCCACGGAACCCAAATCCCGGAAACCCAAAGGCGGCGGGATTGAACCAGCAGTTCGGAGTCCCCACGGGGTCGCCATTGTTGGCGCAGGTCCCGCTATTGGGATCACCGATCAGATTGGGGCGAGCCACGTTGTCATCGCTGCCGTCGAAATCCGGGTCACCGCTCATGAAGGGATTGAAAGGGATTCCGGAACGAATAGTGAGGATGCCCGCTAGTTGCCATCCTTCCAGGAAGTGGGCCAAGGCTCCGGTGGAGTTGCCGCCGAGGGCCCGTCCGGGCCCAAACGGCAAATCGTAAATATGGTTGACCACCAGACTATTTCGGACGTCAAAATCGCAGCGGGCCTTGTCTAGCTCGCGATTGAATGGATCAAACGCGCGAGCCTGTCCGAAGCGTTGCTCCTGCCGGCCCCCGGAGCCGGAGCGCTCGTCCAGACACTTGGACCAAGTATAGGCCGCCTGAAAGGTCAGCCCGTGGCTAGGTTGTTTCCGTATGCCCAGCGTGAAAGCGTTGTACCAAGAGTTGAAGCCCTGAAAGATGGTGCGCATCCGGCCAAAGTTCGGGTTGCGTCGGTTGTCTTCGGGGTCCAGAACATCTGTGTCGCCATCCACCGGAGCCGGAAAATCCTGTCCGGGTCGGGTACAGAATTGGGTGGTAAAGGGTGACGGACCACAAGGAAGCGCCAAGTTGGTGTCGCCCTGCCCAAACAAGTTAACGCCGCGGGACCCTAGGTAGCCGAGGGTAACCACCGTGTCCCACCCCAGGTCCTGCTGAATGTTGAGGTTATATTGCATTACGTATGTGGGGTTGAGGTCGAATTGGAATGCTTCCGTGCGCTGAGCGCCTGAAACCACGAATAGAGCGGGATCCACCGGCAAGGAGGCTACGGTATCTCCAGGGACATCAATCCGGGCCCGCTCCACGAAGGGTAGGGTACGAAAGATGGGGTTACGAAAGACGTGGAAAAGGGGTTGCTCGTAGAAGATGCCGAACCCTGAGCGCACAACTGTTTTGCTATTCCCTAAGACGTCCCACGCCAGCCCTATGCGCGGGGCGAAATTCGAGGTGGTCGGATTATCAAATAGGTCGCGGCAGCACTCCACCCCGGCGGCCGGGTCGGCAAACCGCTCGTCGCCCACGATGATAACGGCTGCTGGGTCGGTGAAATCGGTGACATTGGAAACTTTGCCGTTTTCCTCAGTAGGGGTAGTAACGAACTCGTAGCGAAGACCAGCAAACAAGGTAAGACGCGGGTTCAATCGAATGTCATCCTGGAAGTAGAAGCCCAGGAGCGACATCCGGTAACTGCGGGCAAAATCTGACCTCGCGGACGCCCCTTCGATGCGGCGGGGTTCATCTCTGACTAAACGTTCCAGATTGCGAAATTCCAAGCGACCGCGGGTGCGGCTCTCGGAATTTCCGTTGAACCGGAAGCGCTCGAACAGGACGCCCATTTTCATCGAATGGCGCCCGCGGGTGATCCATAGGTTGTCGCTTGCTTGGAAGGTAGTGTTGAAAAATAGCTTGGGGGTAGTACGGTCAGTACCTGCCTCGGTTAGTGGTACCGGAAATCCTCTTTGCGCTCGGACTCGGAGTGCCCCCACCAATTCTCTGCCGTCAATGAAGCGGAGCGCAACATCCCGGTTTGGACCGGGCCCCTCCTGAGGGGTGCTGCGATTGATGCCGAAGCGGAACTCATTGATGACCGTAGGGGAGAAAACGTGGGTTTCACCGATTGTGAGTAGCTGGCGACGATTCTCGGCCACATTGGGGAAATCAGGAAATAGAACCGGGACGACAAACTCCGAGTCGGTAAACATGTACCGACCGAATATGCTGTCGGACTCGGAGAACCGGTGATCGAGGCGGATCGTGAAAAAGTCCTCGTCAGCAGTGCGGTCGAGGATCCCCCGGAACTCTTCCACATTGGTGCCGGGCTCCACTTCCCCGCCCGTGGGCATGGGATAGAGGTCCAACAAGGGGATGACATCCGGATCCAGAATCTCTGTGTTCCCGGTTGCGGGGAAAAAGATAGGGTCACCGGGCTGCGCCTGGCGAATCACCCGCCCAGGCACGGAGGTGATCTGGGTAATTCCCTTACTTTCCCGTAAACCCTCGTAGCTACTGAAGAAGAAGGTCTTGTCCTGGACAATCGGCCCGCCAAAGGTAAATCCGAATTGATTCCGCTTAAATTCCGGCTTCTCGGCATCGAAGAAGTTGCGTGTATCGAAGTTGTCGTTGCGGTGGAACCAGAAAGCCGAACCATGGAATTCGTTGGTGCCCGACTTGGTCACCATATTAAAGACGCCGCCGGCCACCCGGCCAAATTCCGCACTCATGGTATTGGTCGCCACGCGGAATTCTTTGATGGTTTCCACGCCGGTCACGGCACCAGGAGCTCCAGCGGGCGTGTTGTTCAAGGCATCATTAGCGTCGCCGCCGTCCATCAGGAAAAGGTTCTGGTTCGGCCGAGAGCCAGCGACCGAAATCTTCGTTCCGAAGCCTACGTTGATGTCGCGGGTACTGCCAGTGCTTACCAGCACGCCCGGATGAAGCGTGGTCAGTTGAGTAATGTCCCGCAAGTTGAGCGGTAATTGGCGCATTCGTTCCTCGTCCACCAATCCCCCCATGGCGGCTGTGTCTTCGACTACGAACGGAGCTTCGGTGCTCACCACCACCTCTTCTCCGCGCGTCCCCACGCTTAAGGTGATGTCCACCACCGCGCCGCGTTCCACGGTGAGGTGAACCCCTTTGCGCACTTCGGTTCTGAAACCTTGGGCTTGCACCTGAACTTGGTAAGTACCGAGTGGAAGTCCTGCCGCCCGATAAAAACCTCTTCCGTCGGTGGTAATTTGGCGCACTAGCCCTGTATCTAGGTTCTTGACCGCGACTTCAGCGCCGGGAATCACAGCTCCGGTTGGATCTGTGACGGTCCCAGAGATGCTTCCCACGAATACCTGCGCGTGCAGCTGATTAGCCAACAAGCCGGCGGTGAAAACAAGGAAGAAACATACGGACAATCTACCCCGGGTTCGGCGAATTTTCATGACGCCCCCCAGTAACTTTGGTCTAACCTTTAAAATTTAGACCGAAGCTACTCCCAAAGCTATTCCCTTGTCAAGTCCCTTGGCAAAAGAACTACTCGAAGGCAGGGAACCTTCGCAGCTACTGGACATCGAAGGTGTACTGCAACCCCGCACGGAAAGTGAATGGATTTCCTGGCGTAAAGTGGTTGTCGCCCACCGGAGCGAGTTCAGAAGGCAGGCGAGAAAAGAAAAACGTTTGAGCCTCTTTTACTTCGGAGTCGAAAAGGTTTGGAAGGAGGCGAACAGATTCCAGTTCGGTGTAATGCGAAAGCTCGCGTTCAAATCGGCGAGGTGGTAGCCCTCTCCTCGGACGCGCCCTGTGGGATCATCCAAGGGAAAGTCGCTCAGGCCCCGCAAGCGGAACTCGCCCGCGAACCTGCCCGGGGGACCAAAAGAGACGCTCGCATTGTAGGTCCAGCGGGGCGCCCGGGGGATGGGGTCGCCACTGCCTTGAAAACGCCCGAAAGAGCGAGTGAAGTCAAATTTTGCCCGCACAGACTCATTTACTTGCCAACTCAG
>JABAHS010000952.1_pt2 | contig 14764 bp, 15 predicted proteins | sample 7062111 | NCBI WGS metagenome assembly JABAHS01 (sample SAMN14534600, study PRJNA622989) | marine sediment metagenome | biome: marine biome [ENVO:00000428]; feature: marine pelagic biome [ENVO:01000023]; material: deep marine sediment [ENVO:00002113]; isolation source: pool of 4 deep marine... | reverse complement strand
GCCACCGTCGTCGAGAACTCGCGGTCCGTGATCAGCACCTTGGCTTCGCAGTGGCGCAGGATGAATGCGATGGTGCGGGCGTCCAGGCGCGTGTTGATGGTGTTCAGCACCGCCCCCAGCATCGGCACCCCGAAGCTCGCCTCGTAGATGGCCGGCACGTTTGGCGCGATAATGGAAACCGTATCGCCGGGTGCGACGCCGCGTCTCGCCAGCGCCGATGCCAGGCGTCGGCAGCGGGCGTACGTTTCGGCCCAGGTGTAGCGCAAATCGCCGTGCACGACCGACGCATAGTCGGGATACACGCCGGCGGTGCGTGCCAGAAAGCTGATTGGGGTCAGCGGCGCGTAGTTCGCGGGTGTCGGCGCCAGCCCCTGCTCGTAGGGATTGTCATCGGAGCGCTGGTGCGACATTTTTCTCGTGTTCTCCGGGTCGCGATGGCCTTGAGCCGGCATCCGCCACGCTAGAGGCAAAGAACCCCGATTACAATACCCCGCGGGCCCCAGGTTCCCGCCGAGGAGACAGCACATGCCGACAGACGAGAGTCCCCCGAACCGCGAGGCGGAGCTGCGCACCGTCGCCATGCCCGCCGATACCAATGCCTACGGGGACATCTTCGGCGGCTGGTTGCTGGCGCAGATGGACCTGGCGGGCGGCAGCTACGCGATGATGCAGGCCCACGGGCGCGTCGCCACCGTCGGCATCGAGGCCATGAGCTTCCACCGCCCTGTGTACGTGGGCGATCAGGTCAGCTGCTTCTGCAGCACCCGCTCGGTGGGCAATACTTCCATTACGGTGCACGTGGAAACCTGGGCGCGCCGCCGACTGCGCGGCCACTTCGGCGAGAGCATCAAGGTGACCGAAGGGAACTTCACGTTCGTGGCGCTCAACGAGGACGGCAGCAAGCGCCCCATGCCGCGGGAAGCGAAGGAGGCCTGACCGAGATGTCACAGCCAATCTGGACGCCCAGCGCCGAGCGCATCGCCGCGGCGGAGATCACGCGCTTCACGACCTTCGTGAGGGAGCGCTGGGGCGTCGAGGCGCCGGATTACCCGTCGCTGCACCGCTGGTCGGTCCAACGCCCGGAGCAGTTCTGGGAAGCCATGTGGGGATTCGGCGAGGTCGTCTGCGACACCATGGGCGAGACGGTGCTCGAGAACGGCGATCGCATGCCCGGGGCACGCTGGTTTCCCGAGGCCTGGCTCAACTACGCGGAGAATCTGCTGCTGCGTCGGGACGACGCTCCCGCCATCGAGTTCCGCGGCGAAGACCGGGTGCGCCGCAGCCTCACCTACGCCGAGCTCTACGACGCGGTGTCCGTGCTCGCGCGGGCGCTCGCCGATGCCGGTGTCGCCCGCGGCGATCGGGTAGCCGCCTATCTGCCCAACATGCCCGAGGCGATCATCGCCATGCTCGCCGCCGCCAGCCTCGGCGCCGTGTGGTCGTCCTGCTCGCCGGATTTCGGCGCGCGCGGCGTCGTCGATCGCTTCGGTCAAATCGGTCCCAGGGTGCTGTTCACCGCCGACGGGTACTTCTACAACGGTAAACGGCACGATTCGCTGCATCGCGTCGCTGAGATCATGAAGGCGCTGCCGAGCGTGGAGCANNGTCACGCTGGAAGCCTTCACCTCGGGGGCCGGGCCCGGGGTTATCCCCTTCGAGCGCCTGCCTTTCGATCACCCCCTGTTCATCATGTACTCCTCGGGCACCACCGGAGTTCCGAAATGCATCGTGCACGGCGCCGGCGGAACGCTCATCCAGCATCTCAAGGAGCACCAGCTCCAGTCCGACATTCGCAGCGGCGATCGTCTCATGTACTTCACCACCTGCGGATGGATGATGTGGAACTGGCTCGCCTCGGCGCTGGCATCGGAGGCCACCTTGCTGCTCTACGATGGCGCGCCTTTCTATCCGGACGGCAACGCCCTTTTCGACTTCGCCGAAGAGACCGGAATGACCCATTTCGGAACCTCGGCCAAGTTCATCGACGCGTTGAAGAAGTCGGGACTCGAGCCGGCGCGCAGCCACTCGCTGGCCACGCTGCGCACGATGCTCTCGACCGGCTCACCGCTTGCGCCGGAGAGCTTCGATTTCGTCTACGAGCACGTCAAGAGCGACTTGTGCCTCTCCTCGATCAGCGGCGGCACCGACATCATCTCGTGCTTCGCCCTCGGCAATCCGACCCTGCCGGTCTACCGGGGCGAGATTCAGTGCATCGGGCTGGGAATGGACGTGGTCGCATTCGACGAGAGCGGCAATGCCGTCACCGGCGCCAAGGGTGAGCTCGTGTGTCGTTCGCCGTTTCCGTCCATGCCCATCGGCTTCTGGAACGACCCCGACGGGGCCAGGTACCAGGCGGCGTACTTCGAGAAGTATCCGGGTGTCTGGTGTCATGGCGACTACGTGGCGATTACCGAGCACGGTGGCATGATCATCTACGGGCGCTCCGACGCCGTTTTGAATCCCGGCGGCGTGCGCATCGGCACCGCCGAGATTTACCGTCAGGTGGAGCAGCTCGACGAGGTCATCGAAGCGCTCGTCATCGGCCAGGACTGGCAGGACGACGTGCGCGTCGTGCTGTTCGTGATTCTTCGCGACGGCATCACGCTCGACGACGCGCTGCGCGAGAAGATAAAGACTCAGATTCGGACCAACGCCACGCCGCGGCACGTGCCTGCCAGAATCGTGCAGGTGACNNATCGTCCACGGCAGAGAGGTCAAGAACAGGGAGGCGCTCGCCAATCCGGAAGCGCTCGAGCTGTACCGCCACATCGCTTCACTGCAGGATTGAGCACCGTTAATGGAAGAGATGAAGACCAAGCCGCTCGATGCGCGACACATGGCTTTGCTCGAAGAGCTGGGCGCGCACGCCACGTCGCATTCGCGGCGCACGCTGCTCGAGCACCTTCGCGGCACGCGCGATCTGCTCGACGAATGGGGCAATCCGCCGCACGTTTGCACCGCCGGTCTGTTTCACAGCATCTACGGCACGTACGTCTTCGACAAGCAGTCCGCCGACATGAGCATGCGCGAGCGAATCGCCGAGGTTCTCGGACGCGACGCGGAGTGGCTCGTTTACGTTTTCTGTGTCACAGACCGCCGCTGCTTCTACGATCATCTGGGTGAGCCGCGGTTGCGGCTGCGCGATGGCGTTCACGATTGCGATCTCGAGCTCGACCGGGAGACGCTGGCAGCGCTCATCGAGATCGAGGTCGCCAATACGGTCGAGCAGATTCCCCGTCGCTCGAGGAGCAAGGCGCTGCGCGCGGTCGAGTTCTACTCGCGCGCCTTCGCGCGCAGCCGCGACTACATCTCGGCGCCCGCGCGCGAGGCGGCGAGCGCCTGCTTCGCGCGGGTCAGGTCTCGAGCAGTCGAGGCATGAGCTCGACCAGGTTGCAGGGACGGGTGCGGTAGTCGAGCTGGGCGGCGATGATGGTGTCCCAGGCCGTTTTGCAGGCGCCGGAGGAGCCCGGAAGGCAGAAGATGTAGGTGGCGTTGGCGACGCCGGCGAGGGCCCGGGACTGCAGGGTGGATGTCTTGATCTCCTCGTAGGAGACGGCGCGGAAGATCTCCCCGAAGCCCTCGATCTCCTTGTCGAGCAGCGGCTGCACCGCTTCCGGTGTGCCATCGCGTCCGGTGACGCCGGTGCCTCCGGTGCTGATGACCACGTTGACGTCGGTATCGGCAATCCAGCCGGAGACGATGGCGCGGATGGCGTAGATATCGTCGGCGACGATGCGTTTCTCAGCCAGGCGATGGCCCGCTGCCTCCAGCCTCGAGACCAGCAGGGCGCCGGATTTGTCGGTGGCTTCGGTGCGCGTATCGGAGATGGTCAGCACGGCGATGTTGAGCGGAATCAGCTCGCGCTCTCTGGTCTGGTCGTTCATGATCGTTTCGGTGATCTCCTGTCAGACGAGCCCGTAGAACGGCTGCACGTCGACTTCGGCGCCCGGCTCGACGGTCTCGCCATCCTCCGGCAGTAGTATGAAGCAGTTCGCGTCGCTCATGGTGTGCAGCAGCCCCGATCCGGTCTTGCCGGTGCTGCGCACCGTGACCCGGCCGTCGGCGTCGCGTTCGAGAATGGCCCGGTAGACTTCCACCCGCCCCGGTTTCTTGCGCAGACGCGACACGCAGGTGGCGCGGATGACGGGGTTTGCAGCCGCTTCGCGGCTGCCCATCATACGCAGCAACGCTGGCTGCACGAACTGGTAGAAGGTCACCATCACAGCGACCGGGTTGCCGGGTAGACCGAAGAACAGCGCATCGCCCACGCGGCCGAACGCCAGCGGCCGGCCCGGCCTGATGGCGATGCGCCAGAAACGCACCTCGCCGAGCTCGCCGAGGGTCTCGGCGATGTAATCGGCTTCACCGGTGGAGGCGCCGCCGGTGCTGATGACGACGTCGGCGGCGGCGCAAGCCTCGCGAAAGGCGTTGCGCACCGCCTCGGCGTCGTCTCGAACGACGCCCATGTCGATGGGCTCGACGCCGAGCCGGGCGAGCATGGCAAAGAGGGTGTAGCGGTTGCTGTCGTAGATCTCTCCGGGCGCGAGCGTCTCGCCCGCGCAGCGAAGCTCGTCACCGGTGGAGAAAAACGCCACGCGCGGACGGCGCAGGACGCGCACCTCACCGATTCCGAGCGATGCGATCAGGCCGAGCTCGGCGGGCATGATGCGCGTGCCGGTGTCGAGCAGGCGTGCACCGAGGGCGATGTCCTCACCCGCTTCGCGCACGTTCTGCCCGGCGCGGTGGCCGCCGCCGATGACAATGAGCTCGCCCTTGGCGTCGGCCTGCTCCTCGACCTGCTCCTTCATGATCACCGTATCGGTGCCGTCGGGCATGACCGCGCCGGTCATGACGCGCACCGCGGAGCCGGGTGCGACCCGGCCTCCGAAGGGCCGGCCGGCCCAGGCGGTGCCGAGCACCCGCAGGCGGCAGGTGCCGTCGCGCGGCAGATCGGTTGAGGCGAGCGCGAAGCCGTCCATGGCCGAGTTGGTGTGCCCGGGCACGTTGACGCTGGAGACGATGGGCTCGGCCAGGATTCTGCCGAGCGCCTCGCGCAGCGTCACCCGCTCCTCGCCCGATACGACCGTGAGCAGCGCGTCGATGCGCGCACGCGCCTCGACCACCGGCAGAAGCTCCGGATCGCCGGTGTAGCAATCGACGGGGGCTTTGCGCTGCGTCTCGCTCATGGCTTGGTGGTGGCGCCGCGCGCTGAATCCGATCGCGGTGCGCGCTCGCGCGTGTCGTGCGCCTGCCCGTCGCTCGGGTGTCCGCGCGTCACGTGGTGGAAGATGAATGCGGCGATGTCCGCCGGACTGTTCAGATCGAGCTGCGGCAAATCGCCCGTGTCCTCGAGGGGCGCGTCGGTCGCCACGGCGACGATGGCTTTGTCGTCGCGGAAAAGCAGCGGGTAGCCCAGGCTCGGCCGATGCAGCTCGATTTTCGGAAAAGCCTCCTCCTTGAAGCCTTCCACGAGGATCAGATCGAGGGCGCCCTGGTCGAGCTCGAGCAGCACCTCGTCGAGTCGCGGCTCGCGTCCGCGCTCCTGCTCGACCACCAGCGCCCAGCGCGAACGCGAAGCGATGAGCATCTGCGCAGCCCCCGACTTGCGCAGCTCGTAGCTGTCCTTGCCGGGGTAATCCACCTCGAAGCTGTGGTGCGCGTGCTTGACCACGCCGACCCGCAGGCCGCGTGCGCCGAGCAGCGGTAACAGCTCTTTCAGAAGCGTGGTCTTGCCGGTGCCGCTCCAGGCGGCGATGCCGACGATGGGCAGGTGCGCGTTGCTCAACATCGCTGGTGCGCGGCGAGCCGCGCCTCGAGACGATCCCGGTCCTCGGGTGTGTTGATGTTCAGGAACATATCCGGCCGGTGGCCGAAGTCGGCGAGCGCCACGCGCCTTTGCGCGTACCAGGTATCGATCTTGCGCCCGCCCGTCGCCAGGTAGTCCATGATAGCGCCGTGCAGCGCGCAGTCGAGGAGCGCGAACACAGGCTGTAAGCGATCGCCGTCGTGGGCAACGCTGATCTCGGCGCGCTCCCCGGCGAGCGCGGCGAAAAGGCACGCGGCCAGATCCGGCGCCAGCAGCGGGGAATCGCAGGGAACCGTGAGGATGTAGGGCGTTTCGGCGCGCTGCATGGCGCTCGCCATGCCGGCCAGCGGTCCCGCGAAGTCGCCTTCGCAATCGGCGACCACGTCGCACCCGCCGAGGGCGGCATAGCGTCGCGCGTTGCGGTTGGCGTTGATGAGCACGGCGCCCACCTGGGGTCTGAGCCGGTCGAGGGCGTGGGCGACCATCGCTTCACCGGCCACGGAGATCAGGCCCTTGTCCTCGCCGCCCATGCGCAGGGCGCGGCCGCCGGCGAGCACCACGCCGGTGATGGCGTCGCGCGGATAGTCCGATGAGATCGGCGCTGCGTCCATGGAAGCTGTCACTGAGGTCGACTCGATCCACCTGCGGAACCCACGAATAGTGCCAGAAACCGCCCTCGCATGCCGGCGCCGCTCGCGCCCCCGGGTCGAGCCACGCAAGAAGGGTGCCACGGCAGCGGGGGTTTTGCAGATTGCGGCGCTTGTGGCATAAACTGGCCGTTCTGACCCGATTTGACCACCAACAAGTGGTGCAATTTGACCCAATGAGGCCGACAGTCCCCGTCAGATTGGACCATTTCCCGGTGCCCCGGTCATCATCCTGCGCCGTGCGCAATCCGTGACCGTGTGAGCCCCCGGGCCTCGCCCCGCGCGGGAGAGCAAGCCAGATGTCCAGCGTCAGCGATGCAACCCAGTGGGCGGAAGCCCTCGCCGAGCAGGCCATCCCCGCCGGCCGCGCGTCGGCCGTGCTGGTCGTCGACGACGAGCCGGGCATGCGCAATTTCCTGCACAAGGCTCTGGCGCCGGAATGCGCGCTGGTGGAGATCGCCGACAGCGCGGAGAGCGCCGAGGCGCTGCGCCGGCGCTACCATTTCGATCTGCTCATCGTCGACATCCGCCTGCCCGGCCGATCCGGGATCGAGTGGCTTCAGGAGCTGCGCAGCGACGACGTCACCACCGACGTCATCGTCATGACCGCCTATGCGGATCTGGAGACCGCCGTCGCGGCGCTGCGCAGCGGCGCGTCGGACTTTCTGCTCAAGCCCTTCCGCATCGAGCAGATGCTGACGGCGGTGCGCCTGTGCCTGGAGCGGCGGCGCATGGCGCGCGAGAATTTCCTGCTCAGGCGCGAGCTTGCGTCGCACGGCATCGAGGGTATCGTCGGCACCAGCGCGGCAATGTCCGAGGTATGCGCGGTCGTACACCGGGTTGCGCCGACCGCGTCCACCGTGCTCATCGAGGGCGAGACCGGCACCGGCAAGGAGCTGGTGGCGCGCGCCATTCACAGTCTGAGCGGGCGCGGCGGACCTTTCGTGCCGGTCAACTGCAGCTCCATCGCGCCGGATCTGCTGGAAAGCGAGCTCTTCGGTCACACCAAGGGCGCATTCACCGGTGCGCACGCGAGTCGCGAGGGTCTGTTCAGCTATGCCCGCGGCGGCACGCTCTTCCTCGACGAGATCTCCGAGATGTCGCTGGCCATGCAGGCCAAGCTGCTGCGTGCGCTCGAGGAAAAAAGCGTGCGCCCGGTCGGCTCCGATCGCGAGGTGCCCGTCGATGCGCGCGTCATCGCGGCCACCAACCGCCAGCTCGATGTCGCGATGAGCAACGGCGCCTTTCGCGAGGATCTTTTCTTTCGCCTCAACGTGCTCGCCATCATGCTGCCGCCGCTGCGCGAGCACAGCGAGGACATCGCAGCGCTCGCCCAGCATTTCTCCACGCTGCTCTCGGGCGAGCTGGGCGTGCAGCCGATCCCTTTCACCCACGAGGACGTCGCGCATTTGCAGGCGTACGCATGGCCGGGCAACGTGAGAGAGCTCAAAAACGTCATCGAGCGTTCCCTGCTGCTCGGAAAGCTGCCGGGGGACTTCCTGGCAGCGGCGGCGCCGGCGGCCGACACCGGCGACGCCGATCGCGCTGCGCCGCTCACGTGGACGCTCGACGAGGTTGAGAAGCACCACATGCTGCGGGTTCTCGAGGCCAACGCTGGCAACAAGACGCGCGCGGCGCGCTCGCTCGGCGTCTCGCGCAAGACCCTCGAGCGCAAGCTCAAAAACTGGAGCGTGGCATGACGCGTGCGTTGACCGACGCGGCCATGCGGGTGTGATTGCGCCATGGCCGCCATGCTGCCCCGGGTCAAGCACACACTCACGAGCAGCCTGCGCTACAAGCTGCTGGTCCTGGTCTTCTTCCCGATTCTGATCATCGCCCTGCTGACGGTGGGCTTCGTCGTCTTCTGGAGTCAGGACTTCAGCTACAACCAGCTGATGCGGCGCGTGCACACGGATCTGAGCGTGACCCACGCGAGCTTTGTGCGATTGCAGCGCCATTACCTCGGGCGTCTCGAAGGTCTGGCCGATTCTCATGCTTTCTACACGGCGTTCTCTAACAAAGACGCCGTGCGCATTCAGGAGCAGCTCGCGGTCATGCGCCTCACGGCCGGCTTCGATTTCATTCGGGTCACCGATCTGCACGGGCGTTGGATCCTGACCGGGCAGCCTTCGCAAGGCGGCACCAGCAAGCTCGGCCCCATGCACCGCCGGGCGGTCACGTGGGGCACGCCGGTTGTGGACATCGCGGTCTACTCCGCGTCAGAGCTCGAGAACGAGGGCGCGGAGCTGGTCGGCAAGGCCCGCGTGCCGATCCTCGAGACACCGCATGCCGCGCCCAGCGAGCGCGGCACCGAGGACCGCGCCCTGGTGATTCGCGCCATCGCGCCGGTGCGCGATCCCCAGGGCACCCTGGTGGCGCTGCTCGACGGCGGCGTCGTGCTGAATAACAGCTTCGGGCTGGTGGATTCCATCCGCGATCTGGTCTACGGGCCGGGCAGCCTGCCCGAGGGCAGCTTCGGAACGGTCACGGTGCTTCTCGACGACGTGCGCATCAGCACCAACGTTCCCGACGATAGCGGCCAGCGCGCCGTCGGCACGCGCGTGTCGGACGCGGTGCGAAGCAGCGTGCTCGACCAGGGCCACACCTGGGTCGACTACGCGTTCGTTGTCAACGACTGGTACATATCGGCCTACGAGCCGATTGTCGACGCCTATGGTAAGCGCGTCGGCATGTTGCACGCCGGTTTCCCGGAAGCCCCCTTCCGGTACGCCTACTACCGTACGCTCGGCGCGGCGCTGGCGTTTCTGCTGCTCGGCATGCTGGTAGCGTCGCTGGTGGTCGCGCGCGGCGCCCGGGTCATTTTCCAGCCCATCGAGGCCATTGCCGCGGTGGTGCGCGATATCCGAAGCGGCAAGGACAGGCGCATCGGAAATCTCGCCCATGACGACGAGATCGGCGAGCTCGCCCGCCAGTTCGACGCGACCCTGAATCTTCTCACGCTTCGAAACGAGGAGATCCGTCAAGCGGCCGAGCGCCTCGAGAGCAAGGTGGAAGAGCGCACCCATGAGCTCAGGGAGAAGAATGAGCGCCTGGAGGACACCATCGCGCAGCTGCAGGCGGCGCGCCAGCAGCTGGTGGCCGCCGAGAAGCTCGCCGCGCTCGGTGAGCTCACCGCGGGCGTCGCCCACGAGATCAACAATCCTATCGCCGTTATTCAGGGCAACATGGAGGTGCTGAGACTTCAGCTCGGCGACGACATCGGGCGCGTGCAGGTGGAGGTGAATCTGATCATGGAGCAGGTCGCGCGCATCCATGCCATCGTCGACAAGCTGTTGCATTACTCGCGGCCTTCGCAGTCCGGTATCGAGCTGCGCGAGGTCGAGCCGAACCGGCTCGTCGATGATACGCTCGTGCTGGTGAAGCATGAAGTCGAAGGCAAGCGCCTGCATGTCGAAACCGACTACCGAGCGTCGGGCACCATCACGATCGATCCACAGGAGCTGCAACAGGTGCTGGTCAACCTGATGGTGAACGCGGTGCACGCGTCGCATACCGGGGGGCTCATCACCATCGGCACCCGCGATCTCGACTCGCACGGCGCAAGCGGCGTGGCCATCACCGTTTGCGACCAGGGTGTCGGTATTCCCAGCGAGCAGCTTTCGCGCGTATTCGATCCCTTTTTCACCACAAAGCGCGTGGGTGGCACGGGACTCGGTCTGTCGGTGAGCTACGGTCTCATCAAGCGTTACGGCGGTGACATCACGGTGACCTCGGAGCCCGCGCGGGGAAGCACCTTCGAGGTGCTGGTGCCCGCGAGACCGATATTCCTCGACGAGGGCATGACCGCATATCCGCTCGCGCACGAGGAGCCCGAGGCAGAGCTCGTGTCCAGCAGGAGGCATTGATGAACGAAGACACTTTCAATCTGCAGATAAGAAAATTCCTGAAAAAAGTCGGCATCACCTCGCAGCGCGAGATCGAATCGGCGGTGCGAAAGGCCATCGACAGTGGCGCGTTGAGCGGCAGCGAGAAGCTGCGTGCCACCGTCACCCTGCGCGTACCCGAGGTCGGTATCGAGCTCGACATCGACGACGACATCGCGCTCGAGTGAGACGAGCGCCCGGCTGCGTCGGCCGCTACCCCTGGCTTGCCCAGACGAGCTTGCCGGCCTCGGTGAGATCGTAGCCGCCGAGCGCGCGCGCGAGCTCCCGGGTCGCAGGGCTCTTGAGCTCGTCGAGCAGGCGCTGGAACAGGGTGCGGAAGTAGATACCGCGGTAGAGGGCGAAATCGAAGGCCTCCCAGCCGATGGGCACGAAGGCGAGTCCCGCCTCCCTGGCGGCCGAGCGGGCTCCCGGCGCCACGTCGGCGGCGCCCATGGCGAGGGCGGCGGCCGCCTCGCGTTCGGAGTTCACGCGTGCCGTCACCTGCAGAGCGTCGGCGCAGGCGCCGTGCCGGGCGAGCACTTCCTGGAAGAAACGCTGCGAGCCGGCGCCGTCCTGGCGCAGCACCCAGGTGTGCCGGGACGCCAGCAGCGCGTCGACGCTGTGCAATTGCGCCGGCACGCTCGGTGACACCAGCAGCCCCTGCTCTCGGCGCAAGCCGCGCACCAGCACCCACTGCTGGTGCTGGGCAAACGCGCTGATGAGCGCCGGGTGGCGCAGGTGACTCTCCTCGGCCGGCCCCCAGTGGATGCCGCAAACGTCCGCGCGCCCCGAAGCGAGCAGCGCCAGCCCCAGGCGGGTTCCGCTCGGCGCGTAGCTGAACAGCGCATGCGCCTGCACCTCCGCGGCCAGATTGCCGAGCACCCGCTGCAGCAGCGCATCACCGCCGCCGGCGAGCACGAGGCGATCGACCAGCACGCCGCCGTGGCTCGACTCGAGCAGCCACTGATCGACGAGCTCGCGGGGGAACAGCCACTTGCCGGTGATCTTGGTGCCCGGGATCTTGCCCTCGCTGGCGAGCGCGTAGACCTTCTTCTCGTTGACCTGCAGGTAGTCGGCCACCTGGCGCACGCTGAGAAAGCGCGGCGCGGCACTCTCGCCGGCCGCGGATGAGGCCGGCTGGCGGCGCAGAGGCGTGGGCTCCTTCGCCATGGCGTGGCCGGCTCAGGCGGCGTGCACCGGGGAGCCCGGCCGGCGCTTGCGCGAGACCGGCGTGCGCGGCGGGCGCGCGTCGAACTCGACCCGATCGGCGCCGTTGTAGACGAGAAAGTGCTTGCCCTTGGCGCGCGCGATCATGACCAGGCCCAGGTCCTGGGCGAGCTCGAGGCCCATGTGCGTGACGCCGGAGCGCGACAGCAGCGCCGGGATGCCCATGTGCGCTACCTTCATCACGATCTCCGAGGTCAGCCGGCCGGTGGTGTAGAAGACCTTGTCCTCGCCGCCCACGCCGTCGAGCCACATGAGACCCGAGATGGCATCCGCCGCGTTGTGCCGGCCGACGTCCTCGATGAAGGTGATGATGTCGGTGTCGCGGCACAGCGCGCAGCCGTGCACGGCGCCGGCGCGCTTGTAGATCTCGTTGTATGCGGCGATCGCCTGGAGCAGCGCATAGATGCGCGACTGCCTGAGCGTCACCTGGGGCACGCGCCGGTCGTAGAGCGCATCCAGGGTGCAGCTGAACACCGTGCCCTGGCCGCAGCCGGTGGTCACCGTGCGCCCCGAGAGCTTCTCCTCCCAGTCGACGATGCCTTTGCCGTCGACCGTGGTCACGCTCACCTGCTCGCGATCCCAGTCCACCTCGACAGCGCGAATGCGCTCGATGTCCTCGATGAGCCGCTGGTTGCGCAGGTAGCCGAGCGTGAGCGCCTCGGGATAGGTGCCGAGCGTCATCAGCGTCACCACCTCGCGATCGTCGACCTTGATGGTGAGGGGGAACTCGCCGGCGATCTCCATGGCGCGCGCCTCGCCCTGCTCGTCGACCGCCTCGACCGCGTGGGTCGGCGCGAGGCCGGCGACGCTCATGCGCGGGCGGTAGGGTTGGCTCGGCTCGGACATGACGGCCTCGGGCCCGGCGTCTGGCTAACCGCCGGTGACGCTCATGTGGCGGGTGATGACCACCTTGCGCGAGAGGTCGAAGTCGTGCCCCTTGGGCTTGATGGCCATGGAATCGACGATCGCCTGGCGCAGGCGCGCATCGTCGCCCGGGTGAGCGCGCAGCACGTGGCGAAGATCCACCGAATGCTCCTGACCCAGGCACAGCAGCAGGCGCCCCTGAACCGTGACGCGCACGCGGTTGCAGGATTCACAGAAGTTGTGGCTGTGCGGCGAGATGAAGCCGACCCGGGAACCGGTGTCCGCCACCTGGAAGTAGCGCGACGGCCCGCCGGTGGTCTCGGTGGTCGGAATGAGCCGATAGCGGGTCTCGATGTCCCGGCGCACCTCGTCGCTCGAGTAGTAGGCGAGGGCCCGATCGTGCTCGTCGACGAGTCCGAGGGGCATTTCCTCGATGAAGCTGATGTCCATGCCGCGCTCGACGACGAAGTCCACCAGGTCCAGGATCTCGTCCTCGTTGCGGTGCTTGAGAATGACGCTGTTCAGCTTGAGCCTGTCGAAGCCCGCCTCCCGCGCCGCCTCGATGCCGCGCAGCACCCGGTGCAAATCGCCGACGCGGGTGAGATTGCGGAAGCGCGCCGCGTCGAGGCTGTCGAGGCTCACGTTGATGCGCTTGACGCCGGCGTCGCGCAGCGGCCCGGCGAGCCGCTCCAGCTGCGATCCGTTGGTGGTGAGCACCAGCTCTTTGAGGCCCGGCAGCCTGGCCGTCTCGCGCACCAGCCAGAGGATGTTCCTGCGCACCAGGGGCTCGCCGCCGGTCAGCCGCAGCTTGGTGACGCCGAGCACGGTGAAGGCGCGCGCAACGGCGTGGATTTCCTCGAGCGTGAGCACCTGGGCGCGCGGCAGGAAGGTCATGTCCTCGCTCATGCAGTACACGCAGCGGAAATCGCAGCGATCGGTGACCGACAGTCGCGCGTACGTGACGTGGCGGTCGAAGCGATCGACGAGCGGCGTCATCGTGTTCTCTGTTGTCGTCACCCTGTCTCGTTCCCCATTGCCCGGCCGCGCCCCCGCGCGATGCGCGCTCCACGCGACCCGTCCCTATGGCGGCTAGTGTAAAGCAAGATACGGGCCCGTTGCCTCGCTGGCTGCCTGGACCGCGGTAGCGCCCGTGGACCGCCCTCGCGCGGCTGTCCGGATGCGACAAATTGTCGCAGTGAGCGCGCGGCTGGTCCAATTTGCGCCAACCTGGCGCCGACTGCAGCGTCGCCTGCCGGACCGGCCGGCGCGCGCGTGCGCGCGCCGGCGTGGTATGTTACTTGCTTTCCGCTTGTGCCCGGTAGCGCAGCGATACGACGCGGGCCTGGAGCCACTGAATGTCCGACACGCAGGGAGCCGACGCCATCCCCACCCAGATCCCGGTCACGGTGGTGGTCGAGTGCCGTCAGGCGCGGGTAGGACAGTGGGTTCAGGACCAGTGGCAGGCCATGGCGGTGGTCGCCGGCGAGGAGGTCATGGCCGACGCGTCCTCGGCGACGCTGCTGCACGAGGATGCCGAGTGCCGGCGCTACCTGTGGAGCGGCCTCGAGCTGAAGCTCTACAAGGATGCCTGCGAGAGCTACTGGTACAACCTGATGAGCGGCAAGCCCTACCTGTTCGTGGTCTGCTACGTCGACGAGGACGAGGACGGCGACGAGCGCCTCGTGCCGGCGCTGGTGACCGCCGATCAGCAGGAGGCCAGCGGGCACATGGAGACCGATGACCACGTGTTCTCGGTGCCGATGCCCGAGCAGGTGCACGAGTGGCTGGAGCGCTTCGTGGTGGCGCACTACGTTCCGGCGCAGAAGAAGAAACGCAAGCGCCGGGAATGGGCGAAGGAATCCGAATATGTCGAAGCGGCCGAGCAAGACCGAAGGCCACGCACCCGTCACTGAGTCCGACGGCGACGACGCGTTTCTGAGCCGCTGGGCGCGGCGCAAACGCGCCGCGCGCACGGGCCGTGACCCGGACGCCGGGCGCTCCCCCTCATCGGTGCCCGGGCCGGCGCACGCGCGCACGCCGCCCGAGGCGCCGGGCACGCCGCCCGAGGAAGAGGCGCACGAGCTCACCGACGCGGACATGCCGCCGGTGGAGAGCATCGACGAGAACACCGACATGAGCGGGTTCTTCTCTTCGAAGGTCAGTCAGCACGTCAAGCGCGCGGCGCTCAGAAAATTCTTCCACAGCCCGGCTTTCAACGTCGTCGACGGCCTCGACGATTACGACGACGACTTCAGGAGCTTCGCGGCCCTCGGCGACATCATCACCTCGGACATGCGCAGCCAGATGGAACGCGAGGCCGAGCAGGCCCGGCAGCG
>JABAHS010147743.1_pt1 | contig 14768 bp, 12 predicted proteins | sample 7062111 | NCBI WGS metagenome assembly JABAHS01 (sample SAMN14534600, study PRJNA622989) | marine sediment metagenome | biome: marine biome [ENVO:00000428]; feature: marine pelagic biome [ENVO:01000023]; material: deep marine sediment [ENVO:00002113]; isolation source: pool of 4 deep marine... | reverse complement strand
TTGAAAGCGACGGCATTTCCGTGTACTCGAATGTTTCCGGTGACAATCTGAAGACCATTTTTGAGAATTTCTTAGCTCAGGCCAATCCGGGTGAAAGTAAAAGCGCTGGCCGCAGTTACGTGGCGCTGCAGGCTTATGTGCAGCCAAACTCGGAAACGGACAAAGCCTTGGAAGATTTGCGTCTCAAAATTCGAAACAGCCAGAAGCTCGCCACCACCGTAGGCTATGGGCCGCGCTTTTTGCACTCAACCGGGCAGCTCCACAAAGGCAATGCCGGTCACGGTCTGTTTATTCAAATTACCTCGGAGGCATCGGAGGATGCGCCCATTCCGGACAAGGCCGGTGCGGATACTTCGTCCATGAGCTTCGATGTCCTCAAAATGGCACAGGCATTGGGCGACCGGCAGGCGTTGTTGGATGCCGGTCGAAACGTCATTCGATTCCATCTCGGCACAGATGTCATCCGCGGCCTCCAACAACTGCAGAAGGCACTGGCATGAATTTAGAATTTTGGTATATGTTGCCGATTTCCGTGGCCATTGCGACCGTCGCGATGGCGTCGGGGGTGGAAGGTGCCACCTTTTTCACCCCGCTGTTCATCTTGGCCCTGGGCCTTTCGCCAGAAGTGGCCATTGGTACCGGGCTGATAACCGAGGTCTTTGGCTTTGCCAGCGGACTTTTTGCCTACATTCACAAACGCCTCATTGACTACCGGTTAGGCGGCAACCTTTTGCTCGCAACCATCCCTCTTGCGCTTCTGGGAACTTGGGCCGCTTCATTCGTGGAGCCCGTGATTCTCAAAGTGATTTTGGGTGTCGGACTCTTCGTGGTGGCGATGAGCTTCCTGCGCTCACCGAAGCAGGAAGACATCGCCTGGCTGGAGAGTGGCATCCAGGATGAGTATGGGGACGAAAAAGCCGAGACATGCTTGACGACCAGCGATGGCGAGGAGATTTGCTACACCGTCTGTAACCGCACAGAGGGGCGACTGATTGCCGGAGTAGGCGCTTTATTCATCGGCATGATTTCCACCGGGCTTGGTGAGATGAATGGCTACTTTCTGCTTCAACGTTGCCGGGTGCCGAGTAAGGTGTCCGTGGCAACCAGCGTATTGGTGGTCGCGATCACAGCATTGGTCGCGTCTGCAGGGCATTTCGTTAAATTCGTTCAGGTTGGAGGCGAAACCTTAAACACGGTTCTGAGTCTGGTGATATTCACCGTGCCGGGTGTGGTCATCGGGGGACAATTGGGCTCGTTGGTCTCCAGTCGAATCTCACAGCACTTCTTGGAACGCACGATGGGGATACTTTTCATTTTAGTGGCGCTGTTAACGCTTGGTGAGGTCATCTTATGATTAAAGCGATCATCTTTGATTTGGACGGAACGTTGGTGCAAACCGAACGACTAAAGGCTATCTCTTATGCCCAAGCTGCAGTGGAATTACGTCCAGAAGATCTCGACGAAGAAGCCGTGGTTCGTGCTTTTAAGGATGTGGTGGGCTTATCCCGCCACGAAGTCGCGCAAGCGCTGATGCAGCGATTTGAACTGGAGGACGCCGCCCGGGCTCGCATGAGCGAGTTTGACGTAAACCAGCCGTGGCAGGCCTACGTGCAGATTCGACTGCGCATCTACGACGAAATGTCAACCGATCCGCAGATATTGCAAGAGCATGCCTGTCCATACAACATCGGACTCTTGCATGATGCGCGAGAACGCGGTTTACTTACCGGGCTGGCAACGATGTCTTACTGTGCTCAAGTTAACCGGGTGCTAAGAATATTGGACTTGAAGGACGAATTTGATTTCGTGGCTTCGCGAGATGATGTCGAAACCGGCAAACCCGATCCGGAGATTTATCAACTGGTTGCTAAACAGTTAAACGTAAAGCCAGAAGCGTGTTTGGTAATTGAGGATTCGTCGTCCGGGGTCAAAGCTGCATTAGCCGCTGACATGCAGTGCATCGTGGTGACCACTGATTTCACTCGCAAAGCGATCCATTCAAGTGATGTTATCGACAAACGCTGGGTTGTAGACGATCCATCCGAACTTCTTTCGGTAGCTAAACAGGTAATGGATTAACATCAAAAATTTTGAAAGGCGATAGATATGCAAAAACAAGATTTCGGCTTAATCGGACTTGGTGTCATTGGACAAAATTTTGCCCTGAATGTCGAAGACAACGGCTTTGCTGTGGCTGTCTATGATATTAAGGAGGAGACCACGAAGACTTTTGTTCAAGGCAAGGCTTCCGAAAAGAACGTGCGAGCCGCCTATTTGCTCGAAGATTTTGTAGACTTACTGCAAAGACCGCGGCGTATCATGTTGCTTGTTCCCGCGGGAAAGCCTGTGGATGAAGTCATCAAACAGTTGGCGCCCCATTTGGATAAGGACGATTTAATCATTGACGGCGGCAACTCTTATTTCCTGGATACCCAACGAAGAGCCTCCGAACTGGAAGCGCAGGGGATTAACTTCTTTGGCATTGGGGTTTCCGGAGGAGCGCAAGGCGCCCGGTGGGGACCAAGTCTGATGCCCGGAGGATCAGAAGGAGCCTATAACAACGTGGAACCCATCATGACTGCGGTGGCTGCCAAAGCCGAGGAAGATGGCGAACCGTGCGTGACCTATTTGGGTCCTGGCGGTTCAGGACACTTTGTTAAAATGGTGCACAACGGCATCGAATACGCCGACATGCAGCTCATCGCAGAAACGTATGATTTGTTAAAACGAACCCTCGACCTTTCGGTACAGGAGCTTCACGACATTTTCGCCGAGTGGAATCAAGGCGACCTGTCTTCGTTTCTCATTGAAATCACGGCGAAGATCTTCACGAAAATCGATGAGGAAACCAATAAGCCGTTGCTGGATTTGATTCTGGACACGGCCGGCCAAAAAGGCACGGGACGCTGGACCAGCCAAATTGCTTTGGATTTGGGCTCAGCCATTCCGACGATCACGGCTGCCGTCGACAGTCGAATTATTTCTTCAATCAAAGAGGAACGCGCCCGGGCGTCGAATATTTTGCACGGGCCGCAAGCAAATAATTCCGGTGCATCCAAACAAGAACTCATCGACGCGGCAAGAGATGCGCTATATGCGTCTAAGATTTGTGCTTACGCGCAAGGCATGGATTTGCTGCAAACAGCATCGGAAGAATACAACTATGATTTGAATCTGGCTGAAATTGCCAAAATCTGGCGTGCGGGCTGTATCATTCGCGCAAAGCTGCTCAATGAAATCGCGAACGCTTACAATCGTAATCCAAAGTTATCCAACCTTATTTTGGACGAAAAATTTGAAACAGCGCTTCAGAAGAGCCAAGATGCCTGGCGCTTTGTCATTCGAACCGGGATCGAGTCTGGTGTGCCCATGCCAGCCATGAGCGCGTCACTGGCTTACTATGACGCCTATCGCAGCGAGCGATTGCCGGCGAATCTAATCCAGGCACAGCGGGATTTTTTTGGCGCCCATCAGTTCGAACGCGTGGATAAGCCCGGGGTCTTTCACGCTCAGTGGGACGTTTAATCAAAATCAGCGCTCGGTTGAGAGTTGCACATCACATCTAATTTTCAGGTAGGTTGCCAACCGCGTCAGCCGAGCTTTCACAGTCAAATTCCATTCATTCAGTGCAGTCGATTCCCACCGTTTTTCTTCAAGAAAGAGACTTCAAATCTGGCCGGTAAGACCGATGATTAAATCTAAGCTTAGCCAAAAATATTTGAAATTTTAATAGAGGCTGTTTTGAAAAAATACGAGTTTAGCAGCACCAACCCCGAAGCGGCATGGATTTTTCTGTCCTCAATCTTTCTGTCTTTTGAAAACATGTCAAACAATGACTCTGCTAAAAGTCAGAGACAAACTCTGAGTAATTGACCAATAAGATTTCAAAGTAAAATTGAAGCCTTTCACTCAAAAACTCAAGAATTAATTCCGCATATTCAACAAACTAAGTTACATATACAGACTTACGTCCGTTCTCACTCTATAACTTAAGGTGACTGCCACGATTGTTGCAAATTACTAAAAACAAAAAGATTGATTTTTCACTCAAGTTTTTTTACTTTTATGCGTTGATTTTAACTGAATGCAACTCAAGGAGACGCACATGAAAACCTTTCTGGTCACAGGAGGGGCCGGGTTCATCGGAAGCAATTACGTCCGATACATGCTCAATAAACACAAGGATGTTCGGATGGTCAACCTGGATAAGTTAACCTACGCCGGGAATCTCGACAATCTCAAGGACCTTAAGAACAATTCAAGATACAAGTTCATCAAGGGAGATATCTGCAACGAGGTCCTGGTCAACGAGATCATGCCGGAAGTCGATGTGGTGGTCAATTTTGCGGCCGAAAGCCATGTGGATCGCTCCATTGGGGCGCCCGCCGACTTCATAAAAACCGACGTGTTCGGTACGTTTGTCCTTTTGGAAGCAGCCCGCCGGAACAACATCGAACGCTTCATCCAAATAAGCACCGATGAAGTCTATGGCAGCATCGAAAATGGCGCTTTCACGGAAACGGATCCGATGATGCCATCGAGTCCGTATTCTGCCTCAAAAGCGGGCGCGGACCGGTTGGCGTATTCCTATTTTGTGACCTATGATTTGCCCGTTCAAATCACACGCTGCTCCAACAATTTTGGGCCGTATCACTATCCGGAAAAACTGATCCCGCTGTTTGTGACGAATGCCATCGAGGATAAACCGTTGCCCATTTATGGCGACGGCAAAAATGTTCGCGATTGGATTTATGTTGAAGACCACTGCGAAGCCATCGACTTTATTTCTTCGCACGGAAAATTAGGCGAAGTCTACAACATTGGGGGGGATAACGAAAAAACCAATCTGGAGATTACCGAATATATTCTCAAAAAATTGGAAAAACCCAAAAGTCTCATGACATTTGTCAAGGATAGATTGGGACACGATCGCCGCTACGCATTGGACTGTTCCAAACTTCATAAGTTAGGCTGGAAGCCAAAGTTCGATTTTGACGAAGCCTTGGACAAAACCATCAAATGGTACATTGAGAACCGCTGGTGGTGGGAAAAATTGAAGAGCGGCGAATATCTGGAATACTACAAAAAACAATACAACCTGAATCCTTAAGGAGGAGGACGCGCACGATGACATTGGAACAGAAACTCAAAGACAAACAAGCAAAAATTGGCATCGTCGGATTGGGTTACGTCGGATTACCACTGGCGGTAGAATTTGCCAATTATGGATTTTACGTTCTTGGAATCGACACCGACCGATACAAGATCGAGGTGCTGAACCGCGGCGAAAACTACATTGGTGACGTCGATAGTGACTTGCTGCGGAAACTTGTGGACGCAGGTCTTTTGGAAGGAACGACCAAGTACGGACGAGTTGGCGAACTTGATGTTATCTTCATTTGTGTTCCGACTCCATTTACCCCCAACAAAGAACCCGATATTTCATTTATTGAAGAAGCGACCGACAGTCTTGCAGCACATCTGCGCAAGGGACAATTGGTCATTTTGAAGAGCACAACGTTTCCCGAAACCACCGAAAAGGTTGTCCTGCCCAGACTGGAATCGACGGGGCTCAAGGTGGGACAGGATTTCAATCTGGCGTTTTCGCCGGAACGTATCGATCCCGGTCGGAAGGATTTTACCACCGCCAACACGCCGGTGGTGGTAGGCGGCATAACCGAAACTTGCACGCGACTGGCAAGCCTGGCCTGTCAACAGGTCATTTCGAAGATCGTCACCGTGTCCTCCCCAAAGACAGCGGAGATGGTCAAGCTGCTTGAGAATATTTTCAGAAGCGTCAACATTGCTCTGGTAAATGAGCTGGCCCAACTCTGTGACAGAATTGGCGGCGTCGATGTGTGGGAAGTTGTACAAGCGGCGGCCACCAAGCCTTTTGGATTCATGCCTTTTTATCCGGGTCCCGGTATTGGCGGACATTGTATTTTGGTGGATCCGTACTACCTGTCGTGGAAGGCCAAGGAGTACGACTTTCACAGCGATTTCATCGAACTGGCCGCAAGAACCAATGAGAATATGCCTTACTATGTGTTAGATCTGATTATCCGCTCTTTAAGTGTGAACGGTGCAGCGCTAAAAACCGCCAATTATTTGTTTTTAGGGGTTGCATTTAAGAAAAATGTTGACGATATTCGTAATTCACCGGGGCTGAAAATCATCGAACTGCTGTTGCAACGGGGCGCCCAGAATGTTTCGTACAACGATCCGTTTGTTCCTGAAGTAAAGATTAATGGTACGACCTTCGCGTCGCAGGAATTGAGCGACGAAGTCATTTCACAAAAAGATTGTGTCATCATTACCACGGATCATAGCAGCTACGATGTCGACAACATTGTGAAACACGCGAAACTGATCGTGGACACACGCAATGCAACCAAGTCCGTAACTCGCGGCAGGGAAAAAATTATTCGCCTGGGATGCGGTACAACATAACGATGCAGTAAACCAACCACTTATGTTTATAAAACGAAATATCGTCTGCGCACTTTTACTCGTCTTCATCGTCACTCTGCACCACAACGTCGCCGCACAACGAATTGACAAAAGCCTCAAAAAGAAAGAAGAGCAGGATCTGACCGCTCCCATCCGATCTGCATTTAAGAAAGACAAGACCGATGAGGAATTAGAAAAGGAGCAACTGTTTGAGCCGGAGCCTGACGTACAGCCTCTGGAAGCTCCCATCGATCCGGAATCCTACATTGTAGGGCCCGGAGATGTCTTCGTGATCAGTGTTTGGTCAAGCCTTGAAGCCAANNGTGAATCCTCTTGGGCAACTCATTATTCCTACCATCGGGACACTCGATGTAGATGGCAAGACGCTGGCGCATGTTCAGGAGATGGTAAAAGCCGCGGGGGCCAAAAAATATCTCCGGTCAACCATCACAGCGGGTTTGCTTTACTTGAGAAAAATCCGGGTCCATGTGACAGGGCAAGTCGTCAAGCCGGGGCTTTATGAGGCTCTCCCCGTGGACCGGGTATCGGATATCATCGAGGAAGCGCACGGTTTGACCAATTGGGCTTCCGAACGCGCCATCGAGGTTCGACACCGGGACGGCAGCATCGACACGGCCGATTTGTATCAATACGCCAAACACGGCAATCTGGACGCGAATATTTACGTGCAGGCTGGAGACGTCATCTACGTTCCGCCGATCAAATTTAGGAATGCAACCGTGCGAGTCGAAGGTGTGGTCAACGATCCGGGTGTTTATCAACTGGTGGAGAATGAAAAGCTGGAGGATTTTCTGCTCCGGGTGGATGCGTTTAACAAAAGCGCCGATTTGAGGGGTGCCTACATTCGCAGAAACACCATGTCAAACGGAGGCACCGAAACCATTCCGATTTTCCCCTACTTGCAAAAGCAGGGAAACGGTTTGGCGGACTTAACTTTGCAAGATGGCGACGTGATCATGGTGCCTCAGCGCCTGGAAGAGGTGTACGTGGTCGGTGCGGTGAGAATGCCGGGGCCCTACGCCTACTATCCGAACCTTAAAGCCGTGGATTATGTTGGCTTCGCCGGAAGTACAGACAGAGCCTCCAGTCTCTCAAAAGTAAAAGTTCGACGCAAAGACAGTCAAGAAGAGATCGACGACGAAAATGTGATCGTCGAACCTGGCGACACCGTAATTGTACCGCAAAAAGTTGAATTCGGGGTACGCGAAGTCACCCAGATTGTCGGCACCATTGCCAGCATCTTGTTGACGATGAAGGCGATTGATGTGATTAATTAGACATGCTTGTTAAGTTGCGGTTGTACCTGCTTGTCCTACCGATGCACCTCTTATAAAACTAAATTCATCGAAATAAATTTTCATGGTTGAGAAAAAGGTCACGATTTGCCTCCCAACTTACCGTAACGGCCGCACCATTGTACAAACACTACGCAGTCTGCAAGATCAGTCATATGAGAATCTCGAGATCATCATCCGGGACGACCACTCAGAGGACGACACCGTCAGTAAAATCCGTGACTCCATCGCAAACGATCCGCGCTGTAAATTATTTGTCAATGAAAAAAATCTCGGCATCGTGCACAATTGGAATCGATGCCTTCGAGACGCTCACGGTGACTACATCTGCATTTTTCATGGCGACGATATTTATGACAAAGATATCATTGCGAAAGAGGTTCATGTTTTGAATAATGCGCAGAACGTTGGCATTGTGTTCGCGGCAGGCACATTTGTCAATGAAAAAGATGTGGTAATTCAACCTTGGGAATTGCCTCCGACGATGGCGCGGAACGACACTTATGCTCTGGCGGACCTCCTTCCCACGTTTCTCGTGACCGGGAATTTTTTGATCTGCCCAACCGCCATGACCAGAAGAGAAGTTTACAATCAATTTGGAATGTACAACGATTGCTACACCCTGGGACAAGACCTCGACATGTGGCTTCGAATCCTTGCCGGGAGTTGGGAGACCGCGATCATCGAGGAGCCGCTCATTAAATACAGAGTGAGTGAAGCTCAGGCCACCTCAAAGTACCATCGACAAAGGATTCAAATTTCGGAACAGTTCATTATTCTGGATAAATTCCTGTGGGACAATCGCCACAAACTGCGAATTCCACCGGGGATAAAAAGGCAATATGCAAATCGAAAAGCGCGGGATCTATTTAAATGCGCCATTCAAGCTGTAAGAACCAACGAAATAAGAACGGCCAAACACCTCATCAAAGAATCGCTAATCTATCAGAAGCGGCCGAAGCTTCTGATGGCTTCATGGGCGATCCTGATGGGACTTAATTTGAAACTCGCAAGTTTGGTGCGGCATCTGTTGAAATCATGAAGTTGGTTGAATGTCTGCAAACAGAATCATCACTTTAGGCAAAGATACGGTCGTTTATGGCTTTGGTGGCATTGTCAGCAAATTCCTGAACATCTTCCTGCTGCCTGTCCTCACCCGGCTGTTTTCCGTTGAAGAATTCGGCACCATCGACTTGATTGCCCTGATCATCACGTTCTTCAACGCAGTTTGCATTTTGGGTATGGACAGCGCCATCGGAGTCTACTATTTTGAGCAAGACACCGATGAAAAGAAAAAATCCTTCTTCTCTTCCTATTTCTGGACGGCGACCGTCTCCTCCGCGGCTTTCGCATTGATCGGCATTTTGCTGGCTCCCTATTTTGCGCAAGCGGTTTTAAAGGACCCTCAGTTGGTTGGCGTATTCCGGATCGCTTGTTTAACGATTCCGGCCACCATCATTTTTCAGGCGCTGATTACGTTATCGCGGTTTCAATTCAGGCCAAAGGCATATAACCTGCTGGTAATCTTGAATGTGGCGCTGAACGTCGTTTTGGCGATACTCCTTGTCAAATACCTGTCCATGCACATCGTTGGGATTTTTTGGGCGCGGGTGATCGCGGCCAGCTTCATCATTGCAGGGGCTCTCGTGTTTCAATTCCAGAACATTGGGCTGGGCATTTCCGGTGAGAAAGTCAAGCGATTGGTTTTGTACGGTTTGCCTTTGATCCCGCTGGCCCTGATTACCTACGCATCAAATGCCATGGGCAGATATTTTCTCAAATTCTACTGGACCGACTTCGAAATTGGCAAATATGCCTTTGCCGTGAAAATCAGCGCCATTTGCGGAGTCGCGTTTACGGCGTTTAACCTCGCCTTCCTGCCCTATGCTTCGAAACTCCGTTTTGAGGGCGACTTCCACGAGACTGTCAACAAAATTGTGAAATTGTTCTTATTTGTTTCGGGTGCCCTTATCCTGTTCCTCTATTCTCTATCAAATCCGCTGATCAGAATCTTCGGGACAAGAGAGTACTTAACCTGTGAACCCTTTATGGTTCTGGGCATGCTCGCGTTGTTTTTAAATGCGGCCTATCAAATATTCAACATCGGCGTTTGTTACGCAAAAAAGACCGTTTACATCACCATCAGCCAGGGGGCGGCAGTCTTGACAAATCTCGTATCGAATTTCGTTTTGGTGCCGCACTATGGCGTTTTGGGCGCTTTCATGTCGCTAATAATCAGTCTGGTACTGGCCAACTTGACCATTTTGGGGATTTCGCAGTCAGTTTATCCGATTCGATATCAAACTCAAAAAATTGTTGAACTCTTCATGCTCATCGTTTTTATTGGCGTTGCCTCATTCTGGGTCCGGGATCCTTTTCTAAAACTCGCCATCTTAATGACTTATGGAATCTGGGGGCTGTCTGTGCGCAAATACATTACCTTGCCGAACATCAGCGAATTCGGCGTTCGACTTCAAAACATAAAAGATGGATAGAATTTGCAAAGTCATTGCTTTTGGGAAGGTTTTTTATTAGATTTTGATTCAATGCGCGTCAGCAGTATTCCGGCAAAAAAGAGAATTTGCCAAGAACGTTATGAACTTATTAAAGGGAAACATTGCCATCTTGTTGTTACTCTTGTGGCTATTCGCCAATTGCAAGCATGACCAAATAATCAATCCGGAAACTGACGTCGTGATCGAACAAGATGACCCTAATCTAAAACTCTATCCGCTTAAAAACATTCAGGAGATCGCAGAAGACTATACTGGAAGCGCCATGCCATTCTTAATCCAATTTCGAGTCAACTACAATCTTCTCGATGAAAACCAAATTCCGATTATTGAATACGATTTTGGCGAGCATCGTAATGCCGTCACCTCATGCATTACCGCGTTGGCCTTTTATGATGAGTATCAGAGCACCGGTGGACTTGATTTCAAACAAGGCTTCCTAAACAACGTTGAATGGCTTGTCAACAGCATTGGTGCGGATGGCTACTATCATTACGAATTCGAGTGGTGGCATGCTCCCGAAGCTGTGCTGAAGAAAGGATGGGTTTCGGGGATGGCACAAGGCTTAATCCTAGCGGTCTTAGCGCGGGCTTATCAAGAAACTTCGGATGAAAACTATCTACAGCCGGCTCAAAATGTCTTTAGTACTTTGTACACAAATACAACCGACTACTGGACTATTTATGTGGATAGTGCGAATTACTACTGGATTGAAGAATACCCCAATGCCGATTCTTGCCATGTTCTAAACGGTATGCTTTACGCTCTTTGGGGAATCTGGGATTATTATGTGATTTCGGGCGATTCTTTGGCCTTAAAATTGTTAAGAGCGGGAATCAGAACTCTTGCCGATCATTATGCAATTTGGAACATCGATGGACAGGATACTTCTCGTTATTGTCTGCACTATGATGATCCCACGAATTATCATTCTATTCATCTTGAGCAGTTTGAAAAGTATGCGAATTTCTTTAATATACCCGAATTTTTTGAAGCTGTAAGAACATTTTCTAGGAAGAACTGAGTTAATTGTCCCATGAAAAACCAAAGATTCAACTTTTTCGACTTACTCGCCTTATTCGTAAAACATCGAAAACTCTTCATCATTAATTTTCTCTTTTTCTGCACCCTGACGGCCGTTTATGCGCTGTTTACGTCAAAATGGTATACGGCAAGCTCGACCATCCTGCCCCCGTCGCAGGACAGCCTTTTCGACATATCGTCATTGATTGAGGACCTTCCACGCGGCATCTCAAGCCTTGGTTTGGGAGGCGTCACCGGCGGCGCGAACATCTACATTGCCATATTGAACAGCCGCACGGTTATGGAAGACGTGGTTGAAGAATTCGACCTTGTGAATCGCTTCCAGAAGAAAAACATGGAAGACACGATTCGCATGCTCAGAAACCTGGTTTCAGTGATTATCAATGATGATGGGACGATCAGTCTGTCCGTGGAGGCCTTTACACCGTTTAATCCCACGGAAGAAGATGAAGAAAAAGCGCGCAATCTTGCCGCTGACATGGCCAATTTCTTCATCGAAAGGCTCGGCGAAACGAACACCAAACTCAAGATTCAAAAAGCCCGGAACAACCGAATCTATGTTGAAGAGCGCTACATGCAGAATGTGGCAGACCTGAGAAAAGCCGAGGAGGCGTTGAGAGCCTTTCAGAAAGAGAGCGGAACGATCGCGATTCCCGAACAGACCGAAGCCACGGTGAAGGCAGCGGCGGAGTTACAGGCTCAAATCATTGCAACGGAAGTTGAGGCCGGTGTGCTGGAAAATACCGTTGCCAAGGATCATCCCAGCCTGATGCGGCTTGAACTTCAGATTAAGGAACTGAAAGACAGTTTCCGCCAATTCATGTATAAACCCCCAAAAGATGGACAGACCAACTCTCACGACGGCAATGACGTCGAACTGTTTATCCCATTTTCCGATATTCCTGATCTCGGAATCCAGTACCTGCGCTTATTGAGAGAGGTTAAGCTGCAGGAAAAGCTTATGGAATTTCTGCTACCGATGTACGAGCGCGCCAAAATCGAAGAAGCCAAAGATATTCCAACCATACAAGTTTTGGACGAGGCCGTCCCACCGATTCGTCGTTCCCGGCCGAAACGAACCATCATGGTTCTGATCGCCGGCTTTATTAGCGTGATTATCAGCGCCCTCATCGTGTTGGCGCTGGAATTCTTCAACAGACTCAAGCAAAACGAATCAGGTGAGTACAATCAATTGGTCTATGTTCTTGACGAATTCTCTGCAGACCTCAAGCGCATTAAGAACAGGATGTTGTTTAGACGAAGTTAGCGTATCGATTCAAAATCTGGTGCCGCTGTATGAAAGCCTCAAATTTGCTCGGTTCTGAACTCTCCATTGACAGACGAATCATCACCAACGTCATTCTGTTCTTTCTTCTGCTCGAAGGCATTCTTTTCTACGCCGTCTTTGTACAAAACGAATTGCTCGTCACGGTCGGAGTGATGTCCGCCATCGTGGCAGCGTTTGTGATCTTTAACAAGCCGGAAATCGGCGTCCTCATCAGCATCTCGATGGTGTTTTCTGCGGTTTCGGCCATCTTCTTGGGCGGGCTGTTTAAAGTTGTGGTGTTATTCACCCTAATCGCTTTCATCGCAGCCATGTTCTACCGGGGCGAGCGCTTTGTATCCGATCCGCTGAACAAGCTGGTGTTGCCTTTTACGCTTTTGATCTTGATTTCGCTTGTTTATGTCAAGAACATGGAATTTGCCTTTGAAAGCTTGTTGGAATATTTTAAAGCGCTGGTGCTGTTCATCCTCGTCTCCAATCTCATCAAAGAACGCGTTTTGCTGCGCCAAACCTTTTGGCTCATCATCTTATCCGGAGCTTACATCTCTGCTGTCAATCTTTACCGGCTGTTCCAGGATCCCTACTCCTTTGCGCTCAGACTCGGCTGGCCATTCGAAGACCCGAACAGTTTGGCTTTGGTTCTGGTCAGCATTGTGCCGTTCGCTTACGCCCTCACACGTTCAGAGAAATCAACTCCGTTAAGGATGCTCGCCCTTTTCTGCGGGTTGACTGTCATCACGGCCACGTTTCCGACGTTATCACGGGGCGGGATTCTGGCGTTGCTCATTGTGCTAATGTACATTCTATTTAAGGAACGCAAAGAAAAGGTCGTGCTCTACTCGTTCTTAGCGCTGACTTTGGTAGGCCTTTATCTCTTATATTCAAAATTTAATTTCGCTATTGACATATTAACCGAACGATTTGGCAGGCTGGATCGATCTGTGGTACAACGCTACCGTCTGTTCAAAGGCGGCATCGCCATGTTTTTGGATCATCCGATCTTTGGAGTGGGAATTGGCAACTTCCTGGTCTATTCAATTTCGTACACAAAGCTTCTGGGACGGCTCTATGCGCACAACATGTTTATCCACGTTGCGGCGGAGTTGGGCATCGTGGCGCTTGCTCTCTTCACAGGGATTATCCTCACCGCATTTAGAAAGTTGAGAAGAATCGAGCAGGCTGCGATACAAAAAGCAAACAAGCCACTATTATTCCAAAGCAGGGGAATTCAAATTTCGCTCCTGGGTTTGACGATTTGCGGCATGTTCTTATCTCAGCATTTCAATAAGATTTTATGGATTTTGTTTGGCTTGAGCGTATCCATGACACAGATTTCTGATCGAGAAGGGGTGGCGGCAAAACAGGATGCGTAGGCAGGCGGATATCGCATTTTTTTGTGACGCCCGTGCGGTTCATTTCAAAAAATGGATCGAAGCATTAACGGAAAGAGGCTATCTACTCGACGTGTTCTCCCCGTGGCAGGACCCTGAATCTCAAAACCGTCACCAGGCTTACACGACGCCGAAAGCGCCTTTCCCGATCCCCACTTCGGTTAAAACCTTCGGAAAAGTGGTGATGCGCGCTCGAAATGGCAGGCTCATCAAAAACCGGCTCAAACCCAATCCCCCGAAGCTGGTACACGCCCATTTTTTGTTGGATTCCGGCTGGATGGCTGCCCAACTGGATATGCACCCTTTTGTGGTCACCGTCCACGGCTCGGATTTGCTGGTTCATCCGGGCAAATCCCGAATTCAAAAATTTGTGGCAAATCAGGTTTTGCAACGCTGCGATCGCGTCGTAATCGTCAGCGAGCATTTGCGCGAAAAGCTAAGTCACTACCGAGTCCCGGAACACAAAATCCGACAAGTGCCGAGCTTTATCGAGACAAGCCGATTCTTCCCAAACAATCGTCCGCCACGAGATCGTGTTGTCATCGGCAGCGCCAGAAATTTTGAGCCGGTTTACGATGTGGCAACCCTTTTGAAGGCCGTCCCGATCATTGCAGAAGACCATCCAAATGTCGAAGTGCACCTAGCGGGAGACGGCACACAGAAGGAACATCTCGAAAAGTTAGCTACTGAATTAGGCGTCAAGAACAAAGTTAAGTTTTTAGGTTACCTGGATCAAAAGCAGTTGGCCGATTTTTTCAGAAAGATCGAC
>JABAHS010000588.1_pt2 | contig 14773 bp, 14 predicted proteins | sample 7062111 | NCBI WGS metagenome assembly JABAHS01 (sample SAMN14534600, study PRJNA622989) | marine sediment metagenome | biome: marine biome [ENVO:00000428]; feature: marine pelagic biome [ENVO:01000023]; material: deep marine sediment [ENVO:00002113]; isolation source: pool of 4 deep marine... | reverse complement strand
GAGATCTCGTTCATCTCATCCGTGGTCCACGGGGGAGGCGCGACACCGAGCGTCGCGGCGTCGTCGCCGAGCTGCTCGGCGGCCCGTACCTCCGCCAGGAGAAGCTCTGCGAAGTCGTACACGCCGTCGAGCCCCACCAGCCCCTGGGCCCGGGGGCTCACTTCCGAACCGGCGACGCAGTCGCCTCCGACGGTGTCCTCTGCCAGTACGGCGATGGCGGCGAAGTTGGCGCCCAGCGACCACCCGGCCATCACGATCCGCTCTCCATCACCGTCGTAGTCGCCGGCCCGATCCCGGGCGAACCGCACCGCACACGCGGTGTCCTCGATGGCTGCCAGCCGGTGCTCCTCGAGTTGGGCGGGGAACGAACGCCACTCGGGCACGAACACGACCACGCCCTGCTCGGCGGTGGCCCGTGCGAAGCTCGACATGGTGTTCTTGTGATCCTCGCCGCCGTGGAGTACCACGGCGACCGGCCACGGCCCTTCGGCATCCGGGTAGTAGACGTCGAGGGTCAGCTCCGACGTGTAGGGGACATCCCTGTCGAGCAGAGTCTCGAGCGGCTCGCTCGGACGATCCACGCTTCGAAACGTACATGCCATCAGCGCCAGTCCCAGCACACACATGACGAGGCCCGACCGCAGCACATCTCCCTTGGTACCGGACGCCTTCGGGACCTGCAAGGGGCCGAACGGCCCGGAGCGCGCGACTATCGCCCCCCAGCCCCCGAACGGATGAGATCGTCCCGGGTCGGACTCGGCGCGGGTCGGGCGTCANNGACAGCCCCCCGACGGGACGAGATCGTCCCGGATCGGGCTTCACGCGGCCGACTCGAGCCGCCGACGAACGCGGTCGGACGGTACAGTTCGGCGATCTGGCCACAGAGGAGAGGACATGCCCGTCGAGGGAATGCGAGTCGCCGTTGCGGGAGGGAGCATTGCCGGCTGCGCGGCGGCCCTCGCCCTGAGCCGCGCCGGATGCCACGTCACCGTCTTCGAACGTTCGTCTTCGCTGCAGGACCGCGGGTCGGGCATCGCCATACCCGTTCCCCTCCGCGACCAGCTCATAGCGTCCGGCTACCTCGACGCCGGCTACGCCACCTGCCGCCTCCACTACCGGCGCTGGGTCATCCGGGAAGGCAACCTCCCCCTGGGCCGACGCCTGTGGGGGCAGGAGAGCGAAGGCGAAGCCAACAACTGGGGAAACCTGTGGCGGTCGCTGCGCAGCCGGGTGCCCGACGACATCTACCGGGTGGGTGTGGAGGTCGCCGGCTACACGCCCGGTTCCGGTGGCGTCGACGTCACCTTCGAAGACGGCACCACCGACCGGTTCGACGCCGTGGTCGGCGCCGACGGCTACCGCTCGCAGGTGCGCGAACTGCTCCATCCCCACTCCGAACCCCGGTACGCCGGATACGTGCTGTGGCGTGGCAACTACGAGGAGACCCGGGTCGACGACCGCTCCTGGCTCGACGAGACCGCCGACGACGGATCCTGGTATACAGTCTGCTACCCGGGCGGGCACGGCGTCTTCTACATGATCCCCGGATTCGAAGGACGGTCCGACCCCGGACACCGCAGGGTCAACTGGGCCGCCTACGCCCCGGCGCCACCCGGACGCGACTTCTCGCATCCGAGTTCACTGGCACCCGGCACCGTCGATGCCGACCTCTACGAGGTCTTCGACGCCCTGGTCGAGGAGCACTTCCCGCCCTATTTCCAGGCCCTGATTCGCCACAGCCGGCCCGAGGAGATCTCCCTCCAGCCCATCTACGACGAACCGCTCTCCAGCTACGTCGACGGTCGCCTGCTGCTCATCGGCGACGCCGGCACCGTGACCCGGCCGCATACCGGCAGCGGCGCCACCAAAGCTCTCCAGGATGCCTTGACCCTCGAACGGGTCGCCACCTCGGCCGCCGACTGGGAGACCATGGCCGCCGCCTACAACGAAGAGCGGGTCGCCGCCGGCAACAGCCTGGTCGAGCTCGGGCGGCGTCTCGGGCGTGCCCAGGTCGAGGCGACCCCCGACTGGCGGTCGATGACCCCCGCCGACTTCACCGGTTGGACCAGGGCCACCCTCGCCGGCGACGATCTCTACTTCTACGGCAAAGGCGACGACCAGGCGAAATAGGGGCGCAGTGTTCAGGATTTGGTGCGCCCTCGCGTCGTGCGCGGCAGTCGAGGGCACCCGGCTGTCGTCGGACGGGTCAACCGGCCAAACGAACCAGAGCTGCGGCCGGGTCGAGCCGCTCTAGGCCCGGGATACCGTCGAAGGCCCGGTCCGGACTCACGACCACCGAAGCCTGGCAGGCGAGGGCCGTTGCAGCGTGGATCGCATCTCGCATGTCGAGAGCATCGTGTGTGCGGAACAACTGCATGCCTACCTGCAACTCCGTCATGGTCACGTCGTGTACGCGGCACAACGCCACGATCGATCGTGCTTCGTCAACGGCCTGCGATCGGCCGATGCCCTTGCGGGTACGTACGTGTACGTATTCCTGTACCACCTCTGCACTGACCTCTGCTGTGACTTGTTCGTCTGCCAGCAGACGAACAAGCCGACGGCTCGGCTCCCGGTGGGGATGATCCCGGCCGACCGCATAGATGAAAACCGCCGTATCGAACAGCGCCCTCATTGGGACATCTCGTCGAGCATGTCCTGCTTCATCTGCTCCCAATCATCGACCTCCATCGACGGCGCATCGAGCAGAAGCTCGCCGGCAGCGGAGGGGTCCATGCCGGCGGCGGGTAGGAGGCGGTCGATCGCTTCGCGGATGACCGCCGCCACCGATGACCCCGACTGCGTCGCCGCCCGTTCGAGACGTTCGTAGCGGGCCGGGTCGAGTAGCAGTTGAACTCGTCGGGTGAGAGACATGCACATACTGTAGCATGTGCATATGGACACTACCTGCTCAACGATCCTCGTGGCGAAAACACAGTTACCGTGCTTGCGAGACGAAGGGGAAGATCTGAGTGGATCGAGAGAGACTTGCGCTCGCCCTCTGGGATATGGCTCCGGTTGTGGTTTCAATGGTGGGGTTCTCAGCGCTGGCTCGCCACGTTGACGCCCGACGGTCCCGGCTCCTCGCATGGTCCGGCGTGGCGGCCATCGGACTCGCTGGGGTCAGCAAGCCGATATACAAAACGCTTGAAGCGATCGGCGGTGCGGGCTCGGCGCCGATCGTTCTCGACGATGCGCTGTTCTGGTTCCTCGCCCCCGGCTTCCTGCTCGTTGTCGCCGGACTTCTCACGGGTCGGTACGGCCCGATTCTGGGTGTAGCGGCGTTCTTCATCCCGTTCCTGGCGTTCGTGCTCGCGATCACGACGAGCGACGACCGCGCCTGGTTCATGCCTCTCCTGCTCGTCGCGACGATGGGGAACGTTGTGCTGATTGCATTGCTCGCTAAACGCGCTGGAGCCGTAGGTCGCCCCTCCCTGGCCGTGCTCTTGTGGATCCATCTCATTCTGATCCTGGGCCTCGCAGGTGCCGCTGCCGTCATGGAAGCAACCATTGCCGTTCAGTGGGTGGAGCAGACAGTGGCGGTCGCCGCCCAGGCCATCTTCGCGCTTGCCGTCCTTCGTCTGATTCGTGCCGGGCAACGGGTGAACATCGGGACCCGCCGGGGGCAGGTGAGTTGAGGGGACAATCACCCTCGACGACGGCGGGCGTTACACGCCCCAGAAACGGCCGCATCCGTCATGGCACTTGTCCCCGATCATTAGGTCACGACACGGCGCCGCTCTTTCGACTGCACCGGTCTCAGGCCTCGGGAGCCGCCTCGTTGCGGCGGCGTTCCGCCACCCGGCGCACCTCGGCGGCGAACTCGGGGAAGTCGTCGAGCACCTGATCGAACTTCTCCCGCTCCAATGTGTACAGGTTGCAGTAGTCGACGGCGACCACCGTGTTGGCCCGGGGGCGGCTGGCCAGCAGCGCCATCTCGCCGAAGAAGTCCCCGTCCCGCAGGGTGGCGATCACCGTCTCGTCGTCGGAGGCGAACACGTCGACGATGCCCTTGTTGATGAAGTAGATCTGATCGCCGATCAAACCGCGACGGAGAATGATCTCGCCCGGCACACTGACCTGCGGTTCCAGATGCAGCACTAGTTCACGCAGGAACGTGTCGTCGGCCCGTTCGAACAGCGGCACCTTGCGCAACACGTTCTGATGCAGGTGCAGGGCGATCTCGATACGCAACGAGTCCGGAAGATCCTCCAGCAACCCGGTCTGGTGTTCCGTCCGGCTCTCCCACAGGTAGTTGTAGTAGTCCCGCACCCGGGCCTGGAGGTCGCGGGGCACGTGGCGGTCGCGCAGGAAGTGGTTGATCGTCTCGATCCTCCCCAGGTGCTGGGCGCGCAGCACGTCCACATTGGCCAGCAGGCTGGCGACGTTACCGATGATGTAGCCGTACATCGCCACCCCCAGCCCCATCACCACCATGGCGTAGGCGACCTGCCCGCCGCCGACCGGGGTGATGTCGCCGTAGCCGACGGTGGTCAGCGTCGTGATCGACCAGTAGAGGGCCTGCTGGTAGGGGCCGAGCTCCGGGTGGGCGACCGACGGACCGTCCAGCGCGATCCACCCGCAGGCGATCCAGTGGGCGATCATGATGATCCAGAAGAAGAAGAACGCCAGCCGTAGCAGCGCCGGGTTGAACGAGGTACGAACGCGCCACTCACGCTGCAACACCAGGATCCGCGCTACCCGCAACACCCGCAGCAGGGCGAGGTACCGCAACACATCGGCGGCCCGGCCGCCGGCGATCCCGGGCGCCAGGGCGATCACGTCGAACGGGACGGCGGCCGCTACGTCGATCGCGAACCAGGTGCGCAGGTAGCGGCGGCGAAGCGCCGTCCTCTCGTGTGCCGAGTGGAAGGTCGATGGTCGGGCGAGCCGCTCGACGATGTCCCAGGCGAAGAGCAGCGCGGCCAGCAACGAGACGGTCGTCACCCAGCCGGCGTCGAGTGAGCCGAACACCACTTCCAACGGCATGACCACGGCGACGAAGATGGTCGCCGCCAGCGTTGCCAGATCACGGGCTCCCAAACCGAGCTCGTCGAGGCGCGTCATCACCAGATCCGTTCGCTCCGGCGACGTGCCGTTTCGTTGGGTCGGGAGACCCCCGGGTTCGTTGTCCATGCCCTCCGCCCGCAGCTGCGCTCGGCATCCTATCGGCGGTGGGAGGGCCGATGTCGGGTGGGGGGGGGTCGACCGAAGGAGCTGTGCTCGGACATCCGTACCACCGATTGATCCNNTCAACCGTCGCTCAAGAGCTCCTTGGGAATGTGAACCCGTCCCTCAACGGACGGTCCGAAGAGGGGGAAAGGGAGACCATGTTTCTCATCAGCAAGCGGGCGATCGCCCTTGTCGTGGTGGCCGTGCTGGCCGCTCCGGCGGCGGTTGCCTTCGCATCAGACGAGGTGCCGGCGCTGCCGGTCCAGCTCGAACTGGGCGATTCCTGGACGTACGGGGACCGTGCGTCGGACCCGGCAACCACCGGGTACGCCGGGATCGTCTTCGCAACCAACGTCGTGGATCTCGACTGCGTTCCGGCTCAGTCAAACGTTGCGGTAGACGGCTGCCGGAATCTCCAGAGGATCACGCTGGCCAGGCCCGGAACGGCCGCAAATCCAGGCGTCACCACCGACCTCTTCATCGCCGAGCAGCAGGAGCCTGCACTGGCGTTGGTGGCCGGGCGAAACGGCGACGCCAATCCTCGCAACGACGTGGAGGTCATCCTGGTGACCCTCGGCGGAAACGACGTGTTCCGGCCCCTGCTGCAGGTGTGTCTGCAGGGCTTCACCGCCGAATGTGTCGGTGTGATCCATGAGCGGCTCGCCCATGTCGAGTCGAATCTCAACGGAATCCTGGAGCGTGTGCGTGATGCAGCGGGCCCCGACGCCCGGATCGTGATCGCCACCTACGACAACCCCATCAGCTACTGCCCGCTCGGGGACGTGCCGGGTGCCGAACTGCTGGGCGACATAGCCCTCGAGGGATTTGTGCCACTCGGCATCGCCGGCCTCAACAACGTCATTCGTGAGGCCGCCGCGGCCAACGCTGTGAGCGTCGCCGACACGTTCGGCCGGCTCGGGGAAGACGGCTGGTCGGGCGATTGCCTCCATCCCAACGACAACGGATACGCCGAGATCGCGCGGATCGTCGAAGCCACGATTCACGGCTGACCAATACGGCGCCGGGGAAGAGTTGGAGGTGCCGAACGGCACCTCCAACTCTCGCGCTGCGGATGTCGCCTCGTCGACGCGCTACTCGAACCAGGCGCCGATGTGGTCGAGCACCGCATGCTCCGCCCCGCCGAGGCCTTTCTGGTAGTTCCGCTCGAACTCGGAGCGTCCGAGCGATTCCTCGATCGTCGTGAGCTCTCGGACCCGTTGCGCTTCGTCGAGCACACCGAGCGGAAGATTGTGGCCGGCACGGATGGCGTGGGCGGCGCCGTGGAGCGCCGCAGCATCGGCATAGTCGGCCCGGGCGATCTGAATGGTGGCCGCCAGTTCGGCGAGCATCGACCGGGTCAGCGCCCCCCCGAGGTGGCCGGCCGAGAGGACCGAGCGCTGCAAACCACGCAACGCCCCGACCACATCGCCCGACCACGCCGCCAGGCGTACCAGGATCTCCAAGGCCCGGGCTGCCCCTTCCACGTTCCCGCCGTCCTGGGCCGCCGACAGCGCCAGCGTCGCCTGCTCCCGCGCACTGTTGGCGTCTCCGTGCTCTGTGTAGATGCGGGCGAGCACCACCCGTGCACCCGCTTCGTGATAGGGGTAGCGGGCGTCGCAGGCCGCATCGAGCGCCTGTTTCGCAATGCGCTCCGCCCGTTCGAGCTGTCCCTGGGCGAGCGCCAGCTCGGCAACACGGAAGGTGATGCCGCTGTGTTCGGGATAGCGTGCGGTGTCGACGTTGGTGAGAATCGAAATCCACATGGCCTCGGCCGTTTCATACTCGCCGTGAATGGTGTGCAGCCAGGCGAGTGGAATCATCGGGAAGGCGCTGAGGGCCGGCTCGTTGAGGTGCCTCCAGATCTCGGCGCTGCGATCGAGCAGCTCCCGCGCTCCGTCGAAATTCCCGGAGAAGATGTCCGCCAGTGCCAGGTCGTAGAGCGCATCCGCCCGGCCCGGTGCATAGCCCGCCGCCTCGTAGAGCTCGAGCGCCCGCTCTGCGTGAGTGCGGGCACTGTGGAAGTCGCCCAGGGTGCGAAGCGTGCCGGACACCTCTCGTTCCACCTTTGCCCGTTCCAGAGGTCCGGCGTCACCTCGTCGCAGCACTTCTCGCAGCCGGGCGGCGCCCTCTATCGACCGTCCCCGCCAGCGCCAGTAACGGCCCAGCGATCCGGCGATGCGATAGGCGTCGGTGGGATCGTCGTATCCGAGAGCGACCTCCAGAGCCCGGGAGCAGTTCGCCATGTCCTGGTCGACGCGGCCCAACATCTGCAGCCATCGGTCCGAACCGAAGGAATCCTCGAGCCCGGTCGTCATGTCGCAGAAGTACGTGACAAAACGCTCGCCCGCACCGGCCCGCTCACCCGCCTCCTCCAGCCACTGCAGTCCTTGCCGCCCGAAGACATCGAGCATCTGGTAGCGGCTCGGAGTTCCCTCCCGCAGAGAGATGAGCGAGCGGTCGATCAGCGCACCCACGTCGTTGAGTTGCGAGCGTGGATCCGAGGACGGGTCGGCCACCGAACGCAACGCATCGAAGGTGAAGCCTCCGACGAACATCGATGCCACCCGGAAGAGATGGCGCTGATCTTCGGTGAGGGCCTCGTAGCTCCAGGCGAGCACCGAAGGCAGGCTCTGGCGGCCGTCTTCGTCATGGACGAGCATGTCGAGCCTCCCGGCGATCTCGTTCAACGAGAAGACTCGTGAGGAGGCGGCTACGACTTCGATGGCGGCGGGGATGCCGTTGACCGCCCGACAGATTTCCGTGACCGTAGCCATCGCCTCCGCGTCGAGCGGCTCGGACCAGCGTGCCCTGCCGGCGAACAAGGTGGCCGCCTCCGATGCCCCGGCGCCGCCGGCGGTCTGCAACGGCCCCAGCGGCGAGATCCGTTCCGCGGCGAGGTCGAGGGGTTCACGGGACGACACCACCACGCGCAAACCGGGACAGCGGCCGAGTAGATCCTCGAGGATGGACCGGAGCGGCGGCGCAGCATCCTCGGCATTGTCGATGACCAGCACCAGCTCGGAACGCCCGACTGCTTCGACGATGCGCTGCACGGGCTGCGCCGACTCCCCGACCCCGAAAGATTCGGTCAGGCTCGTCCACACCAACTCGGGGCTGGTGACCGCCTGCAGGTCGACGTAGCGGTCCTCGGAACCGAGGTCCGCCGCCAACCGGTGTCCGAACTCGATGGCGAGGCGGCTCTTGCCGATCCCGCCGATGCCGGTGATGGTGATCAGGCGGCTCTCGGTGGCCATCTTCCGCAGGGCATCGATCTCGGCCGCCCGACCGACGAAGGAATCCGTCGGTCGCGGGATGGGGCGGTGTGTCTGGACGGCGTGGGCGGCGATCTCGCTGCGGGCCAGCGAGGGATCCTTCTCGAGGATCCGCGTCTCGAGTTCGGAGGCTCCCTCCCCGGGCTCGAGTCCGATCTCGGCCAGACAGTCGGCCAGTCGCCGGTAGGTCGTGAGCGCATCACGCTGCCGTCCCGATCGATAGAGGGCGAGCATGAGGTGTTCCCACAGGCGCTCCCGGTATGGGAATTCCTCGACGAGCCCTTCGAGAAGTTGCAGGGCTCGACCCTCCTCGCCGATGCCCAGCAGGGAGGCGACACGGAGTTCCTCGGCGTGGAATCTGAGATCGGTGAGCCGGGTCGCTTCCGCTTGTGCGAACCCGGCGTCGATGAACTCCTCGAGTGGAGGGCCACGCCACTCACCGAGTGAGGCCTCGAGCGTGGCCACGGCCCCCGCGCCTTCGTGGCGATCGGCGAGCAGCCGCGACTCAGTCAGTCCACGTTCAAGCCGCCACGAATCGACGGCCGACTCCTCGACCGCCAGGTGGTATCCATTCGGATGGGTGCCGATCACGCTGGAGTTGGCGCCCGCTCCGGCATCGGCGAAGGCGCGCCGGAGATGGGTGACGTAGGTGTGCAACGTATTGACGGCCGAGCTGGGAGGAGTCTCGCCCCAGATCGAGTCGATCAGTCGATCACGTGAGACGGTGTTGCCGGCGGCGACGACGAGGGCGGCGAGAAGCGTTCGCGCCTTGCGACCGGGTATCGTCACCCGGGCTCCGTCGAATCGGACCTCAAAGGGGCCGAGGATGCGGAGATCGAGTCCGCTTCGGACGGCCACCCCCGAACTCCCCTGCGCTCTCGACACCGACGTCCTCCTTCCGTCGCGAGAGCCGCTCTCAGAGCGGCTTTGCGGAGAGCCGCGCCCGGTACACCACGACTATATCGTTTGGGGTAGTCCGCTTCTGTTCGATCACGAAGCCGGCCCCGGCGAGTGCCGCCTCGAACTCGGTGTCGGTCACATACCGGGCGGGCATCTGCAGCGCACCCACGTATCGGGACCCGCCGTGCCGGCGCCAGTGGTCGATGATCAACACGCCTCCGGTTTCGAGCACCGACCGCACCGACCCCAGCAGCCCCTCGAACCCAAGGGCGTCGAGCCAGACGCCCAGTCCGATCGAGTTGAACACGTCGACGGGTTCGCCGACGGTGCGGGTGACGGCGTCGGAGTCGAGCAGGTCGACCCGGAAGGTTTCGAGTGGCATCCGGCCGTGAGAGGCCAGACGGGAGGCTTCCTCGAGGACGCCCCCGCCGGCATCGAGGTCGAGCCCGGTGACTTCGAGCCAGCCCTCCGGATGGGTTCCGAGTGCTTCGAGGCGAGACCAGGTCTGTCGGAGATCGCGTCCGAGACCGACCGGACCGCTGATCAACCGGACCGTCCCTCTACGGCGACGGCTGAGGACGACCTCGACCAGTTCGCTGGTCACGATGTCGAGGCGCTGACGGAGGGCGACGTGGGTATCCCGGCTTCGCACGATGCGGTCGATGAGTCGAGTGAACGGGTTGCCTCCCCGACCGGCGGCGTCGTAGCCGTTGTCGGTGGTGAAGGCGTCGTACTTGCGGACAACCATCGATCGACCCAGGTCCGAGAGGAACAGGGCCAGCAGGTGCCAGCGGAACATGAGGAACCATCGGGCGGCGAGCGTGACGGGCCCGTGCGTCCGGGTGGCTCGATGTCGTGCTTGGTGTTGTGTGTTCATCATGGTGAGGATTCTCCGATCGCGTCCTTGAGGTCTGGTTGAGGTCGTTTCATGCGGCCGCTCGGTCCAGGGTTCCGGTCACGGACCGTTCGAGGCGCAAGGTGAACGCCTCCGCCGACTCGCCGGGGGTTCGTCGGAGCGGCCGACCGAACGTGAGGGTGACCGGCGATCTGCGAGGGAAGCGTGAGCCCTTCGGCAGTACCCCGGCCGTGCCCTGGATCGTCACAGGCACTACGACATGTCGTCGCCCTGCGATGTGGGCAATGCCGCAGCGGAAGGGTCCCCCGTCGCGGGTGCCCTGCGGGAACAGCAGCACCGAAGTTCCGCCGGCAAGGACGGACTGCGCTCTGGTGATGCCGGCGCGACCCGACCTGGGGAACGGGAACACGCCGATGAGCCGCGAGAGTGGGGCGACGAAACAGTTGCGGAAGAAGTAGTCCTCGGCGCCGGCGGTCAGCAGGCGCGTGTGCCCGGCGCGGGCGAGGGCGAGCTGCACGGCGGCAGTATCGGCATGACTGGCGTGGTTGGCGGCGAAGAGCACCGGACCGCGCGGAATCGAACCGGCGGCGCGGAAACCCGGGCAGAAGATCCGGAATGCCGTACCCCACAGGATGCGCCAGATCAGTGCCCGCACGTCACACCCCCAGCAGTCCGAGACACAGGAGCGTGAGGGGCGCGGCCGCAATCAGAGAGTCCACCCGGTCGAGAATCCCTCCGAAGCCGGGAAGGAGCGTCCCCGCGTCTTTGACCCCGGCGCTGCGCTTGAGGAGCGACTCGAGCAGGTCTCCGCCGACTGCGCCGACCGCCAGCACCGGTCCCAGCAGAACCACCGCCAGAAGGTCGAGGTCGGTGGCGGCGACGGCAACGCCGACTCCGGCGAGCGCACCCAGCACGTTGCCGGCTGCACCTTCCCACGTCTTGTTGGGGGAGAGTCGGGGAGCCAGCCGCCTGCGTCCGGCGATCGAACCGACGGTGAAGGCGAGCACGTCGCTCAAGGCGACTCCGAACAGCACGGCGACGAGAACCGGCAGCGATCGGTCGCCGATCTCCCACAGGGCCAGCAGCGGCAGCACCACGACGACGATTCCGGTCAAGATGTTGCCGATGCGCTCTGTTCCGGAGACGACGTCCTGGCCGATCACGGGGATGGCCGTCACCAGCAGAAGAAGGGCCACGAGAAGGGTGCCGAGGTTCAGTCCCGAGGCGAGCAGCCCCAGGCAGAGCACCGGCATGGATGTGATCGCCCATAGGTCTGTGGTGGTCAGGCGACGGAGCCGTCCGAACTCGCGGGCCATGGCTCCACCCAGGAGTGACAGGATCGCCAGCCGTGCCGGCGACGAGGCGAGGGCGATGATCCATACGGTGGCGAGCACCGACCACGTCCTCCATCTCGTCGCCAGGACGGAGGAGCGGAGCGCCCGGCCGCGTCGTGCTTCGATCACGACGATCAGTGCTCCAGCACCACCGAGAACCGCCCCGGCGGCGGCAAAGGACCTTACGACCAGCTCACCCGGCACGGCGCACCACCCATATCGTCCGTTGCGCGGTGGTGATGGAAGCGCCTATGCCGATCACCACCGCCGCCGCGGTGAATGCCCTGGAACCGAAGAAGACGGCGAGGACGGATGTGACAGAGATCGTCAGCATTCGGTCGGGCTTGCCCATCACACCGACCAGCGCTCGAGTCCCCAGCGCACCCCATCCGATGAGGGCGACGATCTCGGCGATGAGCACGAGGATCAGGGCGGTCGCCGCAGGTGCTTCCGGCGCGATGAGGCAGGCCGAACCGAGGACGGTCACGTCGGCGATTCGGTCGACCAGCTCGTTCAGGACGGCACCTCGCGTCGTGGTCGTTCCCGTGCGTCGAGCCAGATCACCGTCGATGGCGTTCGCCGCCATCAGCAGTGTGCCGCCCACCGGCACGAACAGCCAGAACACCGGATTGAAGGTCCCGGCGAGTAGTGCGACTGTGATGAGCGCCGCCAGCGGGAGCGCCGCCAGTGTGACGGTCTGGGCGGTGACGCCGGATGCAACCAGCGCACCGGTGACTCCGTCGAGCAGTGCAACGAACCGGGACTTGGCCGAGTACATCGTCACGTTCTTCATGAAGCCGATGGTCGCCGACGGCCCTTGAGATCCGATTGAGGTACGGGAGGTGCGTTCGGCGTACGCGCTCTACACGATCAGATCGTCCGAGCCCCGGAGTCGGGTATTCGCCTAGGAACCATCCTCCAGGATCCTCTTGAGCTCCCGGACGTCGGCGAGGTTCTGTCGACGGCCGACCATCCCAAAGATCGGCCCGAGCAGCCGGAACCAACCGCCCGGTTTCACGTGGGCTTCCAGCGTGAAGCGCGTTCCGCCGGGAGCATCCTCACAGATGTATCCGCCCCTACCCCGAATGGGGCCCCTGTCCAGGTTCCACCGGGCGTGAGAACCGTCCACGTAGTCGACGACCGTCCATTCGACGACCAGCTCCCGGCCCCTGCTCTCCGCGCGATCGAAGCCGGTCGTGCCCACCCCGAGTGGTCCCTCGGATGTGAAGCCGGCCTCCACTACACCGACCCGCCACTCGGCATCGTGGGTCACGTCCATCACGTAGTCAAAGACGTCCCGCCGGGGGCGTTCGATGAGTGTGCTTGCCGAGATATCCATGCTGTTGCACCTGGAGTGACGCCTTCCACCGAAGCTAGCGGGCGCGCCCGATCGGGGCTCGTGGCAATCACCACGCCCTTCCTGCGTTTTCGCGCGACGTTCAGGACCTGTAGATGGGGAATGTCGCGCGAGAACGGGTTTGGGGAGGCGCTCGACGAGCGTGACAGGACGGGCGGATTTGGTTGCCGTATGGTGTGGACCGCAGATCGGGAAAGGAGAGGCATGTCGTCGGCGAGTCGATCGCTCCAGGTGTGGGCCGGCTACGTGCTGATGCTGGGATTGGGGCTCCTCCTCATTCCCAACATGGTGTTCTCCCTCTTCGGGATTGAGCACACCGATGAGGTCTGGATCAGGGCGGCAGGATTCCTGCTTCTCGGTTACGGGGCCTACTACGCAACGGCCGTTCGAGCGGAGTTCCTGCCCCTCTACCGGGTGAGCGTGTGGGTGCGCTGGGGAATCGCCGGCTGTCTCGTGGCGCTCGCCTTCATCACCGGGCCGTGGCAGCTGCTGTTGTTCGCGCTCGGCGACTTCCTGGGCGGTCTGTGGACCTTCGTCGCCTTGCGGTCGAAGGCATCTCAACAGGCGGTATGACCGCGGAGCGGACTGCCGGAGCGCCGCCTACGGCCCGAGCTGGTCCGCCATCCCGCCGAGGATCTCGACCCACTGCTCGATCTCGTACCCGAACCGGTCGCCCATCCGTAGGATGACCAACTCCTGGTCCGGGACCACGTAGATGAACTGGCCGTGGTTGCCGGCCGCGTAGAAAGCATCGTGCGTCTCGTCGATCCACCAGAAGTACTGGTAGTGGTCGGCCGGGTCGGTGGTCGTGTCCACCCTGGTCGCCTCCTCGACCCAGGCCTGCGAAACCACCTGTAGGTCGCCGTTGCGGCCCCCGTTCAGGAACAGCCATCCGAGTTTGAGGAAGTCGACCGCACGGCCGTTGATCCCCGACTCCATCTTCTCGAACGCCGACGTCTCCGAATCGAGGCTCCACGACCCGTCAGCCTCGGCGCCCATCGGTTGCCACAGGCGGGTCTCGAGATAGCCGGCCACCGACATCCCGGTGGCCCGTTCCAGCACCATCCCCAGCAACAGGGGGTTGTAGTTGTTGTACACCCAGGTGGTGCCGGGAGGTTCGACCACCTCCACCGAAAGAGCGGCGGCGCGCAGATCGGGCGAGTAATAGGTGCGCGAGCCGTCGGTCCAGGGCATGCCCCGCTCGACGTAGCGCAGGCCCGAGGACATCGACACCAGATGGCGCAGCGTGATGTCGCCCATCCGCTCGTCCCGTTGCGCAAGTTCGGGGATGTAGTCCGTGACCGGGTCGTCCAGGCTTGCGATGAACCCTTCATCGATGGCGATGCCGACCAGGGTCGACACGAACGACTTCGCCGTCGAGAACGACGTCTGCGTGTCGTCGTGATACGAATCGTTGTAGTAGCGCTCGGTGAGCATCCGATCGTTCTGCAGGACGATGAAGGCCGTCGTCCCCGATTCCTCCAGCGCGTCGTCCAGGCCCACGGGCTGTTCGCTCGACGGAACGACGATCGTTGCGAGCGCACCGGGCGGGAGCGCTCCGTTCTCGAACGTCACCGGATCCGGTGAGGCCGCCACAATCCGGGCGGGGAAGCGTTCCCAGTCGCCGGTGTCGGACTTCCTCCACATGATGGCCCGGGCGTACAGCGAGTCGTCGGTGTTGAGCGCGGCCCACATCCAGACGGCGGCGACGAGGACGATCAGGACCCCGAGGGTGATGGCGAGCCGTCGGCGGCGGGGCGGGGGAGTGGTGCCGTTCATGGTTTCTCCAGGAGGTTATGGGTCCGGCCGGTGGTCCGGCCGGACCGAGGTGGATGGGGATCAGGCGTCGTTGCGCTGGGCGGTGCTCCGCCGGCCGGCTGCG
>JABAHS010076386.1_pt1 | contig 14786 bp, 11 predicted proteins | sample 7062111 | NCBI WGS metagenome assembly JABAHS01 (sample SAMN14534600, study PRJNA622989) | marine sediment metagenome | biome: marine biome [ENVO:00000428]; feature: marine pelagic biome [ENVO:01000023]; material: deep marine sediment [ENVO:00002113]; isolation source: pool of 4 deep marine... | reverse complement strand
TGAATGAGAACATGGATATTCTTAAAAATTGCAGGCTTGAAGACGGTTCAAAGCTAAATGTTATTAGACTTCCGATGCCGGAGCCAAAATATTTCGATGGCTACAGACTTCCGGCAAGCTACTGCAATTTTTATATTACAAATGAAAGCGTGCTTGTGCCTACTTTCAATGACTCGAATGATTATAAAGCGCTTGGGATATTTAGAGAAATATTCAGAGGCAGAAAAGTTATCGGAATAACCTGCAGTGATTTAATCTGGGGACTTGGAGCCATACACTGCATGACTAAGGAACAGTTTACTCTGTCATGAATTAATCTGGTCTGCCAAAACCTCTGCTATATGTTTTGTTTTTCTTCCGGTAAAGTGTTCAATCTGCTGGGCGCATGAATAACCTGATACTGCTATGATTGCATCTGACTGGGAATCCTTGATGATCGGAAAGAGCCTGTCTTCACCAATAGTTTTCGATATTTCATAATGCTCTTTTTCATAACCAAAGCTACCGGCCATACCGCAGCAGCCCGCATTAGTATCAGTGACTTTACAACCTGCTAACTCAAGCAGGTTTATGGAAGAAGTATTTCCTACTAGCGCTCTTGCATGGCAGTGCCCATGAAAAAGAACCGCCGGCCCCTGCTGCTTCCATGATATAGCAGACAGCTCCAACTCAGCCTTATCATGCAAGAACTCTTCCAATAGAAATGAATTGCCGGAAAGAAGTTTAACATCTTCATCTTCTGGCAGAAGATCAGGGTACTCGTCTCTAAAAGTAAGAACACAGCTGGGCTCCGTTCCAACCACTAGGATGCCGGCTTTTAAGTGTGGGCCTAGCAACGAAGCGTTTTTCTTAGCTGCAGTACGAGCAGGTTCTACGATCCCCTTACTAAGCATAGGCCTTCCGCAGCACTCTCTGTGTGAGGCAAGTATTACACTAAACCCTGCTGCTTCTAGCAATTTGACGGCGGCCTTTCCCACTTCAGGTTTATAGTAAGAGGTCCAGGTATCATGGAAATAGATCACCTGTTTATCTTTGCCTGAGTTATTCGGCATATGCCTGTTGCTAAACCAATCTGCAAATGTTTCTTTTGACAAATTTGGTAAAGACCTTTGCTCATGAATACCAAATTTAGATAAGAGCCGCTTTGTAATAACATTATTTAAAAACAAATTGGCAAAGGGGCTAATCTTAGAAGAGGCTCTGCTTATCTCATGTACAGATGAAAGCATCCTGTCTCTTACAGATATTCCATGCACATTATTACAGCTTGCCAAAAACTCTGTTTTCATCTTTGCGCCGTCAACGCCAGATGGACACTCTGTTTTGCAAGCCTTGCATGATATGCAGAGATCGAACACATCATGCATCTCTTTACTTGCCAGCCTGGCAATAGGAAGTTTCCCCGAAAGAACCGACCTAAGCGCATTTGCCCTTGCCCTTGTGGAATCTCTTTCATCGCGGGTTGCAATATAGGACGGACACATAATGCCTTCATCAAGCTTTCTGCATACCCCCTGACCACTGCACATTTCTACAGCACCTGCAAAGCTGTCGTCATTTGACCAATCCAACCGAGTCTTTATTGCTTCCGTCTTATAATCATTCCCGTATCTTAAATTTTTAAAATCCGCAGGAGCATCTACAACCTTTCCAGGATTAAACATATTTTCCGGATCAAAGATTGATTTTAATTCTTTCATTACTCCATAAATTTCTGAGCCAAATAGTTTTTCATTCAGATAACTTCTCTGCAGCCCGTCACCATGCTCGCCGCTAAGCACTCCGCCATATTTTATCGCAAGCCCTAAAGCCTGCTCAGTTAGCTCCCGCATAATCTCAACGCCACTTGCAGTTTTCAGATTAACAAGCGGCCTTATATGCAGACACCCTGCGCTTGCATGGCCGTAAAAGGCAGCCTCAGCCCCTAGCCCACTCATAACTTCAGTAATATCCCCCACATAGTTTGAAAGCTCACCGGCAGGCACTGAAACATCTTCTATACATGGTATGGGCTTGTAGTCGTCGCGCCTGCTCATAAGAAGCCCAAGACCTGCCCTTCTTAGCTGCCAGACCCGGCTCTGATCTTCATCCGAAAATGCGTACCTGATATCACAGTCAATCCTTTTGCCGCTAAGATGCACCTTTAAATCTCTGCATTTTTTTTCCACTTCTTTCCAGGTGTTTCCATAAAACTCTACTACCAGTACAGCCTGCGGAGTGCCTTTAATAAAAGTGAGCAATGATGCAAACCCTGGATGCGCTCTTGTAAGCTCTATGAGCATTTTGTCTATAAGCTCAATTGCCGAAGGCTCCTGCTCAATTATCACAGGCACTGCATTCATGGCTTCAATGATTTCTTCAAACTGCAGAATAACAAGCCCTGTTCGTTTAGGTCTTGGTACGAGATTAAGAGTAAACTCTGAGACAATTCCGAGAGTGCCTTCGGAGCCTGCTATAAGCTTCGCTGGATTTATATTTTTATCTAATAGATAGTTAAGACTGTACCCCGAAGCCCTCCTCCAGTGCTTTGGGAAACCTTTTTTAATTAACTGTTCGTGCTTTTTCTTTAGGTTTGCAATATTGGAATAAAACTGCCCCTTTGTATTTACATCAAGCTCACAAAGACTTCCATGACCTGATACCAGTTTGCACGACATGACATGATCCCCTGCCATACCATAAAGGATAGAATGAGCACCGGTTGCATTATTGCCAACAACTCCTCCTATCGTTGCAATCCTTGCAGTGGACGGGTCGGGCCCGAACATCAGGCCATACTCCGCAAGAGACATATTTAATTGCTGTAAATATATCCCAGGTTCAGCCCAGACTGTTTTACTTTCCACATCAACTGATTTTATTTTGTTTAGGTACTTTGAGGTATCAATAATCAGGGCATCCCCCACCGCCTGACCTGCAAGGCTTGTGCCCCCGCCTCTTGGCAAAATAGCGACATTGTATCTGCCCGCAATCTGCACAACACCCACCAGGTCGTCTACTGTTTTAGGTATGACCACGCCCACCGGCTCTATTTGATAGTTGCTGGCATCTGTGCTGTACAGCACTCTGGTTATTTCATCAAACCGTACTTCAGCATCTAGTTCAGACCTGAGCGCGGCTTCTAATTCCCTGTTCAGTGTGTCACCTCTCATATCTACTATCTACTATATCAACTTACTATTTGTTGTCGAATCTAAATATATTCGCTATGCTATTTCCTGGTATCATTAATCAAACTTATTTTTATTAAACTGTATCAACTTATAAATTATTTGGGTAACATACGGTTTATTTTAATAACATGCTAATACACAATAAATACTCCGTATCAGTTATTTTCAAATGACTTTTGGAATAGTTCCTGTAAAAGACTTATCTAAAGCAAAGGACAGACTCTCATCGGTTCTACCTCAAAAACATAGAACCACTCTTGCCTATGCAATGCTTACCGATGTGCTCACTGCACTTAAATATTCCAAACTTCTGGATAGAAAGTTTATTGTAACAATGGACAAGCCCGCCATAGAGATTGCGCAGGATCTGGGAATTGAAATAATTTTAGAAACGCAGCAAAATGGCGAGAGCGCCTCGGTGGATTTTGCGGCAGCAAAATGCATAGAGATGGGCGCAGACTCTATGCTTGTCATACCGGGAGATGCCCCGCTTATAAGCTCTTCCGATATTGATTTTATAGTAAATGAAGAATCAAAGCTCACCGCACCTTATATCATAATGGTTCCTGCAGGGGATGAGCTTGGCACAAATGCTATTTTAAGAAACCCGCCCGACATAATTCCATCACGGTTTGGTCATGACAGCTACAATAAACACAAGGACGAAGCTCGCATAAAGAGCATTCCGTTCAGGGCATTTAAGAACCCGCGTATAGCGCTCGATATTGATCAGCCTGCCGACTTGCAGATGCTTATCGATCATAAAAGCGACACAAAAACGCACAGGGAGCTGATTAACCTTGGCATCGTTAAGCAAGAGACTAAGGCTTCGGGTTAGTATATATATTTACTCAAATATATGATTTTTTTGCAAGCCTGAGTTAAAATATATTTCTAAAAAATATTTAATGGAGACAGATGATGAATAAAAATATATTATTAGGCTTTTTTGTATTAGTATTTGCGCTTACCACAGATGGCTTTTCCGATGCCGTGGTTAAAATGGAATATAAGGATAATTTTTCTAATACGGTAAACAACAATACCAATTCCTTTAAAGGCAGCGACATGAGAATGGATTTTTATGAAGGCGGCGAGCAAATAACCACAACTATGATTTTTAAAGGCGATAAAGATGAAATGATAAACCTTGACCACAAATCCAGGTCTTACTATGTAATGGACAAACAAACCCTAGAAGCATTTGCTACACAAATGAATGCCGCAATGGCAGAGCTTGAAAAGCAGATGGCAAATATGTCTCCGGAAGAAAAGGCGATGATGGAACAAATGATGAAAGGCAAAATGCCGTCTATGAACAAGACAGAAGAGATTGAGCCTGTACTAAAAAAAGCCGGGAGCGATAAAGTGAGCGGCTACTCCTGTACAAGATATGAAGTGTATAAAGGGAGCGAAAAAGTTCGCGAGCTTTGTGTAACAAATTGGGCAAATATAGAAGGCGGAAGTGAGATAAAAAGCAGCATACTGAGCATGACAAACTTTATGGAAGATTTATCAAAGTCAATGTCAGAAGTTTCTGGTTTTATGGCAAATACTGCAAACTTTGAAAAAAATGTTTTTAACCAGATCAATAAATTAAACGGTTTGCCGGTACAGACTACAGATTACAGCAACGGTAAGGTCACAGGAGTTTCAACATTTAAATCATCAAAGAAAACCAGTCTTGAAGCATCAGTGTTTGCTCCACCGGCAAATTACAAGCTTCAGAAGATTCGGATGTAATTTTAATTAATAATTAGAGATGAGCACTTTTTTTCTTTTCTATTAAGCTTAACAAATTTCGAAGAGTTACTCCAAAACTTGAGGGGAGGAAAAAGGCTGGGTTTAGAAACAAACCCAGCCCTCTATTATTAGGGAAATTATGGATCAGCAATATTTTTCATACCACTTTCTAAATCTTTTACTACCAAACTAGCAAATACATCATATTCTTTCGCCTATATTTCTTTTCCTTATAAAAGCCGGTATTTCAAACTCATCTGTAACGTCTTCTGAGTTGTTAGCTACTGCTGTCGGCAGTTTGGTAACTACCCCGTTGCTTGCAGCGTCTATCTGTGGCTGTTGCTTCTCACCGTTTATGCCCGTAGCAATCACCGTCATCCTAACAGCTTCACTCATAGTCTCATCAAAAATAAGTCCAAAAATGAGATTTACATCCTGATGAGCCCTTTGCCTTACATAAGAGCATGCTTCGTTTAGCTCTTCAATGCCAAAATCGGGGCCTGCGGTTACGTTTAGTAAAATGCCCTGCGCGCCGTCAATTGAAATGTCTTCCAGTAGCGGGCTTGTGATTGCTGCTTCAGCGGCTTCAATTCCTCTGTTCGGCCCTTCTGCATATCCCGTACCCATAAGAGCCTTTCCGCCTCTTTCACCCATCACGCTTTTTACGTCAGCAAAGTCGACGTTAATATAGCCCGTCCCTGTGATTATATCAGAAATTCCCCTTACGGCCTGATAAAGAACCTCATCCGCTCTCTTAAAAGCTTCTATGATGCTTATCTTTTGCACCGTAGCAAGTCTGTCGTTTGGTATAACAATGAGAGTATCGACTTCGTCTTCCAGGTTATCAATTCCAAGCTGGGCCTGCTTGTTTCTCTTCGGCCCCTCAAAGCCAAATGGCCTTGTAACAACACCAACTGTGAGAATGCCCATTTTCCTGGAAGTCTGGGCAATAATGGGGCTTGAGCCGGTTCCGGTACCGCCGCCCATACCGGCTGTGATAAAAACCATATCCGCACCCTCAAGCGCTTCTTCTATCTTTGCCTGGTCTTCAATAGCAGCTTCTCTGCCCATATCGGGATTGCCGCCTGACCCCAAGCCCTTGGCAGTCCTCGTGCCGATCTGTATCTTGCTTGCCGCTTTGGATTTCCTCAAGTCCTGGATATCTGTATTAGCGGCTATAAAATCCACTCCTCCAAGAGCTCTGTCTATCATGGTGTTTATGGCGTTTCCGCCCGCGCCACCAGCGCCCACTACCTTAATCCTTGCACCCTGATCGGTGACTGACTCCTCTATAACAAATGTTGCCATAATTTTCCCCCTTTCGAAAAATATGTTTTTTTAGAAGAACTCTGAAAACCAGCTCTTCATACCTTCTAGTACTTTTTTCATTACATTTTCTTCTTTTATTTTTATTAGTTTTTCTCCGCCGGACTTAACTCCGTACAAAACAAGACCGACACCGGTTGCATAAAGCGGGTTTGACGTATGATCCGACAGACCGCCCACACTGTTGGGCATCCCAATTCTTACCGGAATCCCCAGTACCTTTTCAGCAATCTCTGCGCTTCCGTCTATGTTGATGGAACCCCCTGTAATCACGGCGCCTGCCGGTATGAGGTCTTTATATCCAGACCGGTTAATAGACTTCCTGACCATACTGAATATCTCTTCCATCCTCGGCTCTATTATCATCGCAAGATCTTTTCTGAGAATTTTCCTGGGAGGCCTGCCCCCTACGCTTTCAATCTGAATCACTTCGTCGCTTGGCACGTTTTCAGCATATGCCGATCCGTAGCTTTCCTTTATCCTCCTTGCCTCAGAGAGCGGGGTTGAAAGACCAAGAGATATGTCCCTGTCTACATGATCACCTCCAAGAGTGATGTTTTCTGTAAACCTTATTGTACCGCCGTAGAAGATAGCCACATCGCATGTGCCGCCGCCACAGTCCACAAGCACTACTCCTATTTCCTTTTCATCCTGGCTTAGCACAGCCTCACTCGAAGCAATCTGCTCCAAAACCATGTCAGATACATCCATCCCTGCGTTATGGACGCATTTGACAAGGTTTTGAGCCGCTGTGATTTGGCCTGTAACAATATGCACTTTTGTTTCAAGCTTCATTCCGTAAATACCTACAGGGTCTTTTATGCCTGACTGACCGTCCACCATATATTCCTGCGGAATCACATGCAGCACTTCCCTGTCTGATGGAATCATCACTGCGCTTGCAGATTCTATTGCCCTGTCAACATCGGGGTGTGTCACTTCCTTGCTTCTAAGCGTGATCATCCCATGGCCGCTAATTCCCTGCACATGCCCTCCGGCAACGCCAACATATACGTTTCTTATATCACATCCGGACATTTCTTCTGCTTGCTCCACCGCGCTTTTTATTGAATCCACGGTTTTTTCAATATTAACGACCACGCCTTTTTTAAGACCATCTGACGGATGAGTGCCAACACCAATAACATCCACCTGCTCCGGTGATTTGATCTCCGCAACAATAGCACATACCTTTGTAGTGCCAATATCAAGAGCAACAATCAAATTTGCATCCCTGCTCATCATCTTCACCTATAAAATTACCTCATAGATCATATTTCACTACGACCTTGTCTTTTAGGCTTAAGTCAATAAACTGCTGCTTTATGTTAGAGTTCTGAGAAAAAAGGAAAGTCTTTTTAAGTCTGTTCCACCTTTCCTCCAGATCTTCTCCTAATCCAAAGAATACGTTTACTCCCTCGGTGGTTACCACAGTAATTCCGTAAACAGAATTTACATTTAGTTCAGATATGTGTTCAAAATTTAAAACTGAATCATATCTTGATATCTTGAGAATCGAGAGAGCATATTCCAATAACTCCGGTTCTAATATACTTTCGCTGATTATTACAGGAAAATCAAGTCCAAAATCAATATTTGCGTTATCAAGGATTATACCGGAATCGCTCATATATTTTAAGTTATTATCCCCAGAGTTAATCAGACAGAAAATCTCGGCTTCTTTCACTTGAATAGATATCGAATTTGGCAGTATTTTTGTGACCTTTGCATCCAGTACCCATGGGCTTTTTTCTATCCTGGCTTCCAGATCACTGTCCAAAAACAGCAGTGAACTCTCACCCATTACAAGATTTGTTCGCTTCATTATCTCTGTTTGAGATACTCTAAAGTTACCCTCGATTTTTATGGTCTGAATAGTAAGATAGCCATAGAGATTGAGAGTAAAGACTAAAAGGATACCTGTGAGCATTATTGAGCCCGTAAGCATTGCATATAGATAGTTTATAAGACGCTCGTTTAACATCATTCTATCCTATTATCCTGACCTCCGGCTCAAGCGTTATACCCCTTGATTTGTAGGCATTTTCCTTTGCATAGTTTATCAGCTGAAGTACTTCAGATGCCTTTGCCGAGCCTGTATTTACAATAAAATTACCGTGCAGCTTTGATATCTGCGCCCCTCCTATTTCATAGCCCTTGAGCCCAAGTTCTTCTATTAACCTGCCGGCTGCAATGCTCTGCGGGTTTTTAAAAATAGAGCCTGTATTGGACATCTTTATAGGCTGTGTCCTGTTTCGTTTTTCAAGATATTCTTTCACTCTTTGCTCACTCTGCGCTCTGTCGCCTTTTTCCAATTTAAGCTCTGCTTTCATAACAACTGCGTTTTCCGGCAGATTACTTTTTCTGTATTCAAAATTAAGCTCGGTTCTGTTTACTATTTCTTCCTTGCCGTCTATTAAAAGCCATACTCTTTTTATTACGTCTTTTACCTCCGCATCGTTTGCCCCCGCATTCATAAATACTCCCCCGCCCATTGTGCCGGGAATACCCGCTGCAAACTCAAAACCCGTAAGAGCCTTTCTTACGGTTTGATTCATTATTGTTCCCATATTTGCGCCAGCCTCCGCTACTACCCCGTCTGAATCCAAAATATCGATCGCTTTCATTTTTTTCGTGATGATTACGGCTTTTTCTATCCCTTCATCAAGTATGATTGTGTTAGAACCCTCTCCGAGCACTACCCATGGGTAGCCCTCTTTATTAAGCATATTTACTGAAGCTTTAAGCTGCTCTATGTTTTTGGGATAAATAACGAAATTTGCGTTACCCCCGACCTTTAGCCACGTAAACCTGCTCATCGGATAATCGGCTGCAAATTCAATTCCCAGTTTTTTAAGCGCACTGTTTATCAATCTATTTTTTTAGCTCCTGCACTATTTTTTCTCCAACTGCCCAGATGTTCCCGGCTCCAAGAGTGATCACAACATCACCCGGCTTTGCTGAGCTTATCACTTTATCTATGAGCTTGTCGGTATCACTAAAATGATTCACGTCCCTGTTACCTGCCTTTTTAATAGCCTGCGCAAGTGAGCCGGAATTTATTTCTTCAATCTCTTCTTCGCCGGCTGCGTAAACATCTGCAAGATAAAGCGGGCTTACATCTTTAAACACCTGCACAAATTCAGCGAATAAGTTTTTGGTTCTTGAGTACCTGTGCGGCTGGAAAATCACTTTTAGCTTTCTTGGAGAAAATGCATTTAATACCGCTTTAAGAGTTACGTCTATCTCCTTTGGATGATGACCGTAATCATCAACAACCGTGATTCCGTTTACTATACCCTTAACCTGAATCCTTCTTTCAATTCCGCTAAACTTTTCGAGACCCTTCACAATATCATCAAATGCTATACCAAGCTCAAACCCAATCGCAAAAGCTACTAAAGAATTAAGGGCGTTGTGAATTCCGGGAAGCTGAATTTTCACCTGCCCCTCCAGCTTATTATTCCTGTATAGCCTATAAACGGTTTCCAGGTAGTTAAACTGTATATCTCTTGCCTGATAGTCCGAGCCTTTAGCAAGACCATAAGTGACGTATCGCTTGCTATATGAACCGAGCAGCCCCATAGCTCTCTTGTTATCTGCGCATACTACAGTAAGCCCGTAAAACGGGATTTTATTAACAAAATCAGAGAACGCCTGGTCGAGCTGCTGCGAGTCTTTATAGTGATCCATATGCTCATCGTCTATGTTTGTAATAACTGCTATCACAGGAGAGAGCTTCAAAAATGAGCCGTCACTTTCATCCGCTTCAACTACCATGAAGTCGCCTTTGCCAAAATAAGCGTTGGTTCCAAGAGACTGAATCCTGCCCCCTACTACCACAGTGGGATCAAACCCGCCAAAATCGAGAACTGAAGAGATAAGCGAGGTAGTCGTGGTCTTGCCATGACTTCCGGCAACTGCAATACCGTATTTAAGCCTCATAAGCTCTGCAAGCATCTCTGCTCTTGGTATCACGGGAGTTCCGAGCTTGTGAGCTTCTATGATTTCGGGGTTTTTATCCGTTATAATGGAAGAATAAACAACCACGTCTTTTTCCCTTGCGTTTTTTGCTTTATGGCCTATCGATATATCAGCTCCAAGGTCTATCAATCTTTCAATGACTTTTGATGACCTTAAGTCTGACCCTGTTACCGTGTAGCCCATATTTATCATGACTTCAGCAATTCCGCTCATTCCAATTCCGCCAATCCCGACAAAATGTATTTTTTTTATGCGTCCGTACATGGCTTTAAATTTAATAGTTCATATATATTTTCTACTACAAGCTTTGAAGCCTCCGGCCTGCCAAGCTCTCTTGCTTTTTGTGCCATTGCGCTTAGTTTATTGTGATTTAAAAGTTCACCAACAGCCAAACCAAGTTTTTGCTCATTTAAATCCTTTTCCTCGATCAGCAAAGCTGCTCCGTTGTCCTCCAAAACCTTTGCATTGTGATACTGGTGGTTATGAGTTGCATATGGAAAAGGTACCAGTATTGAGGCTATGCCTACTGAGCAAATTTCTGCAAGAACTCCGGCACCGGATCTTGCAATGACAAGATCGGCATTCATATAATATTGCTCCATGTTATCAATAAATTTATATACCCCTGCACTCATAGTCTCTTTTGAATATGCATCTAATACCGATTCATACTGTCTTTGCCCTGTCTGATGTACCACCGTTAATTTTTTGCCACTGTTATTTTTTTTCATAACCTCAGCAAGAGCCGATGGCAAAACTTCATTTAACTTTGCAGCCCCCTGACTGCCCCCTAGTATTAGAATCTTAAATTCATCATTCCCGGTTTTTTTCTTTCGCTGTAAATCTTCTAAATTGAATTTCTTCTGAATTGGATTTCCGGCAAGAACAGTTTTTTGTTCATCAAAAAACGACATGCTCTTTTCAAAAGTCACAAACACTTTATTAGCAAAGTAAGAAAGCACCCTGTTTGTCATCCCGGGCACAGAGTTTTGTTCGCAGATCACTCTGGGTATCCGTTTTATAAACGCCGCTAAAACTACCGGCCCCGATACATAACCACCAACCCCTACTACGACCTCAGGCTTAAACCTGCCAAAGATTTTCATGGATTCATAAATTCCAACAAGAGTAAAGAAGATACCTTTTAGCTTAAACATTACGCTTTTGCCAAGTATGGGATATGACCTTATAAAATCTATATTAAATCCTTTTTCGGGAATCAGCTTTCCTTCCATGCCTCTTTTTGTCCCTATGAATAAAACCTCATTATTTTTATCTGTACTCATAATTTGCTCTGCAACAGCGATAGCGGGGAATATATGACCACCGGTACCGCCTCCTGCTATAATTACTTTCATGTGACCCTTTTCTTTGAAACACTGAGCACAAGCCCTATTGCCCCAAGGCTGCTCATAAGTGATGACCCTCCGTAGCTTATAAATGGCAGGGTAAGTCCCTTTGTGGGAAACACTCCTACCGACACTGCCATATTGATACTGGCCTGAAGCGCAATGAGTATAATACAGCCAAACGCCAGGAAAAATCCAAAGAAGTCGGGCGCATTGGCCGCTGTTTTAAAACCACGCACTATCAACACAACAAATGCTGTGATCACCGAGAGCACCCCTATAAAACCAAGCTCTTCACCAATAAGTGAAAATATAAAGTCTGTGTGCACCTGAGGCAGGTAATATAGTTTTTGTGTTCCTTCACCAAGGCCTGTCCCCGTAAATCCGCCAATACAAAATGCGACAAACGACTGCACAGTCTGGTAACCCTGCCCAAGGGGGTCTTTCCATGGATCGATAAATGAAAATATCCTGTTCATTCTATAATCAGCCGATATTACGGCAAAACTAATAAACACCAGTGATGAAAAGCCAAGACCGAATATATATTTAAAATTCACTTCTGCTATAAACATCATGCACCCGAACATTGCAAGCAGAATCACGACCATACCAAAATCAGGCTGCATCATCATAAGTAAGACGTAGAATCCGGCTATTAAAAGATAGGGAACGATAGTGGTTGAAAATGACTGCGGCTTGTCCTTGTTTTTCGAAAATAGGTGTGCCAGGTAAACCACAAGAAAATATTTCGTAACCTCAGTGGGCTGAAAGCTGAACATGCCCAGGTCAATCCATCTTCTGGCGCCGCCCACTTCTTTTCCTATTTGAGGTACTAAAACCAGGATCAAGCATATAAGCCCTGCTAGATAGAGGAAAAAAGCTATCTTTTTAAGCGCAACATAGTTTATATTGGCAATGACAGTCATAAAAAACAGACCAGCCCCCAAAAAGATCAAATGCCTTTTGAGATAATAGCTCGAATCGTTAAATTTATCAAGCGCATATATGGAGCTTGTGCTATAGACCATAAGAAGCCCTACCGATGTCAGATACAGAACTGACAGCACGATATAAAAATCAATTTTTGTATTTTTCAAATCAAAGACATTGAACAATTTCTTTAAATTTCCTCCCTCTTTCTTCATAAGAGCTAAACATATCAAAGCTGGAGCATGCCGGTGAAAAGAGAACTGTATCTCCCTGTTCCAAAGACATGACTGCCTTCTCTACGGCTTTGTCTAACGAACCAACGACTTCAAGCGGCACGGAGCTTTCGTAAATATCTTTCATCTTTGCGCTTGCTTCACCCATTAAGATGAGCTGTTTTACTTTATTTGCGATCTCATCCTTAAACACTGAGTAATCAAGCCCCTTATCCTTACCGCCTGCTATAAGAATTACCGGCGGGGCAAAGGCCTGGAGAGCCTTAAGCGTTGAGTGCGGGGTAGTAGATTTAGAATCGTTAAAAAATCTGGCGCTTTTATATTCTCTTACATACTCGATTCTGTGAGGCAGAGAGCTAAAATCTACAATACTACTTTTAATAACTTCGGGGTTACAGCCAAGCAGTCTTCCCTCTATTATGGCTGCCATGGCGTTTTCTATATTATGCCTTCCAACAAGTTTAAGATCACTGAGATCATATTCCTGCCCTTCGTAATAGACCATATAACTCTCATAATGCGCATCTGCCTGAGAGTCTTTACCAAATGTAATTATTTTTGAGTGAATATGTTTAAGATGCTCCATTAGCGCCGGATCATCTCTATTAATAACCGCTATATCATCTGGGGTTTGATTTGCAAATATCTTTGTTTTTGATTCTACATACTCACTAAAATCTTTATGGTGATCGAGGTGATTTGGATAGATGTTCAAACATATTGCTATATATGGTTTAAAATCTTTTATTCCCTGTAATTGAAAACTGCTAAGCTCCAAAAGTATATAATCAAATCCTGAATCATTTCCTGCAATATCAATTAGCGGAGTGCCGATGTTACCCCCTAAAAACACCCTAAAGCCGGATGCTTCCAGAATATTATAGATCATTGTTGTAGTGGTGGTTTTTCCGTTTGAGCCTGTGACGCCAATTATGGGTTTTGTGATAAATTTTGAAGCAAGTTCGATCTCGCTTATGACTTCAACGCCTCTGTCTATTGCCATATGGACATATGGAATGGTAAAAGGAACCCCAGGGCTTAGAACTATTGTATCGGCTGAGAGGAAAGTTTTTTCAGTATGCCCTCCAAGTTCGGTCATAACTCCCCTTTTTTTAAACTCTTCAATTTCCCGCTTATATCCAACATCACTTCTGCTGTCGCTAAGCACTACCCTTGCACCCTTGCTGAGCAAGAACCTGGCCGTAGAAATCCCTGTCTTTCCAAGCCCGACAACCAGATATTTTTTGTCTTTGATATTCATCTTGGTAATGTTCGCTACCTTATTTTGAGAGTAGAAAATGCTACCAGCGCAAGCACCAGTGAAATAATCCAAAACCTTATCACAACTTTACTCTCCGACCATCCGCTCAATTCAAAATGATGGTGCAGAGGTGCCATCTTGAATATCCTTTTACCGGTAAGCTTAAAAGACATGACCTGTAAAATTACAGAAAGCACCTCGGCCACAAACAGACCGCCTACTATGACAAGCAGTATTTCCTGCTTTATTACAACTGCCACAGAGCCAATCGCAGCTCCAAGCGCAAGCGATCCGACATCACCCATGAACACCTGGGCGGGGTGCGAGTTGTACCACAAAAACCCGAGACATGCTCCACCAACGGCTGCCAAAAATACAGCAAGTTCTCCACTACCTGCTATATAGGGTATTTGAAGGTACCTCGCAAAAACGATGTTTCCAGAAAGATATGAAAACACCAAATATGTACCTGCAACAACCGCTATCGATCCTATAGCAAGCCCATCCAGACCATCTGTAAGATTTACAGCATTTGACGATCCCACGATCACTACTACCGCAAACACTATATACAGTGGGCCAAGATCAATAACCGCTTTTTTGAAAAACGGAAGCAGCACCGATGTGCTTGAGTAACTGGATACCTCGTTTAACCTGAGCGACATGGTAAAGCCTTTACTGTCGGCAACCAGTATCATTATAAGCACAAACCCAAGCAGGATTTGCAATAGAAACTTGACCCTCCCGCTCATGCCTTTTCCGGTACTCATTTTCATTCTGTCAT
>JABAHS010107039.1_pt7 | contig 14807 bp, 14 predicted proteins | sample 7062111 | NCBI WGS metagenome assembly JABAHS01 (sample SAMN14534600, study PRJNA622989) | marine sediment metagenome | biome: marine biome [ENVO:00000428]; feature: marine pelagic biome [ENVO:01000023]; material: deep marine sediment [ENVO:00002113]; isolation source: pool of 4 deep marine... | reverse complement strand
ATCAGCGGGACCCTAGCCGTATCCCTGGCCGCTGGAGTGGGTCAGAGCTACAAAGCGGCTTTAGGCGAAGACTTTGCTAAAGCCCCTTTCAACGCGTTAAGCCCAGCTGACACGTTGTTCGCCGTCCTCCCGAGAATCGTGCTTGAGGCTCGTTATGGTATACCGACTCTTATGGAGACAACGGCTTCAGAAGCCTTGGGAACCGTGATTAACGGAATCTTGTCGGCGCCGTTGCTCCTCTGGGTTCGCCTCGCCATCATGATAGGAATCATAGTTTTGGCCGTGTACGTCCCGAGGAGTTGGTGTCGGTACTTCTGCCCAAATGGAGCGTTAATGGGCTTGCTTGGTCATTTCAGTTTCCTCGGCTTGAAGAGGGACCCTGTGAAGTGCACGAAGGTTGGGTGCCGCTTGTGTGTAGAGGCATGCCCCATGATGGTTCCTATTCTTGACCTGCCGTGGGAAAAGTTCAACGACCCCGAATGCATATACTGCCTGAAGTGTGTCGAAGCCTGCTCAACAAAAGCCATAAGGCCAAAATTCCCATGAGACAAGCATGAACTTCCTCAGATTCTAGGAAACGCCCACTGTCTCTCTATTCATGTTGCTTCTTGAAAAAGCATAAGACGTAATAGCCAGATTGAACTACAGTTCGATGGGAGAAGTGTTGGACAAGAAAGCCAAGTTCTGGGTTTTCTTTTTGCTTGGAGTCTGCATATACATACCATTTTTTCTTTTCTCGATAATGGTTCAGTTTCCTCTGGCTTCCATTTTGTTCTTCGGAGGTTTCCTCTTATATTGCTACGGTCTCTATCGTTCTATTTACAAAAAGGTGGAACCAAAGTATCCCTTGGTGCCTCCAGAAGGAAGAATGACCGATATTTACTTTCCTCGAAGTAGAATCCCGAGGCCTATTTACGAAGACGTGCGACGCTATCCGGAATTCTTCAAGCGGAAGAATATGAAAAGATGGGAAAAAAAGAGAAGGGTGAAGAAAAACAAAACCTAATCTTTTTTGACAGACATTTCCACCTTTTCCAGAAGAGAGATTGACCCAATAATGAAAACCACAAAACGCTCGTTCCCCATGATCATCAAAACGAAATATCACATGAAGTAGTTTACAGTATCTAGGAAACGAAACGGTTATGAGGGGTAAACTGCATGAGCGAGATAGAAGTGTCTGTTGGCATTCTTCTAGGAGAGACATAGGATTGACCACGAAAAATGTTCCGTGCGCGCTGACGATAGCCGGCTCGGACAGCGGCGGAGGAGCGGGAATAGAAGCTGACCTCAAGACATTCGCCGCGCTGGGGGTTTTCGGAACCTGTGCCATCACCGCCATAACTGCCCAAAACACCCAAGGAGTGTATGAGATATTTCCTGTTCCCTTGCGAATGGTTGAGGGACAAATTGAAGCGGTTCTCAAGGACATACCCGTCAAAGTGGCGAAAATCGGCATGCTCTACTCCGAGGAGATCATGGAGGTGGTTGCCGGAGCCATCGATCGACATAAGCTGCGGGTTGTTGTGGATCCTGTTTTCCAAGCGGGCACCGGAGGTCTCCTAATCCGTGAGAGAGACAAGAAAGCTTTGATTGAGAAGGTTGTTCCGCGAGCTTTCATCCTCACTCCCAACAGGCCAGAGGCTGAAGAGATCGCCCACATGAAGATTCATGATGTTGGAGACGTGAGGAGGGCGGCAGAGCACATCGCAAAGCTGGGTGCTGAGGCGGTGGTGGTGAAGGGCGGACACCTAGAGGGAGCGGAAGTCACTGATGTTTTGTACCATAAAGGCAAGTTCAAAGCCTTCAAAAAGCCCCGAGTGGAGTTGGACGCCCACGGCGGAGGCTGCGCGTTTTCAGCCGCCATCACCGCCTACCTCGCCCTCGACCACAACATAGTGGAAGCGGTGACAAAGGCTGAGCAGTTTATGCAGAACGCCATCAAGTTCGGTTGCAGAGTTGGGCGAGGAGGAGTTCCCGTGAACCCCATGGCGCATCTGTACAACGAGGCTGAGAAGTTTCAGGTTTTGGAAAACGTTTCCGCGGCGGCGAGAACGGTTGAGCAACACTCGGAGTTTCTACCCTACATAGCTGAGGTGGGCACGCAGGTCGCAATGGCGTTGCCCTACGCCTCAACACCCAAGCAAGTAGCAGCGGTGGAAGGAAGAATCCTTAAGCTTCGTGAGACGGCAAAGGTCACGGGCTCAGTTCGATTTGGAGCCTCCAGTCACGTTGCACGCATAATCTTAACGGCTATGAAACATGATCCATCGAGCAGAGCAGCGGTCAACCTCCGCTACGACCCAGAGTTGGTGAGGGCTTTCGAGAAGACGGGTTGTGTTGTCTCTAGCTTCGACAGGAAGCTTGAGCCGCGGAGAGTGAAGGCTTTGGAGGGTGAAACCCTCGTTTGGGGAGTGGAAAAGGCGATAGAGACTGTTGGAAAGGTTCCGGACGTGATCTTTGATTTGGGCGAGGTGGGGAAGGAGCCGATGATTCGGGTGTTGGGCTCCTCAGCGACTAGCGTGGTGGAAAAGGCGCTGACTTCTGTACTGGCTGTGGAAAGGAAAGTTGAAGGCTGAGCTACAAGAGAGGCTGGCCCTTAAATGGCTTCTGCAACTATCTCGGTGAGGTCGCTGACCGGAAGCAGCTGAGCTTGGCGGCTAGCATCGCCTAGGTTTATGCAACAGAAAGGGCAACTCGTAACCAAAAGGTCTGCTTTTGTCTGGGCCGCCTCCTCCATCCTCGCAACTCCGATTTTCAGCGCAGTGTCTGAGAAGGCGGATTTTACGCCCCCACCGGCTCCGCAACACCGGGCGTTCTCTCGGTTGCGAGGCATCTCCACGAGCTTAAGGCCGGATATGCTGGATAAAACAGTTCGAGGAGACTCATACATGTTGAAGCGTCGACCGATGTGGCAGGGGTCGTGGTAGGTGACCTTAAGCCCAACTTGCTTCGTCAATCGAAGTTTGCCTTTTTGGAGGAGTTGGTGTAGAAACTCGCTTATGTGAATGACCTCAAAGGGGAAGTCTTTAACGAGCTTGGGATAATCCACTTTGAGGGTGAGGTAGCAACCCGGGCAGACTGTTAGGATCTTTTGAACTCCAAACTCTTTGAACATGCGGGTGTTTTGCTCAGCAAGCTTTTCCACGGCGCGATTTTGACCAGTTCTCATTAACACGGAACCGCAGCAAAGCTCCTGCGCGCCAAGAGTTGTGTAGTCAATTTCGGTTGATGTCAATATTTTTTCGACAGACTGCACGATGCTGGGCTTACGGTAGGCTGAGACACAGCCCACAAAGAACAGGACCTCAGCCTCACGAGGACCCTTGCACAGATAAGAGAAGGACCTCTCAACTTTAGGTTGTCTAAAAGGGTTTCCCTGTGCCAGTATATCTCTAGCGATTCTCTCATGGCGCTCAAGGGGTCCCAGCTTCAGCTCTACCAGACCTTCCCGAATCCGCTCATAGATTTCAGTCAGTCGAACCACCGCTGGACAGGAGGTTTCACAAGCCTTGCAGAGGCTACAGCAGTAGAGTCGATCAAGAACTGAACGACTGGCGTTTAGGTTGCCCTCGATTAACGACTTGATCAGAATTATTCTTCCACGGGCGTTCCAAGATTCGTTTTGTTTCACCTTGAATATGGGACACTGGGCTCTGCAGTAGCCGCATCTGAAGCAGCGGTAGACTTCTACTTCGAGTTCTTCTGGCATCCAGATGTTCATGTTAGGTTCCCGCCCATATTTTTCCTGGGTTAAGAATGTTGTTTGGATCTAGAGCGGTCTTGATTTTTCGCATAACCTCGATTTCAGGGTTGGTATGCTCCATGGAAAAGTACGGCGCTTTTGAGAGGCCTATTCCATGTTCTCCGGAGAGGGTTCCGCCTAGCTTGATGGCGGCTCGAAATATGTCGGCGGCGGCTTCTTCAGCACGCTTTACTTCGTCAGGTATCCTTTCATCATATAGTATGATGGGGTGAAGGTTGCCGTCTCCAACATGCCCAAACGTAGGGATCAAGAGGTTGTGTTTCTGGGCGATCTGCTCGATCCTCGTCAGCATTTCGGGAATCCGACTTGTTGGAACAGTGGCGTCCTCGTGCAGGCTGGAAGGCTTTAGGGTGGCCAGAGCTGGACCCGCGGACTTCCTTGCCCGCCAGAGCCTTTCGCTCTCTTCTTTGGTTTCAGAGATATCAATCCTCGTAGCTTTTTCTCTCTTGCAGAGCTTACGTGCCTGTCGCATCCTCCTCTTCAATTCTCCGAGGGATGAACCGTCAAACTCGAAGATTGCTAGGCCAGCGCACTCAGGGAACCTCATATTCATGTACTTAGACACCGCCTCCACCGTGCGTCTGTCCATAAGCTCGGCGGCGGAGGGAATTAAGTCGCTGGTCATCACGCGAAAAATCGCTTTTCCAGCGCTTTCCATAGAGTCGAAGTAGGCGGACATCACAAGCCTGTGCTGCGGCAGAGGAAAAATTCTGAGCCGAGCCCTTGTGATCACGCCTAAGGTTCCCTCAGAGCCTAAGAAAAGGCGGGTGAGGTCGTAACCTGAAACGCACTTTCGTGTCTTTGCGCCAGTTTCTATAACCTCCCCGTTAGGCAAGACAACCTGCAGACCGAGAGTCCAGTCTCGGAAAGTTCCATACTTCACCGCTCGAACGCCCCCCGAGCACTCAGCTACGCAGCCCCCAATTGTGCAAGTTTCCCCGGAAGAGGGGTCTGGAGGAAGAAACAGCTTGTAGGGAGCCAACTCGTTGTTAAGGTCTTGCCACACTACACCGCACTCCACCAAAACCTGTAGGTTGGCAATGTCGATCTCCAGGATATTTCTCATTCTGGTCAGAACTAGAAGAATTCCTTTCCTTGCGGGGACTGGTCCTCCGCTGAGGCACGTTCCAGCGCCTCTAGGAGTTAATGGAACCCTGAGTTCGTTCGCCAACTTCATGATTTCGCCTACCTGAGGCGTCTCGCTGGGCCAGACCACAACATCGGGCATGCCCACATGCTCCGAAGCGTCCCGAGAGTAGCACAGCAAGTCAACATGCTCGATGGAGACGTTTTCTGCGCCCACGATCTGCTTTAGGCGCTTCGTCAGTAGTGATCCGCTCATGAATAGTGGCCTCCAACTTTGATCAACTTACATTTGAGTTCCACGATAAAAGTGTTTCAAGAAAATTCAATTTCGGATATCTTCATCGAATGTTGGAGTTCATCAGCGTGAACACACAAATTTTTAATTTTCGATTCTCTTTTTTCGTGTGGGTTTCGGAAGATGTCGAAGCGTAAGCGGAAGAAGTCTTTTTTCGACCTCTTTGGTTTTGACGAGGAAGATTTCCTGTTTGGAAGAGAACCTGTCAAGGGCGGTTCTGGGTACTCCATTTCTGTGACGTATGACGAGAGCGGTAAGCCCGTGGTTCGGGTTAAAACCCGTGGAGACGTGGACGTAGCGAAGCTACGAAGAGACATCGAACAACGTTATCCTGGAGCCAGAATTGAGGGGTTAGAGAAAAAACCATTAATTAGAATAGTTGGTGAGAAAAAAGAAGAAAAGGAAAAGAGAACAAAGGAAAACAAAAGCAAGATTAAGGGTGAGGCTAAGAAGATTCTGTTAACTTATTAGTGATGAGACTGAATGCGTTTTTTCAGTTTTGGTTCTGCTATCACCTTATTCATTTTGAGAATTTTCGGAGGCTTTTCTCAGAACAATTGCACCAAATAAGGTAGAGGATTGCACAGAAATATTAATGACCAAACTCTAATAGCTGGTTCTCAAATTATAGAAAGAGCTTCGGTAAAGCCTAGACTGAGAATCATGGCTGAAGTACATCCTGAGGGAAATCCTCACAGTAATTTTTATCCTGAAATTACGGAAGGTAGCTTTAATCTTGTCCTTGAATCATCGCCTCAAGTTAAGAGGCTTCTAAAATTCTATTAGTTCTTTCATAGCTTTATCTATCAACTAGTTCCTTGATTGTTTAAGAGATAATAAGAAAAGAAGGGTATAGCGGACTAATGTTGGTCTCTAAGCAACGTTTAATAGCTTTAGTGTGTTACTAAAAGGAAATTACGTGCCATAAGTGAATGTGATTGTTGTTTTGAAACCAATCATCATATGTTTAGGAGGATATGCTAATAACGGAAATTAAAATTGGAGACAGGATGAAGATTCCAGCGGACAAGAGAGTTCATCCAGAAGGGGGACACTTCGGCAAATGCGTGTGGATAAGTGAAAACGGAAAAACTGTAGCGATAGAATGCGAAAGGTCACACAAGCACAAAAAAGCTGTTTTCCTGGTGAAAATCAATTCTAAGAAATGAGCGATACTAGCAAAGAATTGTCTCTACGATGAAACATGACGTGAGACTAGTCATTCAGAAATTATTCTTTCAAGAGAAGTTTTATTCTTTAGTAGATACAATTTAAGTAAAAGTAGAAGTCGTAGATTGCGGGATAAAAATGTCAAGAACTTACGAACTCCCGGATGATGAAAAAGCTGCCTTAAAATATAACCTAGTTTACTTTACATCAGTCAGAAAAGATCACCCTGAACTTTTTGGAGAATCTTCTTGGGATAGAAGTTTTTGGAGGCGTCTCAATACTGGAGAAAAGAGTCTCAAGAGCAAAGGGATTCTAGACAGAGATCGTAATCCAACAGATAAGGCATACGAAGTACTGTCAACTGAAGCCTTGAAAGAAATGCTGAAAGAACTGAGAGGAGAAACGATGAAGCTAGAAGCTAAAAGAGCCGAATTGAAAGCAAAATGTGAAACTCTTGAAAAACTGGAAAAGTACAAATTGATTAGTGAAATTGCTAACAAGTTCACTTCTCTGGGTATCGATGAAAATTGGATTGCAGTTCTAGTTTCTACGAATCTAATTGAGCAAGCTATGAAAAAGAAACTTGAAGATTTGGGTAGTCCTTTTAAAGGAAGGAAATTTGGAGAACTTGTGAAAACTCTTGGAGATGCGCTCAAACAAAAAGAGGATCGAAAGCTGAAATCATTGATAAGACCAAATGAACTTTATGACGTAAGAAGCAATTTTGTTCATGCAGGATATAAAGAAAATTTTAGTCATGATGAAGCTCAAGCCATTTTTGTATTTTGAAGAAGATAAAACGTGAGAATTTTTCGCCCGAAAATTGGTAAAAAGATTTGAGATTGACATTTAATTAATACTCCCTTTTATAGTTGTCTTATATATTTTATATACAATATGATCATAATGAAAGTTCTAATGGGCTTCTTATTCAAGCTTTAAATAATATCGCTGTGAAACTTATTTTAGCGCAAGTCAAAGCGTGGGAAAAAGAGAGGGAGAAAAACGACTGGAGATCCCTATCCGTTAGAACCTAGAAGGCCGGGGAGACCCGAGGAAGAGAGGTGGCCTTCTCCAATTCCACTGCCCCGTTTCAATACCGAGGACGTTGGCCGTTTACTTAAACAAATACTAGACAGACTAGACGCTGTGGAGAAGCGACTGGAAAGAATAGAAAAACTGCTGACAGCACAGAAGCCGTAAACGTCGTGAGAAAACGTTCTAAAATAAGGAAATCCGCCTCTTTCGAACGTGTCTTCCCGTGATAGGTATGTGCTGACCGCATTTTGGACATTTCTTATTATCGGTGATATTGTAGTGAGTTATTGTATAGCCAAGCCGTTTAACGAGGGGGTCTCCGCAGTTGGGGCAATAAGTGTTTTCGTAGCCGTGACCTCGAACGTTTCCGAGGTACGGATACAAGACTCCGGCTTTCTTTGCCATCTCGTACGCTTTTTCTAGCGTTTCAATCTTTGTGGGCGAGTTGTAAAACTTGTAGGCGGGGTAGTACCGGGTGAAGTGGAGAGGAGTTTCGGAGCCCACCGCTTTCAGGTGTTTCTCTATCACCCACCGCAGGCACTCCATGTCGTCGTTCACGTCTGTGACGACTAGATTCACGATCTCCACATGCAAGCCCAACTTCTTGGCTTCTCGGGCGTTTCTCCAGACCTTCTTCACATCTGCCCCGCCACAGTGTTTTTTGTAGGTCTCAGCGTCTCCCTTGATGTCTATCTTAAGTCCGTCCATGCCAGATTCTCTGAGCAGTTTCAAGGCTTCTAGCGTCATGTAGCCGTTAGATACATAACAGCAGTACAGCCCCTTTTCGCGTCCCATCTTGAAAACTGGCACCACCCAGTCCGTTAGGATTGTTGGTTCCTGAAAGCTGACGCACAGACCGTCGTCGTTACCGTGTAGAGCCGTCTCCACGATCTTTTCCGGAGGGTAACAGCTGGAGCTGGCAGGGTTTGGTTTCGTCTTGGAGAGGTGGTGGTTTTGACACCAAATGCAGTCGAAGTTGCAGGACCAGGTGGAAAAGGTGAGGGCTGTGGAGCCTGGCCAGTAGTGGAAGAAAGGCTTGATCTCGATGGGTCTGCTTTCAAGAGCGCTGAGATCTCCATAAACGAGCGTGTAAAGCTTACCCTCTATATTCACTCTAGTCTTGCAGAAGCCCTTCTCGTTGAGAGAAATCAAGCATCTTCTCTCGCACAAGCCACATCTAACCTTGTCATCTGAAAGCCTCTCGTACAGCAAGGCTTCCCGAACCGTGGGAAATCGCAGCAATTCCTGCATTTCAGCGCCGAATAAAAAAAGGAAGTGTAGTTACATTAACCTTTTCAGAACAATTAGAATCTCTTACCTAGTCATGGCTTTCCTGAACACTGGCAACGCGATTAATATCATGACTGTTCCAAATCCTATCAGCACCGCCACTTCAAGGCTTATCGCAGATAGATCTGCTCCAAGTACCATAACTTTTCTGAGAGCCGTGATTGCGTAGGTTAATGGAAGAACCTTTGAGATATTCTGCATATACCAAGGCATCTGCTGGATCGGGAAGAACACGCCGCTAAGGAACAACATGGGAAACATCAACGTCATCATCACCATCATAGCTGTCTCTTGGTCCTTCGCAAAGGACGTTATCACAACACCCAAACCTACGAAGCTGAAAACTCCCAAAAAAAGCAATGCAAAGATTAACAGGATGTTCCCATGAATGACGACGCTGAACAGCGCTATAGCCAATATAAGTATAAGAGTCCCTTGGAGCAAGCCTCTAACCGTCTGGGCAAGGGTTTTTCCAAGTATTATACCAAGCCTTCTAATAGGCGCCACCATCATCCCATCTAAAGTACCAATTTCCCTCTCATGCGAAATGGCGGCGGGAAGTCCTGTCATCACGCTCATCATCACCGTCATAGCCATCAAACCAGGCGCCATAAAATCGAAGTAGTTAAACGTACCTGGGATAGCTCCTTTCGTTTCAACATGGTAGGGTTTCACAACCGCCAGTGAGTTAGTTGCATTAACCAATGGGCTCAACGTTTCAACGTTCTGTTGAGCAAGCCATGTGCCCATCTGGTCAAACACCTCCTTCAAGCCGGTCTGCAACGCAATTGATAGTTGAGGATTTGACTGGTCAGTTACAATTATGATGCTTCCTTGCTCGCCAGTCATAAGGTTTGAGGTGAAGTTTCTAGTTATTACTATGCCTCCTTCGACATCATCCCTCTGAATCATGTTCCTCACCTCATCGAAGCTTGAAGCGTTAGTTAGGACCATCATTTCTGTGCTGTTGTTTATCTCCTCTAGAACATTGATGAATATGCTGCTCGCACTGTAGTTGCCATATCCTTCGTCCTCGTTAACTAGAGCGATAGATACGCTGCTCATAGATGTGTTGGAGGGAAATATGAAACCTGCCATGGTCATCATAAATATCGGCATGAGCACAAGCATGGCTAAAGCCATTTTGTTCCTGAAAAGCTCCATTAGATCTTTCCAAGTAATTATTAGAATGTGAGAGATCACGTTTTTTACGCCCATTTCACCTCACCCTCGTTTTCGGCATGTGATGCCTAGGCATCTTTATCTTCTGATCTGCCTTGTCTCTTACCTTGTGGCCAGTGATGCGTAGGAAAACGTCTTCAAGGGTTGGTTCAAGGTTTTTTACAGAAATTATCTTCCTCTTATTAGCTCTAATAGCATCGATTATGGTGTCGAATGCATCGTCGCCGTTAGCGTTGACCTTAATGCNNAATCATATCGGTAGTGAGGTTTGGGATCTCCAGTTCCAAAATGGTTGAATCAGCCCCCGAAACAAGCTTTTTCAGGTTGGTTGACGTATCAAGCGCGACGATTTTCCCATAATCTATGATGCCTATGCGGTCGCAGAGCATATCAGCCTCAACCATCATATGCGTTGTGAGAATGATAGTCACCTTATTCTCGCGATTGATTTTTCTTATGAACTCCCTTATTTCAACGGAGGATTGGGGATCTAAACCCAGTGTGGGCTCATCTAGGAACAAAACCTCTGGCATGTTAAGCATAGCCCTTATCACGTTCATCCGCTGTCTCATACCCGATGAGAACGTACCCACTTGGGAGTTTTTCCACTCAGTTAATTTAACCAGTCTAAGCAACTCATCAATCTTCTTGTTGAGCAGTTCACCCGGAATGTTGTAGAGCCTTCCGAAGAACCGCAAATTTTCCTTGGCTGTTAATCGGTCGTACAGAATTATCTTTTCGGAGACTAGGCCGATATGCTCTCTTACCTTACCGTCCTCCTTCACTACGTCATAGCCACCAACCGATGCTGTTCCCTCTGTAGGTCTTGTTAGTGTGGAGAGCATTCTTATTATCGTAGTTTTACCTGCGCCATTAGGTCCAAGCAAACCGAATATCTCGCCTTCCTCTACAGAAAAAGACACGTGGTCGACGGCTACGAGAGTTCCGAAGCGCTTGGTGAGGTTGTTGACTTCAATGGCATGCATGTTCTTTGTCTCTCCTTCATTTGAGCTTTGATTTCTAACTCCTATCAGTCTTTTATCTTCTTCGGAGTACTTTTCACGTAGGTTGTCTAGAAGGTTCCAACCAGCTATCGCCAGCTTTTTTCCTGCTTTGACCAGTTCGCGTGTCTTTTCATGGTGAAAGTTAACCCAAGGGAAGCCGGGAAAGGGGGGCACAGGGAAGGGAGGCATGAGAAATCCGAATCTTTCGCGAAGTTCTTCTTTTCTCTTAATATGCTCCTGGAGAAACGCTTTGCCTTGATCAGTGAGGGTGTAGCGTTTGATCCCCGCCTCTTGTTCGGGAATCTCTTGGGCATATCCCTTATCCTGTAGCCACGCTATGAGGGGATAGACGGAGCCTGGACTTGGTTTCCAACGTCCATCGGTTCGTTTCTCAATTTCATTCATAATCTCTGAGCCTGACATAGGCTTTTCGTTTAGCAGTCTCAACACGTAATATCTTAGGAAGCCCTTTGGAACAGACGCCATATGTCTCATCCAATGCTTGAATGGATGNNATGTGATATCAACAGTGACTTATAAACTTTATTGATGCCAAATTCATCTCAAAAATAAGCTTTTAGACGGTTTTGAAATGTTCCCATCCCCGAGCGTCTATGAGAACGGTTTTTCCTTCCGTTTTAAGAAGCAAATTTTTCTCTTTGGTGACAACTCCTATTTTGATTAGGGAATCCCCAACATTCTCCACAGATTTCTTCGCCTTCTCCCACAGCCTCGACTTGATTGTGACGAGGAGCTCGTATTCTTCTCCGCCGTATAGGCTCAGTTCTATGGGGTCAAGATGGTGGATTTCTGCGAATTGTTTTGCTTCTCGAGCAACTGGGAGGTTGTCTATTAGGAATCCTACGTTGCTGGCCCTTGAGATTTCATGGAGACTCCAAGCGAGTCCGTCGCTGGAGTCTATGGACGAGGTTGCGGCTCCGGTTTGGGCTAGCGCCAAGCCCTCCCTGAGCCGTGCTTGGGGCATGTAAACAGCGCGAACAAGCTCTGTTCTCAGTTTTGGAGGAGCGAAGAGATGTCCAAGCAGAATCTTTAGACCGGAGGATGTTTTGCCGAAAAGTCCTGTGACCGCTACGATGTCGCCTGGTTTTGCTCCACTTCGCCTCATGAGACGACGTTTTTCGCAGATTCCAAACGCGGTGCAGCTGATGACTAGGTCGGATGCTTCGTTGGTGTCTCCTCCCAGAACGTAGGCGTTGTATTGGCGGGCTCCCTCGTTCAGTCCTCTTCCGATCTGTCGGATGTCCTTTTTAGTGAAGCTTCGGGGAATGCCGATAGATACGAGTAGGGCGAGGGGCTGCACCCCCTTGGCGGCTAGGTCGCTTATGTTCATAACTACGGCTTTGCGGGCGGCTTGGCGGAGGGTCATGCCTGGCGGAACGTCGGTCTTTCCAACCAGCATGTCGGTTTTTACGACGGCGAGTTTTCCGTTTCCGATGTCTACGGCTGAGACATCGTCTCCGAACGGAACCGGCACGTTGGGCATCTGGTCTAGGCAGTCTAGAATGAGGTTGATTATCTTTCTTTCACCCAGTTCTTCAGCCGTGCTCAAAGTAGGAAGCCTCACTGAATGGTATTGTGTCCGAATGTCTTAAAAATGTGCGTTTCCTTCAGTCTGTTAGAAGCCCCGGTGGCTCAGCTGGTAGAGCAGTAGATTCCGAAGAGAAGCTGAACCTCGTAAGCGATCTTGCCATGACAGCTACGGGTCGCGGGTTCGAATCCCGCCCGGGGCTCTAATCTCGTCACTTCTCAGAAACCGTCAAAACCTTCTTGAAAGGGTCTTCAGGTTTGTCTTTTGTCGTGCTGTAGACGATGAATGTTTCCGTTTCTCTAACACCACTCAGCCCATGAAGCTTCCTAATGAGATCCGTAAGTTCTTTTTTATCTTTGACCAAGACCTCTATGATGCTGTCGTATTTCCCAAAGATGCGATGAAATTTGGACACTTGATGAAAACCCTTGATCACTTCTTCGTTCTTTTTTCTTAGGTCGCTTCGTGGGTCCTCGCGCATGAATATGTAAGCTTGAATCGTTAAGCCAAATTTTTCCGGCTCTAACTTTGGGGCAAAGGAAACGATCAAACCAGAGTTGAGAAACCGATTAATTTTCTTCGCAACTGTTTGCCTCGTAGCCCCCACATTCTCTGCAATCTGAAAGAGGGGCTGTCTAGCGTCCATGAGTAACTGGAGGATTATTTTCTTATCTAAGTCTTTGATTTTTAACATTTTGTTAACAAAACATTTAATAATCTGTTCTTATTTATAAGATTTTCCACAGAAAGCAAACCTAGAGTTAAGGAATGACTGATGCAAACCCAGAAAACCGTCGAATACGACATGAAAATGCTACTCCAAACAGTGTTAGATACTATGAAAAGTCTACGTCGCGCTGACAATGTAGCCTATCCGAAAGAGAATAAAGAGAGGTGGTTACAACGTCAAAATTTGACCTAGAAGAATTTGCCAAAACTACTGATAGAATTAGGAGAAAGGCAATAGAAGAAAACAGGTTGATAGATAATCCCTCTGATGAAGAGCTAAGGCTACTTGTGGAAAACGAGCCTGGGATTAAGAAAACTGTATACGGAAATTTCATTGCTGAAAGTGAACCTACTTCCAGAGCAGCTATGTTTACCAAAAACAGTGTTGACTATCCTTTCGGCGAGGAAGAACTCCAACTGTTAGCCCAATGCGAAAAAGTTTTGGTCAAAGAAAAACTGATTTCTATTGATAGAACTGTGGGTAATAAAAGTAGTGAAACAACAGTCAGGTTAATTGTTCCTGAACGATTTGCTCATGTTGCCTACGGTGGAAAGAATCTTTTTATACCCGTAAAAAAAGAGGTTAAAGAGCCAACATATCAAATCTTATTTTTCACCGACGAAGCTTTCGAAGCTAATAAATCAAAGCCTCTTCCACAAAAAGACATCACCATAAGATTGGCTATGCTGGATGATGGAAGGGTTATTAAAATAGTTAGGAACAGCAACTACATAGGCGAATTTAAAAAGGGAGTTTTCGCTGCAGAGGATTGGATTGCCAAAACTAGAAGAGGTGGGATTTTCCTACATGCAGGTTGCAGAGAGGATTATCTCCAGTCAGCGCATGGAGATTACCAAAATGTTAGAACATTACTTCTCGCTTTAAGTGCAAATGGGAAAACAAGCACAACCTGTAAGATCCTTGCAAGAAAGGGAAAGGAAAAATCTTGGATTATTCAAGACGATGGTGGAACTCTCATGCCAGATGGTTCTTTTCACGGCTTCGAAGCTGGAGGAGTATTTGTAAAAACAGAGGATGTAAATCCAGGGGAACAACGCGAAATATTCTATGGCTTATTAAAACCGGGAATAGTGTGTGAGAACGTACATGTAACCGAAGACGGAGAGTTTGACTTTTACAACCTAGAGGAGACGTCAAATGGAAGAGCTGTTATACCGAGAAGAGATTTTATGCACGCCAGCCCCTATATTGATGTGGACAGGATTGATAACCTAATTCTTATCACCAGAGGACCGTTGATCCCTGCGATAGCAAAATTGACCCTGCAACAAGCTGTGGCTTTAATGATTCTAGGGCAAGCAATGGAATCATCAGCAGGCGACCCAACCAAAGCAGGAAGGATTAGAAGTGAGTTTTTCTACGATCCCTTTGTAGCCGGTGACAGAGCAGAGCATGCCAACAGATTTTACGAAATCTTGAGAGGTCTTCCTCATATGAATTACTTCTTGTTAAATACAGGAGGAGTGGGTGAAGGAGCACGTTACAAAGAGATAACACTGGAACATACGATGGGTATATTAGATTCTCTATTAAGAGGAGGGCTTGAGGATTGGATAGATTCACCTACAGGCTTTAAGGTACCAAGAGCGATAAGGACGGTAGATGATATTTACCTGCATCCCGAGAAGCTTTACTCAATGGCTGAATTTGAGGAGAGACAGAAGGAGCTTAATAAA
>JABAHS010149440.1_pt2 | contig 14818 bp, 15 predicted proteins | sample 7062111 | NCBI WGS metagenome assembly JABAHS01 (sample SAMN14534600, study PRJNA622989) | marine sediment metagenome | biome: marine biome [ENVO:00000428]; feature: marine pelagic biome [ENVO:01000023]; material: deep marine sediment [ENVO:00002113]; isolation source: pool of 4 deep marine... | reverse complement strand
CGTGCCGCGCAGTCGCGAGCCCCGCAGGGCGCGGGCCGAGAGTCGGCCCGAGGGCCATGGGGGCCGACGCACGTTCAGCCGAAGTACAGCGAAGATCGAGCGGGCACAGCGCGGCCGCGCGTGCCTTCGAGGTTGGCGGGTTGTTTCGGGGCTTGCGACGGAGAGGTGCGTGCCCCGGGACCCGGCGTCCCCTGCGCGAAACCATCCAGCTCCCGGAATTCCGCGAAGAACCCAATTTTTGAGCACCCTGAGCCTGTTCTTGTTTTTTTTGCACTTGCCGTCGGCGCAGGCGGTCGCCACATGAGGCTAGCCGCCGTGCCGCGAGACGGGCCATCTGCTCAGGCAGCAGCCGGCTTATCTGCAACGAACAGGTAGCGGTTCAAGCTGAAGAAGTAGGCTCCTTTCTCGCCCAGCGCAGTAAACTCCGTCGCCCAGGCCTCGGCTTCTTCTTTGGTGACACCCTGCCGACCCGGAACGAATCCGGCGATCACACCGATCATCCCGTGACTGTACGTATTGGTGTGGTATTCGGGGTTGAACAGCGGAATGACATCGCGGTGGCGAACCGTTAAGCCCGCGTTTCGCAACTGCTTCGTCAAGGTGCGTGGGAGATCGCCATGCACGAAGTGTTCGTCCCAAGCCGACAGAACCCGGGCCATGCGTGCTTTGTCCTCCGTGTGCATCACCAGGGAATCGTAATCGGTGTCCATGATCACCGCTCGACCGCCCGGCCGCAGCACCCGGTGCAGCTCGCCGAGCGCGCCCGGGATATTTTCGACGTACTCGTAGACCTGGATGGAGACCGCGGCATCGAAAGCGCCGTCCTCGTAAGGCAGTCGTGTCGCTTCACTTGCTTCGAATTCCACCCAGCCTTGCGCCGCGCATCGCCGGCGCGCCATCGCCAACATACTGTCGCTGACATCGATCCCGCAGACGCGCCCCGAAGGCCCAACCGTGGCCGCGACATCATAGGCCAACAGCCCCGGCCCAGAGCCGATATCGAGGACCCGCTCGCCTGGACGCAGATTCAACGCCTTGAGTATTTCGCAGCGGGTGGCCACCACGTCGGGCGTCTGATAGACGGCCTCGATGCGGCGTGCGCCTTCTTCGTCGAAATCGAACGTAGTCATTGCACTTCTCTCCCCGTGTGAGCGCTGTCGGCGATGCCTCGCTGAATGAGCCGTCCTCACTGCTAAAGTCTAAGCCATGCCTTGGCGGCACCGGCAACACGGACACTCGCCTTGTCCACAGCGCGCGCTGTGTGGCGGATGATCTTGCAAACAAAGCATGCCGGTCCCACCAGGACAGACTGCCCACCGTACCGCGGCAAGAGGCGGCCGCTCGACGGGTGGCACGGGTCATGGGCGAGCGGTCGGGCTTCAGATTCCGCGCCAGCGACGCGCGCGCTCCACCGCCTCGGCGAAGCGCTCGCGGACCTCACCGAGCCGCGGGGTCGGCGCATAGCGGCGTGCCGGCGGGGGAAGTGGCCGCAGCGCCTGCAGGTCCGCCGCGAGCCCCGCCCCCAGCAGCGCCATGCGCGCAGCACCCAGGCCCGTGATCTCGGCCAGCGCCGGCACCACGACCTCGAGGCCGGCGGCGTCGGCGAGGAAGCGGCAAAAGTACTCGTTGTGGGTGAGACCGCCGTCCACCGGCAACCAGGCAGGGCGCCCGGCGATGGACTCGAAACGCTCGAGGAGCTGGACGGCGCGCAACGCCACACCCTCCAGCACGGAGCGGCACAGATCGGCCCGAGTAGTCTCCAGGCCGAGGCCCACCCATAGCCCGGCGGCGCTGCGATCCCAATAGGGGCAGCCGAGACCGGAGAGCGCCGGCACGAAAGCGAGGCCGCGCTCGATGGCGGGCGGACCCTGGAAGCCGTCCAGGCTCTCGTCGTCAGCGACCCCGATCCCTTTCAGCCACTCCACGGCGGAGGCCGCATTGTAGATGCCGCCGTCGATGGCGTAGACCGGCGCCTCGCCGCTGAGCTGCCAGGCCACGGTGGAGAGAATTCCCTCCTCGGGCACGCCGACTGGCTCGGCGCCGACGTTGGCGAGGGCGAAGGCGCCGGTGCCGAAGGTCACCTTGGTGTCGCCCCGTGTCAGGCAGCCGTGGCCGAACAGCGCCGCCTGCTGGTCGACGACGCTCGCCGTCACCGCGAGCTCCGCGCGGTGCGTGCGTACGGTTCCGAAGTCGCCGGTGCTCGGCCGGATCTCGGGCAGCGCGTCTCGGGGCACGCCGAACAGCGCGCACAGCTCGGGATCCCACTCCAGGGTGCGCAGGTTCATGAGGCTGGTGCGCGAGGCGGTGGTGACGTCGGTGACGAAAGCGCCGGTCAGCCGTTCCAGAAAATACGCGTCCGAGGTCCCCAGGCGCAGCCGCCCCGCCCGCAGCAGCTTCTCCGCGTCGGGCGCGTGATCGAGGAGCCAGCGCAGCTTGCTGGCCGAGAAGTACGGATCCAGAGGCAGCCCCGCGCGCTCCAGGGTGAGGACCTCGGCGCCGGCGCACTTCAGGCGCTCGATGGCATCCTGGGTGCGGTCGTCCTGCCACACGATGGCGTTGTGGAGGGGCGTACCGTCGCGCGCGTCCCAGGCGATGCAGGTCTCGCCCTGGTTGGCGAGCCCGAGCCCCGCAGGCACTTCCGACAGCGCCGCTGTACCTGCGTCCAGCGCCCGGCGCAGGTGGTCGAGGAGCTCCGCCGGATCGTGCTCGACCCAGCCCGCGCGCGGGTAGATCTGGCGGTGGCGGAAGCTCTCGATGAGGGTGAGCTCGCCCGCCGTGTCCAGAGCCATGACCTTGGTGCCGGTGGTGCCCTGATCGATGGCGATGACGTGGGTCACGGCCGTCTCCCCGATTCAGCGCCCGGGAACCCCCAGACGCACCGCGCCCGTGCGGATCAGGACGTAGAGCACGACGAAGCCGGTGAACACCAGGGCGTTGACCACCGACGCCATGGCGTAGAGCTCGGGCTCGATGCCGTGCCTCAGCGTTCCCCAGGCGATGGTGGGCAGGGTGGGCACGGCGCCCAGGTTGTAGAAGGAGATCTCGAAGTTGTTGAAGGCGAGCAGGAAGCTCACCAGGAACGCGCCCAGCACCGCCGGCCAGATATTGGGCAGCGTCACCTCGAAGAAGCAGCGCATCGGGTGCGCGCCGAACACCATCGCCACCTCGTCCAGACGCCAGTCGTAGCGCACGAGCTGCGCCATCAGCACCAGGAAGGCGAAGGACAGGCAGTAGGTGGCGTTGGCCAGAATGGCCGAGGTCATGTTGCCCGGCAGTCCCAGCACGTTGCGGTTGAACATCAGCGTGGAGACCCCTATCAGCACCTGGGCTACGAACAGCGGCGCCAGGTAGAGACCGATCATGAGCCCTCGCCGGTGTACGCGATACTTGAGCATCCCGATGGCGGCGACGGTGGCGAAGAGCGCGGCGATGGCGCCGCTGCCGAGACCGATGGTGAGGCTGTTTAACAGGCCCTCGTGAAAGTCGCTCATGATGCCCAGACGCTCGTACCACTCGAGCGTGAACTCGGGCGGGAACGGCCACACCGAATTGTCCACGAACGACAGATAGGTGACGTAGAAGATCGGAAAGTACAGAAACACGTACAGCAGCACGAGCATCACCGACTGCCCCGTGACGAGGGTACGCTCGGCCGCGCGCATTCGGTTCATGCGCTAATCCCCCGCCCCGGTGAAGCCGCTGCGGCGCAGGCTCACGGTCCACGCCACGATCAGGATGAAGGCCATGGACACGATGAACAGCACCACGCCCATGGCCGAGCCGAGCGCCCAGGTGCCGGTGGCGCCGAACTGGTGCTCCAGGATGTTGCCGTAGAGCGCGCCGTTCACCCCGCCCAGGAACCTCGGCGTCACGCTGGCGGCGAGGGTAGGGATGAACACCAGCACCACCCCGATCACCGTACCGATGCGGTTCAACGGCCACGTGATCTCGATGAACGCGCGCCACGGCTTGGCGCCGCACACCTTGGCCACCTCCAGGAGCTCGAAGTTGAAGTTCAGGAGCGACAGATAGATCGCCAGGATCATGAACGGAATCCACAGATACACCAGGCCGATGGCGGTGGCGACGTTGGAGTACATCAGGGCCTGCACGGGCTGCAGGCCGAACGTCTGCAGCGCCATGTTGACCAGCCCGATGGGGCCCAGGATGTGCTGGATGGCGGTGATGCGCAGGATTATGCCGGTCAGGAACGGCGCCGCGGTCAGCAGCACCAGAATGAGACGGTAGCGCCCCCCGTGCTTGGCGATCAGATACGCGACCGGATAGGCGTAGAGCAGGCAGATGAGGGAGACCACCAGCGCCATGACCAGCGAGCGTCCGAGGAACGTCAGGTAGGTGCTGTCCGTGAGGATCGTGGCGTAGTTGTCGATGTTCCACTGGGCGAGCAGCTCGTAGTTCTCAGTGCGCCAGAAGCTGAACACCACGATGGACAGCAGGGGAATGAGCAGAAACAGGAGCACCAGCAGCACCCCCGGCGCGGTGAGCACGGCGAAGCGCACGCGCGCATCGTAGCGCAGCCTGGCGAGAAGGGGCGCGCGCCCCGCCGCCGCGGCGGTCCCGCCACCGGCCCAGTGCGGCGGCAACCGGGTGTCGATGCTCTGCTGGGCGTCACTCATGGTTTGGCGAATGCCGCACTCGGATCTCACTCCGCGCGGAAACAATCGGACGCCGCCGCCGACCAGGCGATGTCCACCGCCTCGCGCAGGGCGACGCCGGGGATGTCCACGCTGCCGGTGACCGTGAGCTCGGTCTCCTCATCGAGCTGCACCAGGTAGTCGGCGTACTGGCCCTTGAAGATCACGTCGCGCAGGCGCCCCTGGAAGCGATTCAAATCCTCGCCCTGGCCATTCAAGGTGCCCGGCGCGCCGATGCGGATGCGCTCGCTCTTGACGAACAGCTCGACGCGCTGACCGGCGCGCGCGCCTTCGGGGCGCGGCACGGTGATCCGGTGCCCGCGCCACTCCAGCTCTCCCAGCGCATCGTTGACCTCCCGCAGCTCGCCCTGGAGGCGGTTGGCGAAGCCCACGAAGGCGGCGACGAAGCGCGTCGCGGGCTGAGCGTACACCTCGAGCTTGGGCGCCACCTGCTCGAACACGCCGTCGTTCATGACCGCGATGCGATCGGACATGGTGAGCGCTTCTTCCTGGTTGTGGGTGACGTAGACGAACGGGATGCCGAGCGCTTCCTGAAAACGGCGGACCTCCACTTCCATCTCCTTGCGCAGCTCGCGGTCGAGATTCGCCAGGGGCTCGTCCAGGAGCAGCACCTCGGGACGCGCCACCAATCCTCGCGCGAGGGCCACGCGCTGCTTCTGCCCGCCGGAGAGCTGGTGCGGGTAGCGGTCCGTGTACCCGCGCAGGCGCACGAAGTCCAGCACCCACTCGATCTGCTCGCGCTGCCCGGCGCGCGACATCCCTTGCATCTTGAGGGGAAAGGCCACGTTCTCACCCACCGTGCGGTGCGGGAACAGGAGGAAATCCTGGAACACCATGCCGATGCGCCGCGCGTAGGGCGGCAGCAGCGTGACGTCGCGCTCGCCGATGTGAACGCTCCCCACGTCGGGCGCTTCGAGCCCGGCGATGATGCGCAGCAGGGTGGTCTTACCCGAGCCCGAGGGCCCGAGCAGCGCGAAGAACTCGCGTTGCCCCACCGCGAGGCTGACGTCCTTGACCGCCTGGACGGGCCCGAAGCGCTTCTGCACGCCTTCGAGCTTGAGCACCCAGTCGCTCATGACGCCGAGCGCCCCCTACCTACGACCTGCACGGCCATGCTGCCCAGCTCCCACTCGGGTTTCCAGACGACATTGCGGTTCCGAAAACCGGGATCGGAGTCGGGGGCACAGCCGACTCCGACCCCGCCTTTCGATGCGCAGCCGACCGGCGCGCTCAGGCCGCCTCCACCTCCGACCATATCCGCTCCCACTTCTCGGGCGAGGAGGGAGCGTCGAACTGGTAGAGGCCCTGGATGGCCTTGGTGTTGTTGAGGAACAGGGTCTCCACGTAGCGCTCGGGCAGCATGTCGCGCACGTCCACCGTGGGCGCCCAGCCTATCTCCAGAGCGACCGTCTTCATGTTCTCGCGCGAGAGCCGGAAGTCGATCCACTTGTGGGCCACCTCCCGCTTCTCGCTGTCCTCGACCCCGGAGGTGATGGCCCAGGTGTCCACCCAGCCGAGCCCGCCCTCCTTGGGGCGCAGCAGGTGCGTCATCTGCAGGTCGCTCTTGCCGTCGAGGTGATCGAAGTGGATGCGGCGATAGATCCCGGACCACTCCGGCGACGCCCACACCACCTGCGCGCGTAGCAGCCGCTCGAGGGTGTCCTCGTCGGGCCAGCGCGTGACCAGCAACCCTTTCTGCTTGATGAGCAGCTCCTTGCAGCGCTGGAGTTCCTCGTCGGTGAGCACGTACGGGTTGAACGGCTTGCCGTCGGGACGCGGGCCGTCCATGGTGCCCAGCTCGCGCGCCGCGAGGATGCCGGCAAGGGCGATGTTCTCCTCGAAGCGGGCGCTGGTCGACAGGTGCCCCTTGTACTTCTCGTCGAAGAGCACGCGCAGCGTGTCCTGGTCCTCGGGCGCCACCTTCTGGGTGTTGATCGTGATCCCGTATCCGCCCCAGCAGTTCGGCGCCGCCACCATCCGCTCGCCGTTCTCCTCGCGCAGCAGGTTGTAGTTGGGCGGCAGGAAGTCGGGGAACACGTGCTTCAGGTTGGCGAGCTGGGAGTAGTCGGTCGGCTGGGTCAGCCCCTGCTTCATGTAGAGCCGGGGCCAGAAGCCGTCCGCCATCACCAGGTCGAAGTCCTGCGTGCCCCCCGCGCGCAGCTTGTTCCAGGCCTCCGAGTTGCCGTCGAAGAACCCGGCGCTGACCTTCACCTTGTGCTCCTTCTCGAAGGCCGCGGTCAGGCTCTTGACGTTGTAGTGCTCCCAGCCGAGCCAACGCAGGTTGAGAGTCGCGGCCCGGGCGTCGCGGATGAAAGGGCCCATGCTCTTGACCGTGAACGCGGTCGCGGCGCCCGCCACGCCCGCGCGCAGGAACTTGCGCCGCGACACGCCCCCCTGGTCGCGCCGCGCGCCGGTCGTGCTCTGATTCGTCTTGCTCATTTGTGCGGTCCTCCTCCTGTGGTCGGTTGACTCTACCACCTCGCTCCCGCGCGGTCAGGTCGTTCCCGTCTGGACGACGGCGGAGCCGATGGCCGCTTCGAGAGAGGCGCCTGCACCCCGTTCTCCGATGAGCGGCGCTGGGGCGCGGGCTCCTCCAGGTACACGTCCACGCTCTGCAGCCCGGCGGTGCGGATGCGATGGCCGGGCAGCCGGATGCGACGCTCCGGCAGGGTAGAGACCCGCCGCCGCCAGACCTCCACGTCGTTGCACACCAGGCGCAGCGTACCGTTGGCCGCACGGCTCGCGCGCGCCCGCGGCATGAGGCCGCCGGGCGACTCGCCTGGCAACGCGATGCACTGCGGGTAGACGTAGCGCAGCGGACCGTGCACGCGCAGCCGCACGCGCCGCTCGGGCGCAGACACCGCCCCGCCGAGCGCCGCCGCCATGGCGCGGCCGGCCGCGGCCCCCTCGCGCCCCACTACGCCTGAGGTCTCCACCGGGCGCACGACGTTGCCGGCCGCGAAATACGCAGGGTCGGAGCAGCGCCAGTACTGATCGATGACCGGTCCCGCGGTGCCGGGGTCCAGCTCCAGATGGCCCTCGCGCACCAGCGCGACCTCGGGCACGAAACCGCCCGTGAACACCACGGCGTCGCAGGGGAGCACCCAGCGCGTGCCGTCGCGCTCCACCTCGACCCCCTCCACCACCTCGCGCCCGAGCACGCGCACCACCCGGGTGCCGGTCAACACCGGTGTCCCGAACATCCACCGGCTCACCCAATCGCCCGGACGCGGCGCCGTGATCCGAGCCCCCGCCTCGATCATGGCGACGCTCTGGATGCCGGCGCGGCGCAGGGTCAGAAGCGCGGAGAACGACACCCACTCGGTGCCGACGATCACCGCCCGCCGGCACGGCCGCACGCCCGCCAGGTGCAGGAACTGTTGCAGCGCGCCGGTGGTGAGCACGCCCCAGGGACGCTCCCCGGAGACCAGGCGCGCCGAACGCGGGGTCTCGCGCACGCCGGTGGCGAGCAGCACGGCGCGCCCCGTCAGGTCTTCGAGCCCCTCGGGGGTCGCCACGGTGAGGACACCTCCGGGCTCGAGGGCGACCACGCTGGCGTTCGTTCGGATCGACGTCTGCGCCGCCCCGCGCCGCAGCCGGCGCGCGTAGGCCGGGCCCCGGTGGGGCCAGTAGTACTGGCTGAAGCCGAAGCCCGGGTGGTGGCAATGCCGCGGCACGCCCCCCGCCTCGCTCTCGCGCTCGAGCACCACGATGTCGGTCACCCCGGCGCGGTGCAACGCATGGGCGGCGGACAGCCCGGCCGGGCCGCCGCCGACGATGATGGCATCGTGCGTCCTCACGCGGCATCGGTCTCCAGCGGTGGCTTGGTTGGCGCGTCGGGCAGCGGCCAGTGCACCCTATCGCGGGTCAGCGCCGCCACGCGCCACGCACAGAAAAAGCCCTGACAGCGCCCCAGCATGGCCCGCGTGCGCCGCTTCAGGCCGCCCACGTCCCTCGCTGCCAGCGGACCGCGGGTGGCCGCCTCGATCTCGCCGCGGGTGACCCACTCGCAGTGGCACACGATCTCCCCCGAGCCGCCGAGCTGGTAGGGCCGTGGAAGGTGCTCGGCGAGGTTGGGCACGCGCACCGCCACCGGCCGGGCGACGGGCCGCAGCGGCTGGAAATGCTCCGCGTAGAGCCGCGCCACGTGCTCGGCGATGCCCAGCGCGGCGGTGAGCCCGGTGGACCGGATGCCGCCGATCGTGATCCACTGGCGCTCGGGCAGCGCCTCGATCTGATAGTCCTTGTGCTCGGTGGCGGGCCGCAGCCCGGCGTAAGCCGCGGTCACCGGATGCTCGGCGAGACGCGGCACCAGTGCGGCGCCGCGTGCGATCAGCTCGCGCAGTGTATCGCCGTCGACGGCGGTGTCCTCGCGCTCGTCCTGGTCCTCGGCGGTGGGCCCCGCCAGGATGTTGCCGAACACGGTAGGTGCCACCAGCACGCCTTTGGTGGTCTCGGTGGGCACCGGCAGGATGATGCTGTGCAGCTCGCGGCGGGCGGATTTGTCGAACACCACGAACTGCCCCTTGCGCGGGCGGATGCGGAACGGGCTCGGGCGCGCCAGCGCCTCCACCCGATCGCCGAAGAGTCCCGCGCAGTTGATCACGACCTCTGCACGCACCTGGCCGTGCCCGGTCTCCAGCTGCCAGAGGTCGTCGCGGACATGTCCGTTGCGCACCTCGCAGCTACGCATCACGGCGGCGCCGTTGGCCACCGCGTGGAGCAGGTACGCGAGCGGCGCGGACCAGGGATCGATGACGTGCTCGCCCGGGATGTGCAGCGCCGCTACCGCGTGCCCCGCGAGCCCCGGCTCCAGCCGATTGAGCTCGCGCCGCTCCAACCGGCGGACGTCCGTCACCCCGTTGGTGTGGGCGCGCTCGAGGAGCCCCGGCAGGCGTGCCGCTTCCTCCTCGTTCCAGGCGACCAGATGGGCACCGGTCTCGAGCAGCGGCAGATTCAGCGACTCGCGCACGCGCAGGTAGGCGTCGCGGCCCGCGCGCATGCATGCCAGCTCCAGGCTTTCGGGGGGCGCGTCGAAGCCCGTGTGCAGGATGGCGCTATTGCCCTTGCTGGCGCCCGCGAGGATGTCGCGGCCGCGCTCGAGCACCACCACGCTCAAGCCGGCGAGGGAGAGCTGGCGGGCCACGGCGCACCCCACCACCCCGGCACCCACCACCGCGACGTCGTAGATCCTGCGTAGCGCCTCCACCCTTTCTCCCCACCGGCAGACCTGTGTCCACCGTAGGCCTTGGTGCCTGTTCAGTCAATAATTGGCTTGGTATATTGACCGAAATTGCCCGAATCGAGGATTTCGGTCATGATCGCGCAACAACGCCGGCGCGTCATCCTGGCGCACCTCTCCCGCGCCGATCAGGTGACCGTGAACCAGCTCGCCACCGAGCTGAGAGCCTCCAAGGAGACCATCCGCCGGGACCTGGCTGATCTGGACGCGCAGCACCTGCTGCGGCGGGTTCACGGCGGGGCGGTGCCGGCCCAGACCGGCGCCGAGGAAGCCTTCAACCGTCGGGCCCTCCAGCACAGGACCGAGAAGCAGCGCATCGGGACGCGCGCCGCCGAGCTGTTCAAATCCGGCGACAGCCTGTTCATCGACGCCGGCACGACCACCGCCGCCTTCGCCGGCGCGCTCGCGCGCCTCTCGGGGCTCACGGTGTTCACCAACTCCATGGAGGTCGCCGCCCGCTTGTGGGCCGGGCCGGGCGAGATCCGGGTGCACGTGCTGGGCGGCGACTACTACGGGGAGGTGGCGGAGACACTGGGAGCCGAGACCGTTCACCAGATCAACCGACTGCGCGCCGACCATGCCGTGCTCACCGTGGGCACGGTGGACGCCGAGGGCGGCTTCATGGACTTCAACATGGACGAGGCCACGGTAGCGACAGCCATGGTGCGCAGCGCACGCACGGTCACCGTACTTGCCGACCACAGCAAGCTCGGGCGCACCTCGCAGGTCCGCGTGTGCGCGCTCTCACCGGTGGCGCGCCTGGTGACCGACGCCCCCCCACCGGCCACGCTGGCTGAGGCGCTCGAGCGCGGGGGAGTGGAAGTGTTGTTGGCGTGAGGGAGCCGCCCTGAGTCAGGCATGCCCAAAAAATCAAACGACTACACGGAGTCCGTACAACTCGATCGAAGTCATGGAAGGTCCGGGACCCTGGCACGCAACCCTGGATTCTTCTGAATTCGGCGAGTTCACCGCTCGGCGATTTCTCTAGGGCGGCTCCCCGCAAGCTTAGAGGACCCATTTTCGCCCCGAAAAGGCCATTCTAAGCCCCAAAAGCAGTCTCGTTTCGGACCAAAATCCCCCCGCTTCAACGTGTTGCGTAGGTCCGACCCAGCGGCTCGGTCGCCCTCAGGCAGGGGCCGCCGCCAGGCGCGCTCCGGCGGCGTACCTGTGGGTCATCGCCCACAGAGCGATCCCGGTGCAGGCGATCACCGTGAAGAACATCGGATACGGCGTCCCGTCGTGGCTGAACCCGATCAGCTGGACCACCGCGGCACCGATCACCATCTGCACCCCGCTCATGAGTCCGGACGCCGAACCTGCATGTTGCGGCTGCGCCGCCACCGCTTCCGCCTGCGCCGGTGCCATGGCCAGCGCCCCCAAGAAGCTCAGCACGATGGTGGGCACGAACAGCCACACCGGGGGAAAGCATGGGCACGAAGATCATCGCCATGGTGAGGTAGGCGATGGTCCGGCCGCTGCGTTCCCGCCCGTACACGTCGTGGATGATGGTGCGCGTTAAAACGAGCCCCGCCGAGCTGCCCGCCGCCTGCACGAGGCGACCGATGATCAACGCCTCCGGGGTCGGTGCCAATCCCGAGACTGCACTGCCGAGGCAAAAGAGCGCGGTGCCTGTCAGCAGCACCGGGCGTCGCCCGAAACGGTCCGCAAGCGGCCCGCAGATCAACGTCATCACGGCGATGGTCGCGAACGAGAGGCTGATGAGCGTCTGCGCCGCCGCCATGGGGATGGCGAAGTCCCGATGCACAAACGGCACCGCCGGCGTCAGTATCTGGGTCGCCATCGGTCCCAGCCCGTAGGCCACCACGAGTGCCGACAGCGCCAACAGAGGTAGCCGTTTCATTCTGGTTTTTTGCTCTCGCTCCGATCTCGGCCCTCCCTGGCCGGACCGCCGGTGTGATGGAGGAGAGTCTAGTAAGCGACTGTTTCCAGATGGTTTCGGCGCGCGGCTTCCCGTGTGTTTCGATTGTTTCAGAGACCACGCACCGAGCGGGCTGGAGTGAAGCTGGGAGATATGAGAGATAAGCGGTAGCGGCGCAACATATTCTTATCTGAGAGGTATTCTCAAGCACCTCCGATCCTCTTCTACATATCTATATATAAAGACGGCCTGACCGCAGGAAGAGCGCTTCTAGGATCAAGTTTCCCGACGGGGGTGCCGATTAAGGAAGGAACGGTATCAGTGGACGGGCGCAAGCGCTGACGAGCCACACGCTCTAGACCCAGTCTAACCCCGGGAGACAAACAATGAACTGCTGTCACGACAGTTGTTGGTTGAGACCGCAATGCGAGAAGGCTGGGAAAATGCTGTGCCACAAAACACAAGTGAAGCTCGTCAGCAATAAACGGTATCAGACTGGCTGGCTGCTGATCGCCGGCAAGCGCAAGCGCCGCGGCCGATAACTTGTCTCATGGCGCCCGCGAGGCACCGTGCGTGCTCTTGTGGCCTAGATAGCTGTTCCGAAATATCGATCACTTGAAATGAACTCGGGTGACATTCTGCGATCTGAACAAGTGTTCAAGCCTGACTCAGACGCAGAAGAGGTCACCCGATGGAGCACAGTATACAAGCAATGCCACGTCCCGTACGCCGCCGTCTGAAGCGCACGGTGCAGAAGTCCCAAGATAAGGACCACGCCCGGCGCGCGCTCGCGCTGTTGCACCTCGCGGCCGGGCACCGCCTCAGCGAGGCCGCCCGGTTGGTCTGTGCGGCTCGCTCCACGGTCGGGCAGTGGCGGGGACTCTACGAAGAGTTCGGCGAGGCGGGGCTCGAGCCCGCGAGCCGTGGGCGCAGCCCCTGGACGGTGACCGACGAGGTGATGGAGAGGCTCGAGGCGCTGCTCGAGCAGACGCCACAAGATTACGGCTACCTGCGCAGCCGCTGGAGCTCGGAGCTGCTGGCGCTGGAGCTCGAGCGCCAGCTCGGGGTGCGCATTCATGCATCCACCGTTCGCAGGTTGCTGCCCCGGCTCGATTTCGTGTGGCGCCGAGCACGTCCCACCCTGGCCCGTCGAGACCCTCAGCGAAACAGTAAGTTGCGAGCCATCACCCAGGCGCTGCGCCGCCACCGCGGAGTCGAGGTCTTCTACGTCGACGAGGCCGACGTCGATTTCAACCCCCGCATCGGGCCGGCGTGGACGCGGCGGGGTGCTCAACCCCAGGTCCTCACCCCGGGGCAGAACATCAAGCACTATCTGGCGGGCGCCTTGCACACGCACACCGGGCGTCTCGTGTGGGTCGAGCATCCGCGCAAGAACTCCACGCTCTTCGTGAAGCTGCTCGAGGCGCTGCGCCGAAGCTACCGCGCCGCCCGGCGTATCGTGCTCATTCTCGACAACTACATCGTCCACAAGGGCAACCCCGTGCACGCCTGGCTCGCCGCCCACCCCAAGTTCCGCTTGCTGTTCCAGCCCACGTATTCCCCGTGGGTCAATCAGATAGAGAGACTGTGGAAGACCATGCACGACACCGTCACCCGAAATCATCGCTGCAGCACGTTTCGCGAACTCGCCCAGCGAATCATCCGATTCCTCGACGCCGTGCAACCGTTCCCCGGAAACCAGCACGCACTCGCCACCGTGTAGGGGATTTCGGATCACTTATCTAGTCTTGGGGCCCGGATATTTCGTGATAGACGTCTATACTCATAGTGCCCATCGGAAAACTCTGAATGTCGTTTAAAAGGTGATTGGTAAATCTGAGCAAGCAGTTGTCATCGTACGCATGAACCACCCCCACAGGGTCTGTGTACGCCTTTTGCGTCAGAAACCAGTCTTCGTCAAGGACTACGGCACGGTGTATATGCGCACGCTTGTTCTCTTCTAGCAGTTCACCAAGTGTGTCTCTAAAATCGGCGAGAGTTCGCCAACCTTTCTTGGCGTACGCAAAGACATACGAGCGAGGTGGCAATTTATCTCTGCGATGCTTCCTGCCAACTACGATTTTCCTGCTATGTTCTGGTGTACCTGCTTTTGGTACGGCAACATATTCCGTGTATACCTTTTGCCGCCCGAGACTGCGCAGCTTAGCGATGTCTTCTAGGGTGGAATTCCAATCTCCCTTGCGCAATACGCCTTTAACTTCCACGGTTGCGTACACAATTTCTACCGGATAAACATCGCTCGCGAGTTCTTTGTACAAAGGACTGTTGTAAAGTTGGTCAAATATAACCACGTCAGTCTGACTGCTTACCGGTTGCCGTTTATCAGAGCAGACGATAAAGCCTGTGCCTATGCCGAATCGTTGTGGAACCACTCGGGTGAGGAAGCCCTTAAGTCTGTCCTCATCGTTGCGACCCCGTTCTCCGTAATGGGGAAGGACACCGGTGAGCACCCGTGATTCCAAGCGAAAGACATCGGTAAGAGCATCATAGTATTGTTGAATACCAGGTGTTCGTTTATCGCGTGGCATACGGGGTGAACCGTTGGGGGGTGAGGTAGGCTTGGTGGTAGTCCATTCTAGACGTGCCGGACGTCGGGAGACCAGAGGCTCCTGGTGTCCGGGAGGAGGCGGGCAGAGCTCCCGTCCTTTATTCGGAGGAGATCCGAGCCGGGTTTGTAGTCCGAGGGTGACGGCGGTATGGTGTGCCCCGGCTCTCGCCTCTGGAAAGGGCTCTGAACAGGTCGTATCGGCGGAATGGCAATTCCAGACTACCAATCCATCATGTTGCCGCTGCTGAAGCTCGCTGGTGACGGAGAAACTCATCAGTTTCGAGCTAGCGTTGAAGCTCTTGCTCGTCATTTTGGGCTTTCAGACGAGGAGAGACGGGAACTGCTCCCGAGCGGCAAACAGCCGACGTTCGACAACCGTGTTGGCTGGGCCAGAACCTACATGACGAAGGCTGGTTTGTTGGAATCGCCGAAGCGGGGGCTCTTTCGTATCA
>JABAHS010036987.1_pt1 | contig 14822 bp, 9 predicted proteins | sample 7062111 | NCBI WGS metagenome assembly JABAHS01 (sample SAMN14534600, study PRJNA622989) | marine sediment metagenome | biome: marine biome [ENVO:00000428]; feature: marine pelagic biome [ENVO:01000023]; material: deep marine sediment [ENVO:00002113]; isolation source: pool of 4 deep marine... | reverse complement strand
CCTGCTTTATTCCCTGTCGGGCCACTTCCTGAACAGTCCCGATAGTTGAAGGCTGCATCCATTTAACCGGCCCTATCTTGCTCTGGAATGAAATCGTATAATTCTCAAGCGGAAAACGTCTCAATATCAGATAAACTGTCTGGCTCACCTGCATGCCATACGGATCACCTTTTTCGATAAGCTTCTGGGGCAAGGCATGAGCTGTGAAGATAACATGATACGGCCGGGATGTATCTATCTTTTCCATTCCTTCTTTCAGGAGCTTAACGCTGTTGTCTATATATCCTCTATGCTCATAAAATGGCGGCAGCGTGATCAGTGTGCCGGAGAGTTTGAGCATACGATTGGCATATGCCAGGTCGCTGTATATGCTCCCCAGGGTTGCCTTGGAATACTGCGGATACAGTGGAAATGCAATTATCCGGTCGAGGTCCATTGTACTCAATTCGGCCAAAACTTCACCGACACGAGGTTCGGAATAGCTGTAAGCCGTCTTGAAGACTATATTCGGATTTCGCCTGGACAGCTTCCTGCCTGTTTTTTCGGCCTGAATCGAGGTCCACTCTTTCAGGGGCGAACCCCCGCCGATTGCCTGGTAGTGTTTCTTGACCTTTGGGGCTCTGAATGTGGAAATCATGAAGGCCAGAAAGCTCCTGAAGATCTTTGACTTTTCGATTATATGCGGATCCCGAAACAAATTTCGTATGAAGCCCCGCACTTCGGATAGATTTTCCGGCCCTCCCATGTTGATGAGCATTACAGCGGCACGGAGCTCAGTCTTGTCTTTTGATTTTTTGCCCAAATGGACGTTCCTTTATCCCTCTACACGGTGCGTGAAAACTGTACCTTAAGGTCGCTGCCTTTCAGGTATGAATCAAATGCCATTGCGATATTACGTATGAATATCTTACCCATATCTGTCAGAATATAGGCATCGGCTTCCTTCGTCAGGAGACCGTCATCCTGAAAGACCTGCAAAGCCTCCAATGTATCCTTAAAATATTCATCAAAAGTAATATTGAATTTACGTTCTAATTCGACTTTATCAATCTTAAAATTGCACATAAGATCGGCGATCAAATACTGCCGGATAATATCATCCTCGGACAGTTTCATTCCGCGGCAAACTGCAAAGCGGCCCGCTTCTATCGTTTTCTGGTACTGGTCGAGGGTCGAGAGATTTTGCGCGAATGAGTTATCAACATATGAGATCGATGACATCCCGAAGCCCAGCCAGTCCTCACTGGCTTTCACAGTATAGCCCATAAAATTGCGCCTCAAACGTCCTTCGGACTGGGAAATTGCCAGCTCATCATCGGTCAGTACAAAATGGTCCATCCCAATCAGCTTATAGCCGCTTTCAAGAAACATTTCACGCGCGGTCAGAAAGAGCTGGATCTTCTCCGAAGGCGAAGGTAGCTCCTCGGGTCTTATCAGCCTCTGATGGGGCTTGCTGTCCGGGAGATAGGCAAAATTATAAAGCGCTATGCGGTCGGGTCGCAGATCGATTGTCTTTTTGACAGTGTCCTTGAAAAGATCAAGCGTTTGCCTGGGCAGACCGTAAATCAAATCGAAATTAATCCCTTCAAAATCCTCGTCGCGGCAATATCTGTACAACTCGACCGTCTTTTTCTCATCCTGATTCCGTCCAATTGCTGTCTGGATATCTGCATTGAAATCCTGAACCCCAAAAGACAGCCGGTTGAATCCGAGGGATTTCAGGAGCTGGATCCTCTCCTCATCGGTCACCCTCGGATCAAGTTCGATCGACACTTCGGCCTTATTTGCAATTTCGAATCGATCAGCAAATATCTTAAAGGCCTTCAATGTGCTCTCATTACTTAGACATGAAGGGGTGCCTCCTCCCCAGTGGAACTGGGAGACCCTGCGCCGTTTGGAAAGAAGGTCCACCGCCAGATTCAATTCTTTGTCCACAATATCAAGATAAGCGTCATGCGTACCCTCTTTCTTCAAAGTCGTAGTATTACATCCACAGAACCAGCATCTCTTACGGCAGAATGGTATATGCAAATAAAGCGACAGGGGCTCATCCGGCTTCTGTGAGCTGTTTTTGAGAGCCTGGACATATTGATCATGCCCGAAATCACTCTTCCAGACCGGTACCATCGGATAGCTGGTATAGCGCGGCCCGGGACGGTCGTATTTCTTTAACAATTTATCAAGATTCTTATTATCAGCCACTTTATTACNNCTACCACCGCCTTGACATTTTCAGGCGGCGTGTCGGGAAGAACTCCATGTCCCAGGTTGAAGATATAACCCGGGTAATCTCTCATACTCTCAAGTATCTCAACTGCTTTCCTGACCACCATTTCCTTCGGGCCAAGCATAAGATTGGGATTCAGATTGCCCTGCAATATCTTTGGATTCAATTGCTTTGAAACTATCTTTAAATCACTCTTCCAGTCCACACAGAAGCTGTTCATTTTCATAGATGAAATATTATCGATTAAATGACTCGAATTGCGGATAAAAATACCATTGGGAATACTCGAATCATTAAGGCCGGCTATTATATATTCCAGATACGGCCTGGACCAGACATCGAATTCCTCGGCGGATAATTCACCGGCAAAGGTATCGAACAGCTGCACATAATCAGCTCCGGCATCTGCCTGCATTCTCAAATACTCAAGGCTGATTTCGGATATGATCTGCAAAATCTCCCTAGTTTCTTCAGGATAATTCATCATATATTTGTAGGGCTTAAAGAACCCTCGTGCCGCCTGAACCCCGCATAAAAAGCAGAATATTGTAAAAGGAGCCCCGCAAAAACCTATCATGGGAATATCCGGGCCCAGGCAGCGTTTGGCATCGACTATAGCATCGCCCACAAAACTGAGATGCTCAACCGGGTCATATCGCCTGAATTTCTGAGCCTGATCAGGGCTTGAAAGATAAGGATCTATGATCGGTCCCGGATCGTATGTGAGTTTGAATCCGAAGGGCTCAATTACAAACAGGATATCGGAAAATATTATTGCAGCATCCAGATCGAACAGCGTAACCGGAGTGCAGGTAACATCGGCAGCGATCTCAGGCGTCTTGCAGATTTCTTCGAAGGAATGCCTCTGGCGCACACTTTGATATTCCGGCATATAGCGGCCGGCCTGACGCATCATCCAAACAGGAGTCCTGGAAGTCAGGCGCCCTTCCAGATTGGCAAGAAACAATTCCCGCTTTGTCATATTATCAGCTTTAGCGATACGTTCCTTTTTAATGTCGCCCAGGTCACCCATAGAATCAGAAAGTATATAAAATTCGCTCCAATAAGTCTACTCAAACCATTACTATTTTAACTTGATTCAGATGGCAATAGTTTCATTGAAGGTTTCTAAACCTCACAAATTAAAAGGGAAAGCGCCAGTAACGCTTTCCCTTTTCAATAGGAATTCTCAATTTTTTAATTCAGATAGGCTCTTAAAGAGCGCGACCGCGAGGCATGTCTTAAACGCCTGATTGCTTTCTCTTTAATCTGTCTGACCCTTTCACGCGTTAACGAAAAACGGGCACCAATTTCTTCCAATGTTAATGCCTTTTCATGATTAAGGCCAAAATAAAGATTGATGACTTCCGCTTCCCTTGGCGTTAAGGTATGAAGGGCTTTTTCAATTTCAGTCATGAGCGACTGGCTGAGGAGAGCCTCGTCAGGTGAAGGCTGGTATTCGTCCTCGAGCACATCGATCAGACTATTGTCTTCCGATGAGGAAAAGGGTGCATCCAATGATAAGTGCGTGTTGGAGATCTTCAGCGTATCGGTAACTTCCGAGGCCGTAAGCGCCAGTTCATTGGCAATCTCATCGGCCGACGGTTCGCGTCCGTACTCCTGCTCCAGAGAGGAGGAAATCTTGCCGATCTTGTGCAAGGTTCCCACCCTGTTCAGGGGCAGACGTACAATTCGGGACTGCTCCGCCAGCGCCTGCAGGATTGCCTGCCTGATCCACCAAACAGCGTAGGAGATAAACTTGAAACCACGGGTCTCATCAAATCTCTTGGCGGCTTTGATCAATCCTATGTTTCCTTCATTGATTAGATCCGCAAGAGAAAGACCCTGATTCTGGTACTGCTTGGCGACAGAAACAACAAACCTCAGGTTAGCCTTGGTGAGCTTTTCCAGCGCCAGCTCATCCCCCTGGTGAATGCGTTTGGCAAGTGAGACCTCTTCATCAGGGGTCAAAAGCGGGGTCTCGCCAATCTCCTGAAGATAAAGGTCTAATGACCTGTCCTCATCGCGATACTTTCTTGACTGCCTTGGCAAAAGTGCTACCTTCCTCCTATTGATTTTTGTTAAAAATGATTTATTGTGATATTTGATTTATTTACGGCTTCAATGCCACGTAACCGATATTCCCGTTTAAGTCAAAAATATAAAAAGCTATCGCCTTCTCACGATCTTGAAGGTCATTAGATATACGTACAAAATCCTCTTTTGAACGGACATCTCTGAAATCAATTTTGGTAATTATCGTTCCTGGAACGATATTTTTCTTGTAAGCCGGCGAACCCATCTCTACATCGGTTACAATTACCCCCTGATGATATTCGACTTCATATTGACGGGCCAGATTCGGAGTGGCAGTTTTCACACTCATACCCAACCATGAAGCGGTCTCCTGCGGATTTTCGTCCAGATCTCTTCGCTCGGGAGGGAACATCTCACCCTGTGTCTGGGCCAGACTCATGTCCCGATCACCCAAAATAANNCCTGTGTCTGGGCCAGACTCATGTCCCGATCACCCAGAATAACATCAATATTCTCTATTTCTCCATCGCGGTTGATCTTTAAATCAACTTTATCTCCCATTTCCCTTTCCGCAACCATCAACCTGAAAGTATACAGATCAGGAATCTCCTTTCCGTTTAAAGTCAGAACTATATCATTGGCCTGAAGTCCACCGGCGTCTGCAGGTGATCCGCGGATCACGTCGGCGATCCTGACGCCGATATCCTCTTCAATTCCTGAGGCTTCGCGCTGGTCCAGGGTTAATTCGGATAACATCACTCCCAGCCATCCCCTGGAAACCTTGCCTTCTTCGATCAGATCAGAAGCCACAACTCTCGCAAGATTTGATGGAATTGCAAAACCGATTCCAACCGAACCCCGGTTGGGGCTGGCAATAGCGGAATTTATTCCTATTGCCTCGCCTCTCAGATTCACCAGAGGGCCTCCCGAATTACCTGGATTTATGGAAGCATCGGTCTGAATGTAATCTTGATACTCTGGAGTGTCGGAGCCGAACCTCAAATCACGGCGGCTCTTGGCGGAAACTACACCCACCGTAACAGTTCGATCTAAACCCTGCTCGGGAAACGGGTTGCCGATTGCGACCACCCAGTCGCCAACTCGCATATCATCGGAATTTCCTAATTCTATGAATGGCAGGCTGTCGCGAGCATCTATTTTTAACACCGCCAGATCGGTCTGAGGATCTGTACCGATTAATTCAGCCTCGAACGTTCTTTCATCTGATAATGTCACAGTAATCTTGTCTCCCCCCTGGACAACATGATTATTGGTGAGAATGTAACCGTCTGGCCTGATAACAAAGCCCGAGCCATAAGACGAAACACGTGGTGGCAAGCCGAAAAAGCGTCTCCACATCGGATCCATATTCCTGGCACTGGGGTTCTCCCCCTCGGCATATATATTGACTACAGCGTCACGGGTTTCTTGCACAACCGCCACAAAAGGCGATTCACCCTCTTCGGTTACCGGATATTCCCTTGTTGATGAGACCGGGAGGATGGACGTTCCGTCGGAATCCCAATTATAGCTGGCTTTCCCCGGTATCAGGAACTGCGTGAATACGATTCCCAGGCCGATAATTACTACAGCTGAAAGAAAAAAGACAATGATGCCCCTGAGATAGTGACTGCTATTATTGTCCCGCAAGCCGCTCCTCCACATAGTTTGGAAACCAGTAATATACTATTAAATCTTTAAATGTCAATACCTTTTTATTATACATTTTCTACTACCAAAAAATATCGTAATTGTTCCCTTTTTTTTGCCGATCCAATTATATACTCAGATAATTGGCTGTTTTATTGATTTTTTTGTGTCTTTGACGAAGATTTTTGAGCCGGAGCTATGAGCCACACATGACTGTCAAGGCTTCGTAATTCAATTATCAGCCCGGAAGCAAGATTGCGCGAGGTTATCAGCTTTTTCTCGCCCGAAAACAGCTCCACCATACCCAGCTTTGCAGAGCGTATGCCCACTTTTTTCATATCCGCTTGAACTGCAACCTGCAGCGGATGACGCTCTATCTTCTTAAAAGGCAGCTGGGGCCGGGAATATAGAAGATACAAAAGCGCACGATTCCTGTCCGTCCTAATTATTGCCCTTACATCGGGATTTGAGGTATAGATGAAGGGCTCAATCCTGCAGTCGGCCAAAAGTTCTTCCAGAAAGGCCATTTTGGTGTGATAATATTGCGTGGAAAGGTCAAAACTTACAAATATAACCCGTCCCTTGAACCGGCCGGATTTGACGGCGACCACACTCTTTCCGGCTTTTGCTATCGTTTTCGCCTGTGAGTCGCTGGATCTTAACGTGCTGTAAAGCAGCGCAGGGAAATTTTGACCATTGAATTTGACATCGGCTACCTCGAATGAAGAGGTAGATCTGAGCTTCAGAAATGATGATAAAGTGTTGCAGGTGTTGCCATTGGAATCATATTTTGGTACCAAACCGACAAATATGATATTTTTTCCCTCTTTTATCTTTTCAATTATCAATTCCTGTTCCGAGGCATCCATATACTCGGAAACTGGAATTATCAGAGTTTCATATTTATTGAGACTTCCCGGATTTGTCAATTCGGGAATGGCATAATCAATTTTCAGCCGATCCAGATCCCGTCCAATACCCGGAAGAGTGGAATAGATCAAATTATCAATATAGTCGAATTTTTCCGGCTCTGCCAGAAGATCCAGATAAGCATGCTGCTTGTAAGAAACTACACCCACCTTGGCTACCGACTCAAACGCACCGAAATCGACCTGCATGGCGGCCGCGCTGAAATGCTTGAGGACATCATATGACGGCTGTATTGTACCGTCATTGGCCAGAGCAGCATCATACCAATGATCCCGTTCCACGAACATATTGGCGTTAAATCCTTTGATCCCGCCCGCAAGCGCCAATGTTAGAATATACCTTGTGGCTCGATCCGATACGGGGAAGAAATTCTTTGACTTCTGCGGATCCGATGATGACATGCCGACCGATATCTCGGTGGCAAACGGGAAATCGCTATTAGCGGCCAGATAACGCGCCTTCTGCAGGATATCCGAGGAGGTATCGTTCCAATCCAGGGTAGCCCCGAGGATTTTAGGTTCGTCCTCTTCGGGAGGATCAAAATCGTTCATGGGCGGCTGGACATTGGACCTGAAGCTGACTGTACCCAGGAACAAGGGACTGCATCCGAACGAGATATAGAAATCCCTTAGAGTGTTAACATAACTGATCTGCAAATAGCGCTTGAAACGCAGCCAGTCCATTTTTGAAGCCAGGCTATGGTCCTGAATCTGATCGATCTCCTCCAGTTCCTTCAACTGACTGAAGTCCTTGATTTTTAAGCCATAGGCCTTATTAAACGACTTTACATCGGGATAAAGGCTCTCCAGGAATTCGGGGTAGAGCTCTTTCATATTATATTCATTGTAGTCTGCGCTTTTGGGATCAAAATTGCCGCCGAAGAAATTGTCGCTGCCAAGTTCGATCATAAAGATAGGCCCGCGAGGATATATATAATTCTTTATAATCTCGGTCAGGCCATTTAAGTAATGTTTCACGAAGTTCAAATAACGCGGATTCATCAATGAAGGAAATCCTGAAACTTCGACATCATCCTGCGCCACCGCCTTGACCACCTTGCCTTCTGAATTCAAAGTAAATATTTCCGGATATTTATCCAGAAATGTCGGCAGCCCGTTACGTTTGACCTGAGAGTTTATAAATGGCCCCGGGCGAACGATCATCTTGAATCCAAATTCCCGTGCCAGTTCAATAAAGACAATCAAATCTTTCGACTGGTCGGCAAAACCGGAAAAATCAAAATTGCGGCTTTTATCCTCATGGTGATTCCATGGGATTACAGTGGAGATTATCTTGAAGCCGGCCCGTTTGATACGCTCGAAGCAGATCGACCAATATCTCTTAGGCACACGAAAATAATGAATTTCAGCAGAAAATGGAAGATAGTCTTCCTTACCGATGATTATTTTGTGATCTGATAAGGCTATCATAATAATTAGAGCCTATTTTATCTAAATCGGCTCTCAAAGTCAATAAAAATTAAATATTTCGATGCAAATCAGCAATACTATGACTATAAGCGTTTAATATATATCAACTTATGATAAAAAATGCGTGTCAGAGGCAAAACAAAAGGCTGTGCCAATGTGACATGCAATGCATGCCAATTCGGCACAGCCTATATATTCTTAAGATCGATGACCTTACTTAACGAGCATCATCTTCTTGCTCTCAACGAAGTCTCCAGCCTCTACCCTGTAGAGATACATTCCGCTTCCGACCTCGTTCCCGGAATCCGATTTACCATCCCAGGTAACCAGTTTCCAGCCGGCCTCGAGCTCCTGGTCAATCAGAGTTCTCACTTTCTGGCCGGTAATATTATAGACATTAAGCCTCACATGCGTTCTGGCAGGAACGGCAAATTCGATATTTGTTGTCGGGTTGAACGGATTGGGATAATTCTGGCCCAGTTCGAATTTGGCCGGGATAACTCCGGGATTGATGTCAGTGACTTTTGAAATGCCGAGCTGAATTGTGTCGTTTACAAGCTCCGGAGACAATGAAAAACCAGTGTAGGTAGTCAAGATAAAATCTCCGCCTGGAGGAAAGTAGGATGAATCGATGAAGAATTGCTGCTTCGAATCAATAATTGCGTTAACCGAGTCTGCCTTATACACCAAAACTGCCGTTGCGACATGGACATATTCAGTCGAAGCAGGGAAGAAAACCAACGGTGCAAAAGCAATTGCTCCCATCTTAATTGTATCTTGATTCCAAAGCATTTGAGGAACTGTCACGGTCACATTTCCTGTCCAATAAGCGGTGTCGACATCAAAAAGAAAGCGATTCATAACGAAGCCAAGTGAAGAGGCACCCAAATCAGTAGTTGATTTAAACCACGCCTCTATAACAAGAGTATCATTGACTGAGTATTGAAAATCAGTCGGCGAATACTGCAGCTGCACCCAGGCGGTGTCATCCTGCGCATTAGTTATCCCGAAAAGCAGGAGAACCAGGATGGCGGCGACGGCCATGCTCTTAATGGAATTCCATTTCATAATTCTTTACCTCCAAAGATTATATTGAATATATTATTGCCAAATAACAGCCTAATTAGTCTAGATATGTTTGCCGTTTTCCTATTTATTTTGAATACTACCTTGCAATAATAAAGCGGCTTCAAACTTTAGTCAATAAAAAAATTATTAAATATCTTCTAACAAAGTGGCAGGGCAAGAATGAAGAAATAAGGGCAGGGACAGTTACTTAATTATTTATACAATTGCCGGGACGGCCGGTTTCACCATCCCGGCAATATAAGCTATCATCTAAAACTCACAGCAGTCGCTCCCGCCCCAGGCTGGCGATCCGGCTGCGCAATCCGTAGGGGCGCCGCCGCCCACAAATACGAAGTTTATAATGAATACAGCATCAGATACATTTACGCCTGAATCCGAGTTAGCATCGCCACAGGCCTGGAAGGGCTGAGGCGGATCGCCTCCAACGAAGACATAGTTTATGATTGATACGGCATCTGAGACATTCACGCCGCCATCGTTATTGGCATCGCCGCATTTTCCCTGACAGGCCGATTCCGTGCTGAGATAGCCCGGCACAAAAAACGGCTCATAAGTGAAGTAGTCGCCGGCGACAAAATAATCATAATAGGCATCACCCAGATCGAAATTGTAAGTACCCTCGGCATTGATCTGGAATTTCAGATAGAAAATCGGGCCGCTTCCCGGTTCCAGAGGATCAGGATAATGATCATTGTTGTCATCTGCACGCAGATGTATATAGGCCCGATTGGAGCCGAACCCCACAATGGCGGCTTTTTCAAAATAGTCACAGCGCGTACCGTCAGTATAAATAGTATAATCAACCCAGCTCAAATTTGGATCATTGACAAAAGGCACCTTTATTTCATTAAGGCTTTCTGTATTTTTCAGGTTGAAATAAACGTCCACTGTTTGACCAACTGTTAGCTCAGAAATCTGGTCAATCCAGAGGGTGTCACCCACCGCAAATACCATCTTGGGATAAATGAAACTATCTTGTCCTGAAGGAGAAGTTATGGTCAGCGAGACGTCATAAATCCCGGCCTGGGTATATTCATGTGTGGGATTCTGAACATCAGAGGTACCGCCGTCACCAAAGTCCCAGGCCCAGTCGGTTATTCCGGATGTTGGGGATATATCTGTAAATGACACGCTAAATGGTGGAAATGTATCCAATTCGGAAACGGACGTAAAACCTGCAGTGGGAAGGGCAGTAACAGCATTATTGGCATTCACCCTTCCTGCGCCGAGATCAGGATTCGAAAGAGGATCGGCGGTATTCATGAGCAGATTCAAAACTGAATCATTGCTGATTAGCGGATCATGCGATCTCACCAGCGCCGCAACTCCAGCAACGACCGGCGCAGAATAAGAAGTTCCATTCCAGGCGGCATAGCCGGGAACACCATTAGCTCCCTCGGTCGTCTGCATATCCACCCCGGCGGCCGAAATGTGAATCCAGTCGCCATAATTTGAGAACCAGGCCCGGCTGTCATCGCTTGCCAAAGCGGCCACATTGATGACTCCCGGTATAAGTGCCATATAATCGGGGCAATCTACAGCATCATTTCCGGCTGCGACCGTCACAACGATATCATCATTGAGGCAGTTTATAATAGCACTTCGCATAGCAGTGTTTAGACCATATCCGGGCGAACAAGGCGGTGAATACGGAGGTCCGTAGCTGATATTGATCACATCAGCCCCATTTAAGCGGGCATAGTTCATCGCCTGTACACCGGCATAACTGTCGACATTGCCTGTCTCGCAGTCATCAGAAAGATAGCCTGACCTGAGGCACATAATCCTCACCCCGGGGAAGTTCGGATAAAATCCTCCGGCAATACCGCTCACACCTGCCCCATTATTAGTGGCAGCCGACATCAGACCCGCAATATTGGTTCCATGGCCTGCGAAATCTACAGGATCGTTGTCATATCCACCATAGTCTTCGCCGGGACAGACCCAGCTCGAGTAGACATTGCACCAGTCATAACCGATAAAATCATCCGGCCAGCCATTGCCATCATCATCGACTCCATTTATATCATCAGGATCAAATGCGTTGCCCTGGATCGTACGGCCGTCACCATCCAGATCCTCTCCCAGATTCTGCCAGATGTTTTTCAGCAGGTCGGGATGATTCCACAGCACGCCGGTATCGTTGACAGCCACAATAATCTCATTGCTGCCCGGTTCATACGACCAGACTTCCGGTGCATCTATATCCAGATCATTGGCTTGATGCAGCCAGTATTGATCCGCAAGCATGGGATCATTAGACATATCCCTGAGTTCATATATGTGGTTTGGATGTGCGAGTACGGCATATTCATTCTTACCGTATTCGAACACCGCTTCCATTACGTCCATTTTCGGATCAAAAAATATGGCGTAAAAATTTGGCAGGTTAAGATCGGCATTCTTCTCGTCTATCTCAATTCCCGCGAAGACCTGCTCGGCCTTGTAAGCACCATATTTCTCATTCAATGCATCTATCGAGGTATTTCCGAGAGAGAGCTGGTCTCCCTGGAAGACTTTCTGATGCTGAGGAAGGGCATACTCCTTAAATTGGACAATCACCATCCCGGGGACGACTTTTTGATCGGGACCAAGAGGTTCGGGCACGAAATCGTCGTCACCCAAAAGGCTTGATGATAGGCCAATCATAATGACCAACGCAAGGAGGATGCAGGTTGCGGCTCTAGACATCTCTGACTCCTTTATATTTTAAATTATGCTTTTATTCCAACCAAACATAATGCAGGCGGTAAGGTCGAAGTATCAGGAGCATGGATCCGGAGCGGAGCCGCTAATGAATATATAATTGATGATAAATACAGCATCGCTGACGTTTATCTGCGCATCATTATTGGCATCTCCGCCGCACTGCGTTACCGGAGGCGCTCCGTTCAAAAATATAAAATTAATGATATGCACAGCATCGGAGACATTCAAAACTTGATCACCATTTGCATCTCCACGAATACCGCTGGAGAGAGATATCTCCGGGGCGCTGTACCTAGGTATATAATCGCCAATAAACGTCGAAAAATCAAGCATATAATTGTTAAAAGTTAAAGTATCGAGCACGGTTGTATCCGGCGTTGCCGTTCCAACCTGAAAATATAGTCTCAAAATGTCACCCTCGCCTGCTGAAAGCGGGGGCGCCCCGCCGCCACTGTTGGCCCGTAATCTGAATACAATCACTTTCTGAGAGAGATTCAAGGCCACAATCTGTGTATTTTCGAAATATTCAGTTCGGGTTTCGGCCACGCTGAACGAATCAAAAACCAGATCAAGAGGGCCATTATAGCTGATGGGAAGTATCATTTCATCAATTGGGGCAATATTTCTCAACCTGAAAGGCACCATAATTTCGGTGGTCGTTATTTCGCCCTCAAAATCGAACCCTCCCAGGGTATCGGCCAGGACAAAAATAAAGCTGTCCGCCGTGTTTGAGGCATCACCGTTTGCGGTCGAAATCTCCTGTGTAACCGTGTAAGCTCCTGGCTCCGTATACGTATGGCTGGGATTTTGTAAATCACTCGAATCTCCGTCTCCAAAATAATATTTCCAGGAAATCACATCAAATGGAGAATATCCTTCGAAATCGACTGATAGAGGGGGTTCACCCATACGCGGAGAAGCGGAAAGGGTGCTGAAAAGCAGCTGAGTCACCGCACCATTGGCATTAATACGTCCTTCCCCCAAAAGGCCGGCGTAAGAGGGATTAAGTGGATCAATATCATCAGCGGTATTAAAAAGAATGCCCTCAATTTCGACTTTGGTCAGACCGGTGTTGCGGGACTTGATTAATGCGCATACTCCCGCCACCATTGGCGTCGCCATAGAGGTTCCAGAAAGCGACGCGTAGGTGGGCGAACCATGATTCGAATAAGTGGAATAAATCGAGCTGCCGGGAGCAGAAATGTCAACCCAGGTGCCATAGCTTGAGAAACTCGATTTGATATCGCTGGATGTGGTGGAGGCCACCGAAATAACCTCCGGCTGCGAACAAAGAAAATCAGCATAGGAATCGTTGGAATTTCCTGCCGCCTTGCATATTATAACTCCATTCTGCACAGCATAATCCAAAGCTGCTCCAATGCCTCCGGAATTTGATGATCCCCAGCTACAGCTGATGACATCCGCACCATTATCTACAGCATAATAAAACGCCTGAGCACAAAAATCCATCCGAACATAACCGGTCTCATATCCGTATTGGGGATGCGCTGCCGACCATCCTGCTCTGAGCGCCATGATCTTGGCACCCCGCTGCGAGGGATAAAATCCGCCGGCCACTCCTGCAATGCCTATGCCATTGTTTGTCATTCCAGCGCTGATGCCGGCACAATGGGTGCCATGCCCATTAAAATCGGAGGGATCATTATCCGGATTTGAGCCGTCTTCTCCAGACCAGACCCCGGTAACACTGACCCAGTCCCAACCCCTGTAGTCGTCTATATAGCCGTTGCCGTCATCGTCGAAACCATCAGTCCCATTTATTTCATCCCAGTTGACCCAGATATTGCCCTCGGTATAGGGCGCCGATCCTCCCAGGTCAGGATGATCCCAGAGTACACCGGTATCCACAATTGCGATGATTACCGCACTATCGCCGGATTCTACTTCCCATGCCTCAGGGCTGTCAATATCATTGTCTTGAGGATCGAAATGATGCCATTGATTGCCATACAAATTATCATTTGGAGAGACAGCGATTTGATGTATTCCTACTTTCTCGACTTTCTCGATTCCCGGTGTGTTTTCGAGTGTCTCCTTTATTGCGGCGAGATCAGCCTTGGCAGGAAATTCAATTCTGTAAAAACGAGTCAAATCGACTTTATTCTGGTTTTTACCGGGTCTCGTCGATCCCGGAAAAAGCTTATCCATTTTGTTGATGCCATATCTTACAAATATGTTATCGACATCAAACATGCCGGTCGAAATATTTCCTGCTTGGACTTTCAAATCGGAGGTCTGAACGGAAGGTGCAAACTTTACAACTAACACGCCTTCGGCATAAATAGGTTCGGAAGTGTAATCACCGCCATCTTCGTAATAGACAGCTCCCAAATTAGCAGTGCATGCGATCGAAATCAAAATCGCTGTGACAAGTCTTTTCATGGTTTTCTGGCTCCCTATTTTTTTTTACTTAACGAAACACCTAAGAATAACAACACACTGGACTTAGATTTGTTTCTCCAAATATGCACAAAATTAGTCATAATTACAAAAAAGCGGTGATTGTATTGCAAATTAAACCGTGCCGGCTCTTTAGACCGACACGGTTCGCGATTTCTATTTAATGGCGAGCGGATTTAATACCGCCCGCCAGAACAACTTTCGATAAATCTCCAGATCTAGAACGGGCAACAGTCTCCGCCTGTCCATGATCCAGGTGAACAATCAGTGGGGGCACCACCGCCAACAAAGACGAAGTTGATGATATAGACTGCGTCTGATACGTTAAC
>JABAHS010012383.1_pt2 | contig 14822 bp, 17 predicted proteins | sample 7062111 | NCBI WGS metagenome assembly JABAHS01 (sample SAMN14534600, study PRJNA622989) | marine sediment metagenome | biome: marine biome [ENVO:00000428]; feature: marine pelagic biome [ENVO:01000023]; material: deep marine sediment [ENVO:00002113]; isolation source: pool of 4 deep marine... | reverse complement strand
TCATGACCCGGCACGAGGAGGGCGAATCGGTGCTGCCTCTCAGCGCCGACACCTGGGACCCGGTTTCCCTGGGCCTGGTCCTGCGCCAGCGGCTGCAAGCCGGTGACGGGGATTGGGAGATGTTCGTCGTCGACGAGGACGAGATCGATGCGCATCGCTACCAGCCGACCGAATCCGAACCGCTGCAGACCCGCCTCGGCTGCCTCGAAGTGGTGCGCGTGGACCGCATCCGCGAGAAGAAAACCCGTTACTCGAGCGGCTGGTACGCTCGCGACCTGGATTTCATTCCCGTGCGCCTGCAGCACGGCAAGCAGGGCGGGCGGGAGTTCAACATGCACATCCGCGAGCTGGTCTACGACGGCCAGCCCATGGCGGCGTTTTCCGACTGCCCGGACACGGACTGAGTTCGCGATGACCGCCCGGGCCCCGACCGCGAGCCAGACCCGATGAACATGCACCGTGCAAGGCCCCGTTGGACGCGCTCCTGGCAATGGTTCGGGCTGCTGCTGCTTGCCGCGTGCGCCGTCAACCCGGTCACCGGCGAACGCCAGCTGCAATTCTATGACGCGGACTGGGAGCGCCAGACGGGCGCGGAACTCTACGCCCCCATGCGGCAGGCCGGTGGGGGCGACTACATCCAGGACCCGGCGCTCACCGCGTACGTGCGCGATGTCGGCGAGCGCCTGGCGGCACAGGCCCGGCGGCGGGATACGCTGGATTTCGAATTCCGCATCCTGAACGATTCAACCCCCAATGCCTGGGCGCTGCCCGGTGGCAAGATCGTGGTGAACCGCGGGTTGCTCACACGCCTGAATTCCGAAGCCGAACTCGCGGCCGTCCTGGCCCACGAAATCGTGCACGCGGATGCGGCCCATTCCGCGCAACAGCAGTCCAAGGGCGTGCTGACGCAGATCGGGGCCACAGCCGGCATGGTGCTGATCGGCAGCCAGGTCGATTCCAGCGCCGGGCAACAGGCAGCCGCCATGGTGCCCGCGCTGGGCGCCCAGCTCATCACGCAGAAATTCAGCCGCGACGCCGAGCGGGAAGCCGACCAGTACGGCATGCGCTACATGGCAGACGCCGGTTACGACCCGCAGGGGGCGGTGCAGCTGCAGGAGACCTTCTTGCGCCTGTCGGAAGGTCGCGACCCGGACTGGTTGAACGGCCTGTTCGCCTCTCACCCGCCCTCGCGCGAGCGCCTCGAACGCAACCGCGCGATGGCCCAGAAACTGCCGGCCGGCGGCCACACCGAGCCGCAGCGTTACGCGCGGATGATGGCGGGGCTGATGCGGTCGGCTCCGGCCTACGCGGCGTACGATGAGGCCATCGCGGCTGCCGGCCGGGGCGAGTTCGACCGTGCGCGGCCATTGCTGGACCGTGCGCTGGAACAGGAACCCGACGAAGCGCTCTTCCATGCGCTGGATGGCGACCTCAAGGCGCACNNCTCGGCCAGCCCGCCGCGGCGCGGCGCGACCTGGAGCGCAGCCTCGCCCTGCTGCCCACCAGCCTGGGCCACTACCTGCTGGGCAACCTGGAACGCGATGCCGGCCGTCGGGACGCGGCGCGCGGCCACTACGAACAGGCCGCCCGGTCCGACTCGGAGACCGGCCGGCAGGCACAACGGGAACTGGTGCTGATGGAAATCGCCGAGGACCCCGGCCGCTTCGTTGCCACCGCCCCGGCCGCGGACGGATCCGGCAACCTCTATTGCGTGGTGGCCAATCGCACTTCGGTAGCGCTGGATGGCATTACCGTGCGGGCCGGTTTCAGCGACGACGCGGGCAGCCGCCAGCAGGGCCGCGTCCGGCTCGACGCGGCCCTGGCCGCCCAACAGCGGGCCAACATCGCGCTCGGCTGGCGCACCATGACCACCGCGGGGCTGGAAAACCGGGTGAGCTGCGAGGTGGAGGCGGCGCGGGTCGCAGACTGAACCGCCTGCGATTGGGCCACTCAGTGCGTCCCGGTCGAACCGGGCCGGTTGAGGCGCCGGATGCGCGCACCGAGCTGGCCGAGTTTCTCCTCGATGATCTCGTAGCCCCGGTCGATGTGATACACCCGGTCGACCACGGTCTCGCCGCTTGCCACCAGACCGGCCAGCACCAGCCCGGCCGACGCTCGCAGGTCGGTCGCCATCAGCGGCGCGCCGGTCAGGCTGGACTTGCCGCGCACGATGGCCGTCTTGCCCTTGAGCCGGATGTCGGCGCCCAGCCGCTGCAGCTCCTGCACGTGCATGAAACGGTTCTCGAACACCGTCTCGGTGATGGTGCCGGTACCCTCGGCAATCGAGTTCATGGCGGTGAATTGCGCTTGCATATCGGNNTGGTGACGTCCACCGCACGCGGCCGGCGCCCGCGCATGTCGAGTTCGATCCAGTCCGCCCCGGTGCTGATGTCGGCGCCGGCCTCGGCCAGCTTGTCCAGCACCGCATCGAGGATGCTCGGCTCAGCGCGACTGACCCGGACGCGGCCGCGGGTCATCGCGCCGGCGACGAGAAAAGTGCCGGTCTCGATGCGATCCGGCAGCACGCGATGCTCGGCGCCGCCAAGCCGCTCCACCCCCTCGACGGTGATGACGGTACTGCCGGCGCCGGAAATGCGGGCGCCCATGCGGTTGAGAAAGGCAGCCAGGTCGACGACTTCCGGTTCGCGCGCCGCGTTCTCGATCACCGTGGTGCCTTCCGCCAGGGTGGCCGCCATCATGAGGTTCTCGGTACCGGTGACGGTGACGGTGTCGAGCACGATGCGGGCTCCGCGCAGGCGGCCGGCGGTGGCCACGATGTTGCCGTTACGCACCTCCACCTGCGCACCCAGTTGCTGCAGGCCCTGCAGATGCAGGTTCACGGGCCGCGAGCCAATGGCGCAACCGCCCGGCAACGACACCACCGCCTGGCCGAATTTCGCCACCAGGGGGCCGAGCACCAGGATCGATGCGCGCATGGTCTTGACCAGCTCGTACGGCGCCTCGAAGTGATCGATGCCGGCAGGGTCGATGGCAATGTGCATGCGCTCGTCGACCGCCAGGTCCGCGCCCATGCGGCCCAGCAGTTCCATGGTGGTGGTGACGTCCTGCAGATGGGGAACGTTGCTTACCGTCGAGGCCTCGTCGCCCAGCATGCTGGCGACCAGAATGGGCAACACCGCGTTCTTGGCACCCGAGATGCGAACCTCGCCTTCCAGCGGTACGCCACCGGATATCTGGATGCGTTCCATCAGCCCGCTTCGAACCCCGGCAACTCGGTGCGCAGGCCCAGCGCATGGATTTCGCGGCCCATCAGTTCGCCGAGCGTGGCATAGACCATCCGATGGCGCTGCAGGGTGCTCTTGCCCTCGAACGAAGGGCTGATCACCAGTGCCTCGAAGTGCACGCCATCATCACCGGAAACCCGGACCTCCGCGTCCGGCAGCCCGGCACGGATCATTTGCTCTATGGTCTTGCTATCCATAGACTAGCGTCCTCTGCTCGGTGACCTTGATTCGGGTTCGTGTCGCCGCGACGGGGCGTCCCGCATCATCACGACCATTCTGTCGCGCTGGGCAATGACACGAAAGGCGGTCGCTGGCGTCTGGAATGGCAAACATCATAATGCAATCCTCAAGCGTTACAAACTCCGGAGGCATGCCGGCGTCCCGCCCCCGTCCGGAGCCTGGATGCTGATACCGATCATCCAGCTCATCGGGGGGTTCCTGCTGCTCGTGTGGGCCGCCGACCGCCTGGTGGCGGGCGCGGCGGCCGCGGCGCGCAACCTCGGGGTGTCCCCCCTCATCATCGGCCTCACCATCGTGGGCTTCGGGACCTCCGCACCCGAGCTGGTGGTCTCCGCCGTGGCCTCCTATCGCGACAACGCGGGACTGGCCATCGGCAATGCGATTGGCTCCAACATCGCCAACATGGGCCTGGTGCTGGGGCTAACCGCACTGGTGTACCCGCTGCAGGTGGAGTCGGCGGCGCTCAAACGCGAATACCCCCTGCTGCTGCTGATCATGCTGGTATGCCTCTTCATGGCGCTCGACCTCGAATACAGCCGCGTCGACGGTTGGCTGATGCTGGTCGGGCTGTTGGCCGTGATCCGCTGGCTGGTTCGCCTCGGCATACAGCGGCCTCCAACCGACCCCCTGGCGGAGGAATTCGAAGCCGAGATACCGGTCGGCGTGCCCACGCGCATCGCGGTGTTCTGGTTGCTGGTGGGTCTGGTCGTCTTGCCGATCAGTTCGGGTTTCCTGGTCGAGGGCGCGGTGGGAATCGCGCGCAGCCTGCACGTGCGCGAAACGGTGATCGGGCTGACCATTGTGGCCTTCGGCACATCCCTGCCGGAACTGGCGACCGCGGTCACCAGCGCCCTGCGCCGCGAGGACGACCTGGCCATCGGCAACATCATCGGCTCCAACATGTTCAACCTGCTGGGCGTGCTGGGCATCGCGGCGGTGATCCGGCCGGTGGAACTGATGCCACTGCTCCTGGTCCGGGATTACCCGGTGATGTTCCTGCTCACCGGGATACTGTTCCTGCTGGCATCCGATTTTCGCGGCCCGGGTCGGATCGGGCGACGATCCGGCGGCGCTTTGCTGGCCATTTTCGCCGCCTACCAGGCCATGGTCTGGATGATGGCGGGTTGAGATCCTGCTCCGCCGCTTGAGGTCCGCGCGTCACACACGGGGTAGAATACGCGCATGAGCGACGATGCCATCAAGCGGCTTGGCCTGGCCGTGATCGAGACCGAAGCCGCGGCCGTAGCCGGCCTCGCGGAGCGCATTGACCGGTCGTTCATCGAGGCCTGCGAACGGATGCTGAGCTGCTCCGGGCGCGTGGTGGTATCCGGCGTGGGCAAGTCAGGCCATATCGGCGGCAAGATCGCCGCCACGCTGGCGAGTACCGGCACGCCATCGTTCTTCGTCCACCCGGCCGAGGCCAGTCATGGCGACCTCGGCATGATCACCCCGCACGACGTGGTCGTGCTGCTGTCGAATTCCGGCGAAACCAGCGAAATCACCCAACTGCTCCCGATCCTCAAGCGGCTCGGTGTACCGGTGATCGCCATCACCGGCAACCCGCAGTCCACGCTGGCCGAGCACGCCGACGTCAACCTCGACGTCTCGGTGCCCGAGGAGGCCTGTCCGCTCGGCCTGGCGCCCACCGCCAGCACCACCGCGGCACTGGCCATGGGCGACGCGCTGGCCATCGCCCTGCTGGAGTCGCGCGGCTTCACGCGCGAGGATTTCGCCCGCTCGCATCCTGGCGGGAAACTGGGGCGGCGATTGCTGCTGCACATCGAGGACGTGATGCACCGCGGCGATGACATCCCGAAGGTCTATGGACACGCCAGCGTCAGCGATGCCATCGTGGAAATGACCCGCAAGCGCCTCGGCATGAGCGCGGTGGTGGACGACCAGGAACGGGTCATCGGCGTGTACACCGACGGGGACCTGCGCCGCACGCTGGAGAGCGGTCAGGACCCCCACGAAACGCGCGTCGCAGATGTGATGACCCCTGGCGGACACGCTATCCGCCCAGACCAACTGGCGGTGGAAGCGGTCCGCATGATGCAGGAATACCGCATCCAGGGGTTGTTGGTGGTCACCACAGAGGGCCGCCTGGCGGGTGCACTGAATTTCCAGGATCTGCTGCAAGCGGGGGTCGTCTGAGTGGCCGGCCCGGACCCCATGCTGTTGCAGCGCGCGGCGGGTGTCCGAATGCTGGCGCTCGACGTCGACGGCATCCTGACCGATGGCCGCATCTATTACGACAGTGCCGGCGGTGAGTCCAAGGCGTTCAACATTCGCGACGGATATGGCATGAAGGCCGTCCAGCGCTGCGGCATTCAACTGGCCCTGATCACCGGGCGGGAGTCGGCCATGGTGGGGCGCCGGGCCGCGGAGATCGGCATCGAGCACGTTTACCAGGGCCGCGACGACAAGCTCAATGCCTACATGGAATTGCTGGCCCAAACCGGCCTTGAAGATGCGGCCGTCTGCTACGCTGGCGACGATTGGCTCGACTTGCCCGTGCTGCAGCGCGTCGGCCTCGCGGTGACCGTGCCGGAAGCCGGGCCGCAGGTCCGGGAGCGCGTGCACTGGGTCACGCGCCACGCCGGCGGCGCCGGCGCGGTGCGCGAAATCTGCGACCTGCTTCTGGAAGCCCAGGGCCACCTGCCCAAGCTGCTGGAAGGCATCCTGGGTTCATGATCTCCGCTCGGACACGCAGGGGTATCGTGGTGTTGACCGTGTTCACGCTGGCCAGCCTGTGGATGACCCGGGAGGAGGAGGAGTTTCGCCGGGAACCCATTGCTGGCCTGAACACCCAACTGGATTACGCACTGCACGAGTTCGAAGCACGCTTTTTCGACACCGCCGGCAAACCCGCGGCGCTGCTTACCGCGCCCACGCTCACCAACGAAGCGGCGACCGGGCTTGCCCTGGTCGAGCAGCCCCGGATCCGTGTCTTCCACGAAGGCAAGCTGTGGAATATCCGCGCCGAATCTGCCACTGTACCGCCCGATCGCGAGATCGTCGTGCTCAATGGCCGGGTGGACCTGCTGCGGCATGACCAGGGCACCGCTGACCGGCTGGAGATCACGGCCAGCGAGGTCGTGCTGCACGTGGAACCTCGGGTGGCGAGCTCCGAGCGGCACGTAATACTGCAAACCCGGCTTGATCGACTGGAGGCAGACGGATTCAGCGTGGACATGATTGATGACACCTTCACTCTCAAACATGCCGTCCGCGGTCACTATGAGATCAACTAGCCGCATCGCCCTCCCGGTCGTCGTGGGCCTGTCGCTGGCCCCGCTCGCGGCCCATGCGCTCGAATCCGACCGCAAGGAGCCGCTGGAAGTGCAGGCCGACGCCACCGACGGCACCCTCGGCGACGGGATCACCACCCTGACGGGACAGGTTGAGATTCACCAGGGCACGCTGCTGATCAAGGCCGAACAGGCTGAGGTCGAGAAACTCGACGGCAAGGTGCGCAAGGTCACCTTGCGCGGCGACGCCGCCTACCTGGAACAGGAGATCGAGGAGCAGGGCCTGGTCAAGGCATGGGCCGACCGCATCGAATACCATGTCGGTAGCGGGATGGTGGTGTTCTCGGGCGACGCCGAGGTGCGTCATCCGCAATACGAGATTCGCGGCGACCTGCTGCGCTATGACCTGAATGTGCAGCATTTCCAGGGGCATGGCGGCGAGGAGGGGGGCGGTCGCATCCAGATTCGCCTGGATCCCGAAGTGGTGCCGCAGGCGGTCGAGGACGCCTCCCCCGCGACCAGTGACGCGCCCGGCGATGGTGACGCCGCCGAGGACTAGGCACGCAGTGCCCCGGGCGCCGGCCCGGGCGGGCCGGAGAGAAGTGGCCAGGTAACGACATGCTGAGCGTTGAGAACCTCCACAAAACCTACCGTAAGCGCCCCGTCGTGCGCGGGGTGAATCTGCAGGTGGAGCCGGGCCAGGTGGTGGGGCTGCTGGGGCCGAACGGAGCCGGCAAGACCACGTGTTTCTATATGATCGTTGGGCTGATTCCGGCCGACCAGGGCACCATCAGCGTGGACGGCACGGACGTCACTCACGAACCGGTCAACGTGCGCTCCGCGATGGGCGTGGGTTACCTGCCGCAGGAAGCCTCCATCTTTCGCAAACTGTCGGTGCGGGACAACGTGCTGGCGATTCTGGAGATGCGTCAGGATCTCGACCTCGACGGCCGCAACGAAACCCTCCAGGTTCTCCTGGAGGAACTGGGCGTGGCGCACCTGGCCGAGCAACCGGGCATCAGCCTGTCGGGCGGCGAACGCCGGCGGGTGGAAATCGCGCGGGCGCTGGCCTCCAAGCCGCGGTTCATCCTGCTCGACGAACCCTTCGCCGGCATCGACCCGATATCGGTGGTCGAGATCCAGCACATCGTCCGACACCTCATCGAGCGCGACATCGGCATTCTCATCACCGACCACAACGTGCGCGAGACGCTCGGCATCTGCGACCACGCATACATCCTCAACGAGGGACGGGTGCTGGCGGAGGGCGACGCAGAAACCATCCTCGCCAACGAAGAAGTCAGGACCGTGTACCTCGGCCAGGAATTCCGGCTGTAAGGGGGCCCGCGATGGTAGATCAGGCCTTGCAGCTCAGGCTGGCCCAGAAACTGGCGCTGGCACCCCAACTGCAACAGGCCATCCGCCTGTTGCAGCTGACCCGCATCGAGTTGCGCGAGTACCTGCAGGAAGCGGTGGAGTCCAATCCGTTACTGGAGCACGAGGATTTGAGCGCCGAACCGGCGCAGGATGAGACTGATCGCCCATCGACCGATGGGGACGAAGCCTCGCACTCGGGCCATGCGGATGACGATTTCGCGGAGCTGCAATGGACTTCGGACTCGCTGGGCCCGGACCCTTGGGCCAGCTCCGAACCCTTCAGCGGGGGCGCGCTGGAACCGCAAATTCCGGACCGCACCGAAGGCTCCCTGCGCGATCACCTGCTGTGGCAGATCAACCTGGGCCATTTCAGCGCAGTGGACACCGCCATTGGCGAAGCCATCGTCTATGCGCTCGACGAGGATGGCTTTCTGCCCGACACGGTCGAGGAGATTCGCGCCAGCCTGGCGCCCGAACTGCTGGTGGACACCGACGAGATACTGGCCGTGCTGCACCGCATTCAGCGCATGGAACCGGTCGGAGTGGCCTGCCGCGATCCCGCGGAATGCATCCGCGTGCAGCTGGCCTCCCTGCCTGCCGCCACGCCGGGGTTGGAGCTGGCGCGCAGGCTCGCGCGGGATTTCATCGACCACGTCGCCGAGCACGATGTCGCCTCGCTGGCGCGGCGCACCGGCGCCAGTGCCGAGGCCCTGCAACGCGCGCTGGACCTGATTCTGGACCTCGAGCCAAGGCCCGGCGCCCGCTATGACAACCGGCGCGACGAGTACCTGGTGCCCGATATCTACGTGACCCGTCACGAGGACCGGTGGGTCGTTTCGCTCAGCCCGGACAGCGACCCGCGCCTGAAACTGAATACCTACTACATCAGCCTGCTGCGCCAGTCGGGGGGCAAGGATGCGGAATATCTGCAGGGACGCCTGCAGGAAGCCCGCTGGCTCCTGTCCAGCATCGAGTTACGCAACCGCACCCTGCTGCGCGTGTCGCAATGCATCGTCGAGCAACAGGAGGCCTTCCTGGAACGCGGCGAGATCGCCATGAAGCCGCTAATCCTCAAGGACATCGCCGAACTGGCGGGCGTGCATGAATCCACCGTCTCGCGGGCCACGACCCGCAAGTACATGCTCACGCCGCGCGGGCTGTTCGAACTCAAGTACTTCTTCTCCAGCCACGTGCGCACCGTGGAGGGCGGCACCATCAGCGCCACTGCGGTCAAGGCCCGGATCCAGCTGCTGGTTGAGAAGGAACCGCCCACGGCGCCATTGAGCGACGAAGAAATCGCGCGCCTGCTGCGGGATGCCGGCATCCATATCGCGCGCCGGACCGTCGCCAAATACCGCGAGTCACTGGGCATCGGTTCTTCCAGCGAACGCCGGCGCGCGCACCGGCGCATGGCGAACCCCGCATTTGCCCGCCACCACTAGGAAACACGACCGGCCGGGTATAAAATCAAAGTATGAGTTCCACGACTCCCTGCGGCCACCGTAACGGTGACTCCAGCCCGACCGCCCGGAACCGCTCCCCGGCTCAGCCTCATGAACACGCGTTCGGCGCTGCTGCCCGGCTGGCCATCCTGACGGCCGTTTCAGATCAAGGAGACAGAGGATGCAGTTGAACATCACCGGCCACCATGTGGACGTCACTCCCGCGCTGCGCGCTTACGTTACCGAGAAGTTACAGCGGCTCTCGCGCCACTTCGACCACGTGATCTCCGTCAATGTCATTCTCAAGGTGGAGAAACTGGACCAGATGGCGGAAGCCACGGTCAACGCCGGTGGGCGCTCCATCTTCGCCAACGAAACCGCGACCGACATGTACGCGGCGATCGACGGGCTGGTCGACAAACTGGACCGGCAGGTTCGGCGTCTCAAGGACCGCCTGCGGGATCACCACCACGCCCGACCGCAGCCCCTGGCCTCTGGTAGCTGACAACCCCAACGCGTTCCGCCCCGAATCCAGCCACCGCGCACCGCGCCGGACCCCCTTATGCTCGTCAGCGATCTGCTCAGCACCGAGCGCGTGTTGCCCAACGTACGCGTCAGCAGCAAGAAGCGGCTGCTGGAACTGATCAGCAAGGCGCTGGTGCAGCACGACAGGAGTCTCGATCACCGGGAGGTTTTCGAAAGCCTGTGTGCCCGGGAGCGGCTCGGCAGCACCGGTCTCGGCAATGGCATCGCCATCCCGCACGGCCGGGTGCAGGGCAGCGAGGCAGTGCAGGCGGTATTCGTCCGACTGGTCAAGCCCCTGCCCTTCGACGCCGCCGACAGCAAGCCCGTCGACCTGCTGTTCGCGCTGGCGGTGCCCGAGAATTGCACCGCCGATCACCTGAAATTGCTCTCGCAAATTGCCGAAAAGTTCAGCGATGCAGCCCTGCTGGAGAAGCTGCGAACGGCTGAAGACGCCGCCGAACTCGTGCATTTGCTTTCCGAGGCGCATCACTGAAATACTGTGCGTCAGCCACCATGGCCAGCCGAGGCCGTGCAGGCGTGAACTTCCGGTCAGGTCAGAAATCGATGGCAACCACCTCACCCAGCGAAACCGGCGATCAGCGGGTCATCATCGTCAGTGGCCTGTCAGGCGGCGGCAAGTCCACCGCGCTCAAAGCGCTGGAGGACCTGGGCTATTACTGCATCGACAATCTGCCGGCCGCGCTGCTGGCCGAATTCGGCCCGCTGATCCAGTCCCAACCCGCGCTCTACCAGCGGGTTGCATTGGGGATCGATGCGCGCGCCCGGGGGTCGGACTTCAGCGACGTGCCGCGCTGGATTGACACCTTGCAAGCGCAGGGCCCGGCTTGTCGCCTGCTGTTCCTCACCGCCGAGCCCAAGGCCCTGATCCAACGCTTCAGCGAGACCCGGCGCCGTCACCCGCTCACCCAGGACGAGATTCCGTTGCCAAAGGCCATCGAGCTCGAGCGAGAGCTTCTGGAGCCCTTGCAGCAGCGGGCAGACTGGGTGCTGGATACGACCCGCACCAACATCCACGACCTGCGCCACCAGGTTCGGCAATACCTGGAGCCCGAGCAGAGCGGCATGACCGTCGTGCTGCAGTCATTCGCCTTCAAGAAGGGGGTGCCGAGCGACGTCGACTTCCTGTTCGATGCCCGCAATCTGCCGAACCCCTACTGGCAGGAGCATCTGCGGGCACTGAGCGGGCTGGATCAGGCGGTCGCCGAGTGGCTGGGCGCCTCCGGCGTGGCCGACCGGATGGCAGGCGACATCCTCGGCTTTCTGACCGACTGGCTGCCGGGATTCGCCGACTCGCAACGCAGCTACGTGACCGTCGGCATCGGTTGCACGGGCGGACGCCATCGTTCGGTCTATCTGGTGGAGCGCGTGGCGGACGCATTGCGGGCGGCGTTCCCGCGCATCATGGTCCACCACCGGGAGCTGGAGGGCTGATGTCCAGGCCACACCACGCGCCCGCCTGGCCCGACCGGCTGCCCCGCGGATGCCCCTGATGCCAGCGCGCCAGGTCACCATCCGCAACGACCTCGGCCTGCATGCCCGGGCAGCGACGCGGCTGGTGGAGTGCGCCAATCGATTCCGCTGCGACGTCTGGCTGGAAAATGCCGAGCGACGGGTCGATGGCAAATCCATCATGGGCGTGCTGATGCTGGCAGCCGGTCCCGGCATGAACCTCATGATCGAGACCCGTGGCAACGACGGCCAGTTGGCGCTCACTGCCCTCTGCGAGCTGATCGAGTCGGGTTTCGGGGAGCCGGAAATATGACCCTGGCGCTGTCGGGATACGCGGTGGAAGGCGGCATCGCGGTGGGCCAGACCCATTTCATTCAGCGCAACGAGCTGGAGATCGGCGAGTTCCGCATCCCCCCGGACCAGGTCGAAACGGAGATCCGCCGCCTGGAGGACGCGCTGGAATCCGCCCGCGGCCACCTGCAGTCACTGGCCGCCAGGCTACGTGAAACTTCCGGCGCGGCAGCCGAGGAAATCATCCAGATACACATCGCCATGCTGTCTGATGCGTCGATCGGCGAGCAATCCGCCGAGCAGATACGGGAACAGCTCTGCAACGCGGAATGGGCTCTGCAGTTGCAGCTCGAAGGCCTGGTGACGGAATTCCGTCAGCTCGACGATCCCTATTTCCGCAGCCGCGGTGAGGATGCCGTGCAGGTGGTGCGGCTGGTGCAGCAGTTCCTGGCCGCCGAGCAGCGGGATGAACCGCTGAGCGGAGTCCCGGACCGCCTGGGACAGACCCTCGTCATCGCTGAAGAGCTCACCCCGGGAGAGCTCGCCACCCTGCACGCACGCGGCGTGGCCGGGGTGATCACCGAGCACGGCAGCCCGCATTCGCACACCGCCATCCTGGCTCGCAGCCTGCAGATTCCGACGGTGATGGGGATCCGCCGCGGTCAGGCGCTGCTGCGCGAGGGCGAACAACTGATTCTCGATGGCCACTACGGCGTGGTGTTCGCCGACCCGGAAGAAGGCGTTCTCAGGCATTACCTGCAGAAACAGGCGGAATCCGACCGCTTCCGCCAATCGCTCGAGAGCGTGCGCGCGCTCCCCGCTCGCAGCCTGGACGATCACGCCGTGTCGCTGATGGCGAACGCCGAACTGGAAGCGGACCTGAGCCTGGCGGTGCAGTTTGGGGCCGAGGGGGTCGGCCTGTTCCGCAGCGAATTCCTGTTTCTGCAGGGCGCCGCGCCCGACGAGGACAGTCAGTACGCAAGCTACCGGGGGGCCCTGGAATTGATCGACGGCCNNGGGACAGCGGCAACCCCAATCCGGCCCTGGGTTTACGCGCGGTGCGACGCTGTCTGCGCGATCTCGACCAATTCAAGGCGCAGCTGCGGGCGATTCTAAGGGCCAGCGGCCACGGCCCGGTGCGTTGCCTGTTACCCATGCTCACCGGCGCCAGCGAGGTCATCGCAGTGCGTTCCCTGTTGCGAGAGGTGCAAGCGGAGCTGACCGCGCAAGGCCATGCGTTCGACCCCGAGATGCCGCTGGGCGGCATGATCGAAGTGCCTGCCGCAGCCCTGGCCCTGGCGGAACTGAGCGAGCTGCTGGATTTCCTGTCCGTCGGCACCAACGACCTGATCCAGTACGCGCTGGCGGCGGACCGGGTGGACGAGGAGGTCGCGCACCTTTATGACCCGCAGCATCCCGGCGTAGTGCGGTTGCTGCTGCATATCTTCCGCACCGCCCGCGAACTGGGCGTGCCCGTCTCGATCTGCGGGGAACTGGCCGGAGACCGTCGCTATACGCGCCTGTTGCTGGCGCTGGGCCTGCGGGAATTCAGCATGCGGCCGCGCAACCTGCTGGAGGTCAAGCAGATCATCATCGACACCGACATTGCCCGTGCACGCGCCGCGCTGGACGAGTGGCTGGACGCTCCGCCCGGCCGGCGGGATCACGCCCTGACCAATGTCATCGACCAGTCTCAGTTGAACCGCTGAGCCCCCGCCACGTGATTTCCGTGGTGGAATCCGGTACGGATTCTTATAATAAGCCGCATCCAGCGTCCCTCCGGGGCTTTTTTGCGGCCCCGCGCTATGCGCCGGGGCGGATTTGTGCCGGAGCTCGTCGCCACCATGCCTGACCCGATATTCGAAGACAAGACTGCGCGGCACCTCGAGTCCCTCTCCGCGGCGCTCGACAGCGGCACCCAGTCCCGCGTGAAGCGGCTGATCAACGGCCTGTCGGGCGCCGAGATCGGCGACCTGCTCGAGTCGCTGCCACTGGCCAAGCGACTCGCAGTATGGGAGCTGGTCGACAGCGAACTCGACGGCGAAGTCCTGGTGCACGTCAATGACGAGGTGCGGGCCGGCCTCATTCGCGACCGGGATCCGGAAGAACTGGTGGCGGCGGTCGGCGATCTCGACCTGGACGACCTCGCCGATATCCTCGACGACCTGCCGGAGGCGGTCATCAGCGAGGTGCTGCGCTCCATGGACCGCCAGGACCGCGAGCGCCTGGCCAGGGTGCTGTCCTACGCCGAGGACTCGGCCGGCGGCCTGATGGACCCGGACGTGGTCACGGTCCGATCCGACGTCACGCTGGACGTCGTGCTGCGTTACCTGCGCCTGCGCGGCGACCTGCCCACGGTGCTCGACCAGCTGTTCATCGTCAACCGCAGGGGGGAGTATCTCGGCGCGCTCCGGCTGGCCAACCTGTTGACGGGCGATCCTGGCAGCCAGGTCAACGAACTCATGGACACCGGGCAGGCACCGATTCCGGTGGACATGTCCGCCAACCAGGTGGCCGTGGAGTTTGAGCACCTGGACCTGGTTTCCGCCCCGGTGGTCGGCGCGGACAACCTGCTGCTGGGCAGAATCACCATCGATGACGTGGTCGACGTGATGCGCGAGGAAGCGGAGCGCTCGATCCTGACGGTCGCCGGCCTGGACGAGGAAGAAGACATGTTCGCGCCCATCGTGCAATCCGCGCGGCGGCGCTGGATCTGGCTGGGCGTGAACCTGGTGACCGCACTGCTGGCGGCCTTGGCGCTGTACGTGTTCGAAGCGACCCTGGATGAAATCGTCGCCATCGCAGTCCTATTCCCGGTCGTGATGAGCATGGGCGGCATTGCCGGCACCCAGACCCTGACCCTGATGATCCGGGGCATGGCCACCGGCCAGGTCAGCGCCAGCAATACGCCGGCCATGCTGCGCAAGGAGCTGGCGGTCGGCGTCCTCAATGGGCTGGTGTTCTCGCTGGTCGTGGCGCTG
>JABAHS010051756.1_pt2 | contig 14827 bp, 17 predicted proteins | sample 7062111 | NCBI WGS metagenome assembly JABAHS01 (sample SAMN14534600, study PRJNA622989) | marine sediment metagenome | biome: marine biome [ENVO:00000428]; feature: marine pelagic biome [ENVO:01000023]; material: deep marine sediment [ENVO:00002113]; isolation source: pool of 4 deep marine... | reverse complement strand
GAGCGATGTATAACGAGCGAAAACAGAGAGTTAAATCAGCGCCACCATCTACTCCAGTCGTCGTTGTCGGTTTTGAAGGCGTACCTCAAGCGGGTGACACATTTATCGTAAGAGAATCAGAACGTGAAGTCCGAGACATTAGTACAAAACGTCAACAACTGAAACGCGAACAGGAGTTCCGCCGCAAGCGACATGTTACGCTTGACCAGATATCGCAACAGATTAAACATGGTGAGGTCAAGGAACTAAACCTCATTTTAAAGGCCGATGTGGATGGCTCAATTGAAGCGCTAAGCGATGCGCTCATGAAACTTTCAACTGACGAGGTAGCTGTCAACGTCATCCATAAGGGAGTAGGAGGGATCTCTGAATCCGACGTGCTTCTGGCCTCTGCGTCTGAAGCAATCATCATAGGATTTCAGATCCGACCCACACTTCAAGCTCGGGAACTGGCTGAAAAAGAGGATGTGGATATACGTCTCTATAAGGTTATTTACGACGCGGTGGAAGACGTAAAATCAGCACTCGAGGGATTGCTGGAACCGGAAGTCACTGAAGAAGTCACAAGTACGGTTGAAGTTAGAGAAACGTTCAAAGTACCGAAAGCTGGCACTGTTGCAGGTTGCTATGTTCTTTCGGGCAAGGTCATGCGCAATGATCTGGCGAAAATATTTCGGGATGACAAACTCATCAACGAATCGAAAATTGGTTCACTCAAACGATTTAAAGACGATGTACGTGAGGTTTCCGCCGGCTTCGAATGTGGAATTGGTCTGGATGGCTTTGATGATATAAAGAAAGGCGATGTAATCGAAACATACAAAGAAGTCAAAAAGGCACGTAAACTATAGGAAGCAAATGTTAGTGGGTGTCTGCCGCATCGACCTCTTTATCCCGGATAGTGGATCGCTAAAGTCAAAAAGAACAATACTCAAAAGTATCAAGCAAAAGATCAGAAACAGGTTTAATGTTTCTGTAAACGAAATAGAGCCGAATAACAAATGGCAGAGAATGTCTTTGGGTATTTCAATGGTTACAAATGAACGTAAATTCATTGACATGACCATGAGCGAAATACTAAAATTAATAAATGGTGACACCAGACTTGAACTACTCAATCACATTATTGAAGTTTATTGATAGGATATGCGACAATATAAACGTTCAAAACGAGTCGCTCAACTTCTTCGGGAAGAAATTAGTAAAATTATTACCCAGGAATTGAAGGACCCGTTGATTGGAATGGTCACAGTTACGACCATTAAGCTGACTGAGGATCTAAAATCTGCGCGGGTGTTTGTCAGCATAATTGGAGACAATGACGCGATAAACAAGAGTCTCCGAGGGCTGGAACGAGCCAAGAATTGGATCCGTTCTGAGTTAGGCCAGCGCACTGACTTGAAATACGTGCCAAGACTTGATTTCTATTATGATGACACAATTGAGCACGCTCAGAATATTGAGTCGCTTCTAAAGCAAATCCATAACAACTGATTGCTGATAACGGTCGATGACGCGCTTTGAGGAACAACTTGATGCTGATCAAAACGGAAGAATACTGTGCGTAGACAAACCGGAGGGTTGGACCTCATTCGACGCCGTAAAAAAAATAAGAAAGCAGCTCAGAGTGAAAAAGATTGGTCACGCAGGAACATTGGATCCATTTGCAACCGGTCTTTTACTAGTGTGTACCGGACGTGCGACCAAACAAGTCGAAAAATTAATGGAGTTGGAGAAAGAATACATCGGAGAAATTGAGCTTGGAAAGGTGACCGACACATACGATAAGACCGGTAAGATATTGGCGACTCATGATACAAGTCATGTTCAATTGGGTGATGTTACGAGGGTGTGCTGGTCATTTCAAGGTGACCTCCTGCAGAAGCCGCCCATGTATTCAGCGGTAAAGATAAATGGTGAGCGGCTGTACAAATTGGCTCGTCAGGGGAAAACGGTCGCGAGACAACCAAGAAAAGTTAAAGTTTATGAAATAGAGATTTTGGACTTCAAGAATCCAATTATCGAATTAAGAATTGTTTGCTCTCGGGGAACCTACGTTCGTTCCATCGCACATGACATAGGCGAGAAATTAGGTTGTGGAGCCCATCTGAAATCGTTAGTCCGCACGCGAATAGGATCGTATCGTCTACAAAATGCCCATTCTATTTCTGACCTAATCCAAACATACGAAAATACATTCGAATCCTAAATGAAAATATATTGGGATCTGACGAGTGTCCAAAAAACCCAAAATAGTGTGATAACTGTTGGAACTTTTGATGGAGTTCATTTAGGGCATCAGCACATAATTGATGAACTGAAAACGAGAGCAAGGTTTCTGGGAGCACAGACAACTTTGGTTACCTTTGATACCCATCCCCAAATTGTTCTAAGCTCTCCCGATAAACCAGCCTTGAAGATATTAACCACGATTGAAGAAAAACTTGCAATTCTTGAAAAATTGGATATTGACCGTGTGGTGGTGATAAAGTTTAGCAAGGAGTTTGCAAATACAAACCCCCATGAGTTCATTAAGAATATATTATTTGAACAAGTTGGTTTTACTGAAATTGTGGTTGGGTACGATCATGCCTTTGGCAAGAATCGAGAAGGTGATATTGAGACACTTGTGAATTGGTCGAATGAGCTCGGATTTTCCGTCAATGAGCTATCGCCCTTTATGTTAAGTGAAACGCGTGTGAGTAGCAGCAAAATCAGAGAAACCATCCAAACTGGAAATATCAAGCAAGCCGAACAATTGCTCGGCCGAAATTACCCCCTCAGCGGAAAAGTAGTAAAAGGAGACGGACGCGGAAAAGATTTGAATTTTCCCACAGCGAACATCGAACCCAAAAGCAAACACAAATTGGTTCCACCTGATGGCGTCTACGCTGTTTATGTACGACTCGGAAGCAGGAAATTCAAGGGAATGATGAACATCGGCCACAGACCAACATTCTCAGCCACACAACATGCATTGGAAGTGCACATTTTTGATTTTAACGACGAAATCTATGGCGAAGACTTAACCATTGAGTTCGAAGATAGAATTCGTGAGGAGATTAAATTCTCGCGTCCCAACGAACTGATCAAACAATTGCGAAAAGACAAAGAACATAGCTTACAGATTCTCTGACATTGAGTTTAGGAGGAATGATGCCTTTAACAAGCGAACAAAAAAAAGACCTCGTTCAGAAGTACGGTGACCACGAGAACGACACGGGAAAAGCTGAAGTGCAAATTGCAATGCTTACACAACGAATAAATGAACTGACTCCGCACTTCAATCTGCATGAAAAAGACCACCATTCCCGACGAGGATTGCTAAAATTGGTGGGAAAAAGAAGAAGTTTGCTTGACTATTTACAAAAGAAAGACATCAATCGTTATCGAAAGATCATCAGTGAGCTTGGAATTAGACGATAGGAATTGTCGTCTACACATATTTATTATTTAAGGAGTATATTTAAGCATGGTTTACTATGAAGAATTAGAACTTGATGGCAAGAAATATTCAATCGAGACCGGCAAATTAGCCAAACAGGCCGATGGCGCTGCGGTTTTAAGGTTAGGAGATACCATTGTGCTTGTTACTGCGGTTGGAGCCACTGAGGAAAATGAAGATCTGAGCTTTTTTCCTCTGACAGTAGATTATCGGGAAAAGGCCTACTCCGTCGGCAAGATCCCGGGTGGCTTCTTCAAGAGAGAAGGGAGGCCAAGCGAAAATGAAATTCTCAGCGCGAGGCTTATAGACCGCTCAATTCGCCCTTTGTTTGATGAAGATTTCAAGAATGAAGTGCAAATCCTGGTCTCGGTCTTGTCAGCAGATAAGGAGAATGATCCCGATGTCCTGGGTATTACGGGTGCATCCATTGCCCTTATCTTGTCGGATATCCCATTCACCGACCCCATCGCGGGTGTTCGCGTTGGCATGATTGATGGTGAACTCGTCCTGAACCCCCCCTTCAGTCAATTGGAGAATAGCGACCTGGACTTGGTGATTTCTGCCACGCATGATTCAATCGTAATGGTTGAGGGGGAAGCGAATGAAATTAGCGAGTCTGACATGCTAGAGGCGCTGAAATTCGGACATGAGAAAATTCGCGAATTACTGCAGCTACAGACCACTTTGGGTGAAAAAGCTGGAAAGACAAAACGGGAGATTGTTCGAAAAGAATTGCCAAAAGATTTTGGCAAAATGATTTCAGAAAACGCCAGGAAGGAACTCGTTAAAATCCTGGACTTGAAAGATAAAAAAGAACGCCAACGAGCATTGAAATCGTTAGCCCAAGACTTAACGCTGAAGGCTGAAGAGCAGTATCCGGATTATGTCAGCAACGTGAGAGACAAAATACAGGAAATTGAAAAAGAAATCGTCCGAAATAAAATCGTCAAGGAAGGCAAACGCATCGACGATCGCGGCTTAGATGACATCAGACAGGTAACTTGTGAGGTTGGTGTCTTGCCGCGTGTGCACGGGTCTGCGCTGTTTACCAGAGGCCAAACCCAAGCGTTGGCGACAACTACTTTGGGTACGAAAATGGATGAGCAAAAAATGGACGAACTGGAAGGTGAATTCTGGAAAAGCTACATGTTGCACTACAATTTTCCACCATTCAGTGTCGGCGAGATTAGACCAATGCGAGGCACAAGTCGCCGGGAAATCGGACATGGCTATTTGGCAGAGCGTTCCCTAAAGCCCGCTCTGCCTGCGGATGGTGTGTTTCCGTATACCATCCGCATTGTGTCAGATATTTTGGAATCGAACGGCTCATCGTCGATGGCAACTGTTTGTGCCGGCACCCTTTCGCTTATGGATGCCGGCGTCCCCCTGAAGACGCCAATTGCCGGTATCGCCATGGGTTTGATAAAAGAAAAGGATGATTTTTACACCCTGACCGATATTTTGGGAGATGAAGATCATCTGGGCGACATGGACTTCAAAGTCGCAGGATCCGCAAAGGGCATTACCGGTTTTCAAATGGATGTGAAGCTAAAGGGGATTCCAGCGGACGTAATGGCAGATGCCTTAGAAAAAGCAAAGACGGCGAGAATAAAAATTCTGGAGGTCATGAATCAAGCCATTGATAAGCCTCGAGAAGATCTCTCTCCATATGCACCGAGAATCAGCTACATGAAGGTTGCCATCGATCAAATCGGGCTCATCATCGGTCCCGGTGGGAAAACCATTCGTGATATTACCGAAAAATCGGGAGCCACAATCAACATTGAAGACGACGGGACTATAATCATCGCTACAACAGAAGAGGAGGCCAGCAAAAAAGCCAGAGAGATGATTGAATATCTGATTCAGGAGCCTGTGCCGGGACAGACGTATGTTGGCAAGGTAAAGAAAATCACGAACTTCGGGGCCTTTGTTGAAATTCTGCCAGGGAAAGAAGGGCTACTCCATATTTCGGAAATCGAACATCATCGGATCAACCGTGTTGAAGATGTGCTCAAAGTAGGTGAGGAAGTTGAAGTAAAGGTCTTGAGCATTGATGGGAATGGCAAACTGGATTTAAGCCGCAAAGCCCTTTTGAAGAAGACTTAAAACGCATCGAAATTATGCAGAGCACAGAGACTGAATTCAAGAAAACAACATTAGAGAACGGAATTCGTGTCGTCACCGAGCGAATTCCGTACGTTCGATCCGTGTCCATCGGTACCTGGTTAACAGTCGGATCGAGTTATGAGACAGACCAGACAAACGGGCTTTCACATTTCATAGAACACATGATGTTCAAAGGCACCCGGACACGAAAAGCTTTCGAAATTGCCCAAAGCCTGGAATCGGTGGGCGGACATCTGAATGCCTTCACAGGTAAAGAGATCACATGCTACTACGCTCATCTGTTGGATGAGCATCTCGCAATCGCGATTAAAATACTCGCAGACATCCTGTCCAATTCCATTTTCGATAAGCAAGAGATGGAAAAAGAAAAGCAGGTGATAATCGAAGAATTAAACGCCCTTGAAGAAACCCCCGAGGAGTTGATTCACGATCTGTTCATGAGCGATTTGTTTCCCAATCATCCTCTTGGTTATTCCATAATTGGAAAACGTCAAAATATCTTGAATTTTAAGCGACAGGATATTTTTCAATTCCTAGCAGACCATTATTCTACCGAACGCATGGTCATTGCCGCGGCCGGAAATGTCGACCATCGAGAATTGGTGCAGCTCGTGGAAACTCAATTCAGACGTTTCCATCATTCTAATACCCTCAAGCAGATTGAGCCTTGCGATTTGAGACACGGAAGAAATGTTATTGAAAATGGGGCAATTCAGGCACATATTTGTCTCGGCACTCAGTCATATTCCTACCGAAACCCCAAAAAGTTTGCTTTGTTGGCTCTCAATACCTTGCTTGGAGCCGGAATGAGTTCAAGGTTGTTTCAGAACGTTAGAGAAAAATATGGCTTGGCGTACTCAGTGTATTCGTTCATTGACTTTATGTATGATACCGGACTTTTTGGTGTGTACATTGGCACAGACAGGCAGAAAATTGAAGATTCTATTGGATTGATTCAGGATGAACTTGAAGGGCTAACCCAAGAGCCCGTTTCCGATGAAGAGCTTCAGCGAACGAAATCTCAACTCAAAGGGAGTCTGATGCTGGGCTTAGAGAGCACTGCAAGTCGAATGAATCGACTTGCAAGAATGGAAATCTATCTTAATGATTATTTTACTTTAGACGATACTTTAGAAGAAATCGATAATGTTACACCGAATGATGTTTTGGAGGTTGCGAACGAATTATTCCGTGAGGATAGGATCTATACAACTGTTTTGAAGCCTGGGGCTGTGGTTAAATCCTGAAAAAGGAGGGAGGCAAAGACCCATGATCATCGGCGTTCCTAAAGAAATTAAAGCTAATGAAAACCGGGTGGCAGTCACCCCGGCTGGGACTGAGTTTTTCAAGAATCAAGGCCATTCGGTATTAATTGAAACGAATGCTGGTATAGGCAGTGCCTTTACCGATGAACAGTACAAAAAGTCCGGTGCCGAAATTGTTTCAAAGCCTGAGGAGATTTTCCAAAGGGCCGAGATGATTATGAAAGTAAAAGAGCCCCTGCCTAAAGAATACAAATTAATTCGTGAGGGACAAATTGTATTCACGTATTTCCATTTCGCCGCTTCTCAAGAACTGACGCAGGCCATGATTCGTTCGAAATGCGTTGCAATTGCTTATGAAACCGTACAAAATGCATCAAATGCCCTGCCTTTGCTTATTCCAATGAGCGAAGTCGCAGGCAGAATGGCCATTCAAGAAGGGGCAAGATACCTGGAAAAGCTACATGGAGGAAAGGGTATGCTATTGGGTGGCGTGCCTGGTGTCGAACCCGCAAGTGTCGTGATTTTAGGAGGAGGGATTGTTGGCATGAATGCAGCTAAGATTGCGGCAGGACTTGGAGCTAAAGTTTCTATTCTGGATACTAACCTAGACAAACTGCGGTACCTTGACGACGTCATGCCCAAGAATGTGATTACAGTTATGTCGAATCCGGCCAATATTCGCCGTGCCATTTCCGAAGCTGACCTTCTGGTTGGTGCAGTCCTCATTCCTGGTGCGAAAGCTCCAAAGCTTGTGACACGGAATATGTTAAAATTAATGAAAAAGGGATCCGTAATCGTGGATGTTGCCGTGGACCAAGGAGGATGTATCGAAACCATCAAACCAACCACGCACGATGATCCCGTCTATGAAATTGACGGCGTGATACATTATGGCGTTGCCAATATGCCAGGGGGCGTTCCCATGACCTCCACCATTGCGCTAACAAACGCGACATTACCGTATGCGCTTCAAATCGCAAAGCTGGGATTTCCAAAAGTTGCAAGCAAGAAGCCTGACATCTTGAAGGGCGTAAATATTGCTTACGGAAAAGTCACTCACGAAGGGGTAGCAGAGGCGTTCAACCTACCCTATACATCTATCCAGGAAATTTTGTGAATTAAACGCCCAAATATGTTCACTCCCATCCTTGCTTACCACAAAGTCAAAAATGATTTCGATTTAAGTATAACCAGAGTCACGCCGACACAATTTGAGAGACAAGTCCGATACCTTTTCCATAAGGGATATAAAATCACCTCAATTAGCGATTTTGTAAACTTGTCCTTGTTTGATGAAAAAAGCGTTGTTATTACATTTGATGACTCTTATGCATCTGTTTACGAACATGCATTACCTGTGTTGCGGAAGTACAATTATACTGCCACAATTTTTGTAATCACTAACTACGTGAATAAGTGGAATGATTGGGACTATCCCTTGCCAAGAAACAGAAATATGCATTGCAGTTGGGAACAGCTAAAGGAATTAGCGGCAGAAGGGTGGGAGATAGGTTCGCACACAGCGTCACATCGAAGTCTCACACAACTTTCGAACTCAGAATTACGACATGAATTGGACGAGTCCAAGTGTCAGTTAGAAAAGAGGATCCAGAACAAGGTAAACGTCCTTTCTTATCCATTTGGGAAGTTTGATGATCGCGTGATTCATTTTGCTAAAATGTCCGGCTATCAAGCAGCTTGTACTCTTGGGCATAAAGTGTCCAAAACTAAAGAAAAGCTCCATACCTTAGAAAGACGGGGAGTCTATTTTTTTGAACCTTTCCATCTATTTAAAGTAAAACTTCAAGAAGGCCTCTGGGCGCGATGCGATGACAAAAAGCAAAGAGCGATTACGTTTTGTTCGCACGGTTCCATTTTACTTCAAACTCTAAGATCATACAGAAATATTACTTGATTAAGTTTAATTTCAATTTTATGTTATATTCGTCCAAAAGCTACCTGCTTCAAGTCGAATGAAAAACCTTGGCATTAAAAAACTCTATTATTCGATTAGTGAAGTTAGCGAAATGACATCGTTAAAGCCTTATGTGCTTAGGTACTGGGAAAGTGAGTTTAGTGAACTTCGACCTTCAAAAAATCGAGCAGGAAATCGAATCTATCGTAAGAATGACATCGATTTAATCTTGTTAATCAAGAAATTACTTTATACCGAGAAATATACGATTGAGGGAGCGAAGCAAAAATTAAATGAGTTAAACAATAAACCGCAGAATGTCCAGTTGAACCTATCTTTTCATGATGGCAAAAATAACGAAAACTTCATTGAGGAATTCAAGAGCGAGTTAAAAGACATTCTCCGGATATTGGATGAATAAGAAGAGAATCATAATAACTCGGGGCGTAGCGCAGTCTGGTTAGCGCACTTGACTGGGGGTCAAGGGGTCGCTGGTTCAAATCCAGTCGCCCCGACTGATTAGAAGAGTAGGAGAGAGTTGCAATTCTCTTCTACTCTTTTTTATATACACATGGAACTCCATGAGATTTGTGTTATCATTCCCGCATACAACGAAGCTCAAACCATTGCAGATGTCGTTTCAGGGATAAAGAAATGTCATCCGGAGGTTGTCGTGATTATAATTAACGACGGTTCGAATGACGACACGAAAGATGCAATACTAAATCAAGACGTTATCTATGTGGAACACCGAAGGAAATTAGGTAAAGGCGCTGCGTTACGAACGGGCTTCAACGCTGCTTTGATGAGAAATATGAAGTATGTGCTGACCATGGATGCTGATGGTCAACATTCGCCGGATGATATTAAAAGCTTCTTTCGCACACTGGACGAAAAACATTACGATCTCATTCTTGGCTCACGCATGGCCGACGTAACGAGCATGCCATTCCATAGACGATTGAGCAATAGGGTCACGTCGAAATTGATCTCGTGGCGAACAGGATGTCGCATTCTCGACAGCCAATGTGGATTCAGACTAATTCACTCAGAGGTGATTAAGTCTATTAAGTTACATGCTTCAGGTTTTGATTGCGAGTCGGAGCTGCTTTTAAAAGCAGCCTTGCAAGGTTTTGATATTGGACATACGCCAGTTAAAACGATCTACCACAAATCCCCCAATAGTACCATGAATGTTTTAACCGATACCTTTAAATTTATTCAAACATACGTCAAAAGTTTTTTTTGGTGAAAGAAGTGAACCTTTAAAAGGAATTTGCAACAATGGACGTCGCTTCAAAGGTTGAAAAGGATACTGGAGGTGTAGCGTCACAGGAGAGAAGAAATATCATACGCAGGCTCTATGATTGGGTATTATCTTGGGCAGATACACCTTATGGTCTTCCTGCCTTAATTTGTGTTTCCTTTTTAGAGAGCAGTATTTTTCCCATTCCGCCCGACGTGCTCTTAATAGCATTGGTTCTTGGAAAGGTAAAAAAGTGGTGGCAATTCGCTTTTTGGTGCGCGGTAGCATCTGTGAGCGGTGGGCTTCTTGGATACGGAATTGGCGTATTTTCTTGGGAACTACTTGGTAAATGGATTGTAGAAAATCTGACACAGGTTGAGCTAGTTACTATCGGAGGTAGAGAGGATGTCCGTCTGCCTGCTTATCTTATAGCTGCCTTTGGAGACTCTTTAGGTGGTGAGTATTTGTTTCAAGTCTACGACAAGTGGAATGCATGGATCGTTCTTGTTTTCGGCTTAACGCCTTTGCCCTATAAGCTTGTCACCATAACTGCCGGTGTAGCTAAGGTTAACCTTGCGGTATTCATGACGGCCTCGATCGTTGCCAGAACACTTCGTTTTTTCCTCGTGGCCTGGATTCTCCGCAAGTGGGGTGAAAAAGCAAAAGATTTTATTGACAGGTATTTTAATCTACTTTGTGTTATTTTCGTTTTTTTGTTGATCGGTGGGTTTATTATTCTTAAATTTATATTGTAAGTGAAATATTTTTCGGGGCGTAGCGCAGTCCGGTTAGCGCGCCACGTTCGGGACGTGGAGGCCCCCGGTTCGAATCCGGGCGCCCCGACCATCCAAAATTAAAAGAACTTCTCCCACAAGAAAATGCGACTTTTATTCAGGTTTCCCGAGAAGGACCCAAACTACACCGATTTGGAAAAGGGGAGAATGGAAGTGGGAAAGAGGAGAAATAGTACTTAAAGGAATTTTTTAAAGCCAATTGGTTTACATAATATATGTTATACGTAACATATATTAGCTAGCGTTTAGTTCCTCCAAGGCTGATTGGGCCTCCATCTTTAAAGGGCTGTTTATTGGAGAGCTGATTATCTCTTTTAAATAGCTTATCGCGAAGTTCTTTTGATTGATTTCCAAGTATGCCAGAGCCAAATGGAACTTCGCAAGTAAATTGTTGGAATTTCTCTTTACAGCTTGTTCCAAAGTCTCAATTGCATCACTATGTCTGTTGCTCTTCAAAAGAAACTTGCCCCAAAGCGTATTTGTTACGCTGTCACTTTTTCCCAACCGTTTTGCTTTGTCTAAACAGTCGATTACTTTTCCCTCGTCATCCAAATAATTGTAGGCAATAGCCAATTCCTTATAGTAGATGGCCTTATTGGCGTTTATGGATATGGCTTTCTGTAATGCCTCAATTGCTTTTTGTGTATTTCCTGCACGCAAATAAGCTTCGCTCAATGAAAACCAAACGAAATCATCATCGGGTTTACGCTTGAGATACCCGTTGTACATCATGATAGCCTTGTTATAATCTGTAAACAGAAACGCCTTGTATCCCTCTTGGTAAAGTCGCTCATAATCAGATGTATTAACTGCCTCTACCGATTCCACTGATTCCGAAGCTCCCTCGCCGTTTTCCACAGGCTTGGACATCATCGCTCGCTTTGCATGATTGGCTAGCTGGCCCTTCTGATCTAGCTCAATCACTCTCTTAAAATAAGAATTCGCTTTCTCAGAATCGTTTTTCAGCGAATAGATTTTTCCGATTCCAAAATGAGCTCGGACTTCATTTGGCGATAATTCCAGGGCTTTCGAAAACGCAGTAATAGCATCGTCGTAACGTTTCAGTATGCTGTAAACAGCGCCTAAATTTAAATAGGCTAACGCATGATTTGGATAAAAGTTAATGCTTTCCTTTAAGTGTTGCTCGGAATCTTCAAATTGCCTAACCTTTAGATAGACCGTACCAAGGATAATATGAGCTTTATAATATATCGGGCATAAACTCAGCGCTTTGTTTAAGTTTTCGATAGATTCCTTGTAGTTTTTGATCTCAAAAAATGCAATGCCTAAATTGAAATAATAATCCGGGTCGTTTGAATTCAGGGAGATCGCCTTTACCCAGCTATTAATTGCTTCGACAAAATTCTTGTTCTTTGCATGCATCAACGCAATTTTGTGGAATTGTTCCGCTTGTTGATCCACTTTGGGAGGCAGCCATTTGAGTTTTACCTTGGTTTTCTTCTGAATGATTTCAAGTTTACCACTGCCTTCACCGTATCTCTGCAGAAAGAATTGTCTGACAAAATTTTCACGCTCACGTTCGTCTCTAATCTGTGCTAATTCTCCATTCAGCCCACTAAACTCGTTTAGTCTAATGACTACAGAAAAATGCTTTTCGTGTGCAGAATCCAAATCTGTCGTACTCTTGATTTTGACTACCAGAACGAAAAAAAGGCCGTAAACTACAGAAATATCAGTTTAACCATCTTTGATGAAAAAAGCAAGATATTTAACTGATTTAACTGCAATTTTTATACGTAAGTCTTTATAAAGCGCATGAATAAAAGCCGCGCCTCTCCCCTATTCAAACCAACTGCACATTTATGCTCTAGTTTGAAAACTCAATGGGTTCAATTGTATTGATAGGGTTAGAAAGATTAAGGAATGATATCAGTTAGTGGAGGGCAAAATCAATGATGACGGAAAGATTGCCTATTCCTCATCATCCTTCTTTGGCTTATCAGGCTTATCAGTTTTCTGAGCCTTTTTATTCTCTTCTTGTATCCTCTCGTAAATTTCGCCTCGGAATATGCTAATCTCGGTTGGAGCTTCAATGCCCAATCGGATTTGCTTTCCGTGGATATCAACAACTTTGATTACGATGTCATCTCCAATAACTATGGTTTCACCTAACTTCCGTGTCAGGACGAGCATGCTTTATTCCTTACCTTTTGGACCTCTAATGATGAAATTCTGTATTTATCTCGCATGTAATTTCAGAACAAATCCGGACATCGTTTCTACCCATAATAATAAGCAATCAGATTAAAATATACAAGTTAATATTTTATTTTTTTAAGAATTGATGTGAATTTTAGTAAGGCATCCTTGCCTTACAATTACTCGAAAAATTTTGGCGTACTGCTCTTTGATGAATGCTTTGTCGATCTCTACTTGTGCCGTGGTGACTCGAATAATTCTTGGACCTTCAAGCACGTCGATAAATTCTCCAAAACCTGATTTTTTTAGACACCGTTTTATATGATTCCGGCTAATCTCACTTGACTCTCCAGGTGGTGGGGCTTTGCCCACTTTAACCGCGGCCAGCCGCAATCTCTTAATGCTATCCGAGACAATCACCTGTCCGATATCTCCCAAAGTGATAGCCGGACCGATAACAACGGCTTTGGCTTTTAAGTTGATCGAAAGTCGTGCCTCACCATGGTTAGTGCCCCACGCTTTGGAGTCCTCAAATTCAACATAACTGAAAATTATAACGAAGACAGAAAGAGAAAACAAGGCAAACTTTTCCTTGAACTTAAGCATTTAACCACCTCATATGTATTTACAGGTTCAAAATCGCTATATTTGGAGATCCGAGATTTTCGTTTCTCCATAGTATTGTCAGTATTGTCCTTAGTATTGTCCTTGAATCGGTTCCGTGATCTGATTGAACGATTTAAGTTCGGTACTTACAAATGGTTTTGTTTCTGTGATCCGAACGTCCAATTTTTTTCTCTAGGCGCTGCTGACAAAGTTATGTGGCACACATCATTTGTCCGTTATAAGGTGTTACGAACAGACATTAAGTAACTCTTTATGACCGATCGGTTTTTCAAGATACGCGTTCAGTCCAACTAGTCACAGCCCGTTTCCGAGTCTATGTTTCGGTACTGTTCATAAAAGGCATTTTGAAATCAAGGATGATCAGATCCGGAGACGCTTCGGTCAGTTTCTTTAGTCCGTCAATTCCATGGTACACCGAAGAAACTCATAACCTGACTTCTCCAATACGATTCTGACATGTTCATGAATGTCTTTATCATCACCAACAGGCAGAATTTTTCTTTGTCATTCGGGGATATAGTTTAAATACGTTNNATTTTCAGTATTGTCCTTGAATCGGTTCCGTGATCTGATTGAACGATTTAAGTTCGGTACTTACAAATACGTTCGATTGTATATTTTGCGTGTAAATTCTTTGACTAGGGATTCGATTCTTGTTCATGTTGAGTTCATCGAATGCATGCGGGACCACATGTTCGAGGTTCAACACCCCAACAATCCTGTTGTTTGTTTCCAGAGGCCATCCTCTGGGAATTTGCAAGAGTTGAACGTCGAACCTCTACCCTGGCTCGCAATGACTTGACGCATGGGAAGATTGGTCGTGCTCGTGGTATGGGCGTTTTGATTCGAGTTTGTCTACTCGATGGCGCCCAACGTTGGTTTATTCCAAAGGGCGAGTTCTGGCGTGACGGTGTGGTCGAAAAGTTTCAACGATCATTGCACCAACAGTCATTGTTCTTCGAACAAAAGAGCACAACAGAGGCTATCGATACAGCAAATTAGGTGGGCGGATGCCACTTGAAGCTTTGGCGATGTCGAACAAAACTTATTTGAATCTCGTTGAAAGGAAAATCCTTTGGTGATGTACTCATATCCACCATCCCGCATCGCCTCGACCTGCCGTAACGCCGATTTTAGGATCGATCGATCTGGCTTTTTTCAATATCTCCCTTCCATTGAGATCAGGAAGGAATAAATCAGTGATCATCGGTTCAAACTCATGGTCACACAATTTTTCCAACGCCA
>JABAHS010147130.1_pt1 | contig 14830 bp, 13 predicted proteins | sample 7062111 | NCBI WGS metagenome assembly JABAHS01 (sample SAMN14534600, study PRJNA622989) | marine sediment metagenome | biome: marine biome [ENVO:00000428]; feature: marine pelagic biome [ENVO:01000023]; material: deep marine sediment [ENVO:00002113]; isolation source: pool of 4 deep marine... | reverse complement strand
GCCCAGGCGCTGGCGGCGTTCCCACAGGGCTTTGCGGCTGATGCCGAGGCGCTCCGCCAGCTCGGTCTCGGTGAGCCGATCCTGATGCCGCTCGACGAAATGCCGAAAGTATTCCTCCAGCGACATATCGGGCAGAGGGTGTTTCTCGCGCGCCGTTGGCTGGCGGAGATCCGTTTGCGACGGGTGAATGGATAGCAGGTCGGGCCCGATGCTCGGGCCCTCGCAGAGGATGACCGCACGCTCGATGGCGTTCTCGAGCTCGCGCACGTTGCCCGGCCAGTCGTACCGCAGGATCGCTTCCAGGGCGGCGGCGCTCAGCGCGAGCTGCGCTTTGTTGAGACGCCGGCAGGTCTTCTCGAGGAGCGTCTCCGCGAGCTCGCGCATGTCTTCGCCGCGCCCGCGCAGAGGGGGCAGGTGGATCTCCATGACGCGCAGGCGGAAGTAGAGGTCGTCGCGAAAACGGCCCTCACGCACCAGGGCGGGCAGATCCCGATGCGTCGCAGCGATGAGCCGGATGTTCACGCGCCGAGGTCGGGCCGCTCCGACGCGCCGTATCTCCCCGTCCTGGAGCACGCGCAGCAGGCGCGCCTGGGCGTCCGGTGGCAGCTCGCCGATCTCGTCCAGAAACAGGGTGCCTCCGTCGGCGGCCTCCACCAGTCCCTGCTGCGCCCCCACCGCCCCGGTGAACGAGCCCTTCTCGTGGCCGAAGAGCTCGTTCTCGATGAGCCCGCCGGGAATCGCGGCGCAGTTGACCGTGATCATGGGCGCGTCGCGGCGCTCACTCTTCTCGTGCAGCGCCCGCGCCACCAGCTCCTTGCCTGTTCCGGACTCGCCCAGTATGAGCACCGTCGTATCCGTGGGAGCCACCTTGTCGATGCGCGCGAACACATCCCGCATGACCTCGCAACGCCCGATCATGCCCGCGATGGGGTAGCTGCGTGCGACGTCCGATTTGAGTGCCTGGTTCTGACGCTCCAGGCGATGATGCTTGAGGATGCGGTCCACGCACAGCAGCATCTCGTCGTGGTCGAACGGCTTCGCGATGTAGTCGACGGCGCCGAGCTTCATGGCTTCCACCGCCGAGCGCACGCTCGCGTAGCTCGTGATCACCAGGACGGGGAGCCGCGGATACTCGGTGATGATGTCCGTCCCCGCGGCGCCGGGCAGACGCACGTCGGCGATCACGAGATCGATGCCATCGTTCTGCAACAGCGGCCGCGCCGCCTCCACCGACTCGGCCTGGGCGATCTCGTAGCCGTTGCGCGCGAGCAACCGGCTCACCGCCGTCCGAATCACGACCTCGTCTTCGATGATGAGGATGCGGCTCATGACGGGGATATGCTCCCACCGGCGGCGGCCGCCTGGCCCGCCGCCTGCAACGAGCGGGGCAGGTTCAACGAGACCGTGGCGCCTTCGCCGGGCGAGCTGTCGATGGCGATGCTGCCGCCGTGGTCATGCACGATTCGGTAGACCAGGGCGAGTCCGAGTCCGGTTCCCCTCCCCGGTGCCTTGGTGGTGACGAAGGGTTCGAAGATCTTGTCCAGCAGCTCGGCCGGAATGCCTTCGCCGCGGTCGATGACCTCCACCGAGACGTTGTCCTGATGCGGTTCGGCGGCGACCACCACCGTGGCTCCGGGGGTGGACGCGTCACAGGCATTGGTCAGCAGGTTGACGAACACCTGCAGGATGCGGGGTCGGTCTCCGAAAATCTGAATGTCCCCCGGGCAGTCGTTGCGACAGACCACCTGGCGTCCGGCGCGGCTGAGCTGTACCAGGCGTGCCGCCTCGTTCACGCACTCGCGCAGGTCGATGGGGGCGAAGGTGCCGTCGGCCATGCTGCCGCTGTGGCTGAATTTCACGAGCGACTGCACGATGTCGCTGATGCGCTGCGTCTGCCCGAGGATCTGCTCGCTGACCTCCTGCGCATTGGCGTCCGGCGTCTCGGAGCGCAGATTCTGGGCGAGGCACGCGATGCCGGTGACCGGGTTGCCGACCTCGTGGGCAATGCCCGCCGCGAGCCGTCCGATGGACGCCAGCCGCTCGCTGTGGGCGAGCTCCGCCTCCAGGGTCTGAAGATCGGTGAGGTCCTCGACCAGAATCACCGTGCCCCCGGTCTGGCCGGAGGCCGAGGGGTCGCCGATGGCCGCCTTGTGCAGGTTGAACCAGCGGGACACCCCGCGAACGGTGACCTGTACCTTGTGCAGGTGGCTGTCGTCGCCTTCGAGCAGACGCAGGAACAGCTCCGACCAGGGCTGCGGCAGGCGGCTGATACGCTTGCCGCGTGCCGCCCGCCCGTCGACCTGGGCGAGTATCTGCATCGCCAGATTCCAGCTCACGACCGTACCGTCGGGACCCACCGAACACACGCCGAGCGGCAGATCGCGCAGAATCTGCTGGTGATAGCGGCGCAGGCTGTCGAGCTCGGCCGCGAGCCCCTGTAGTCGGGTCTCCGAGTGCTCGAGACGCTCTTCGATGAAGCGGATATTGTCCGCGAGCGCCGTGCGTGCGTCGGGATCCATCTGCAGACGCTCGTCCACGATCATGTGCGCGATCATCGGGCCCATGAGCCCGGACAGGTTGCGCTCGATGCGCTCGCGCAGGCGCCGCAGCTCCCGCGGGTCCTCCTCGTCCTCGTCCATCTCCAGATCGCGCAGCGCCTGGTGCACCTCGGAGTCGGCCGCCTGAGGCCCCAGGATGCGCGAGAGCTGCTCTTTGAACTGCGCCGGTGCGGCGGCGCCGAGGACCACGCCGCCGGGCATGGTCACGGCCGTCATGCGGCAGGCATCGGCGGCGTCCAGCTCCTCTTCGCTCGGCTTGGTGAGCAGCGATACCCCGAAGAACAGCAGGGTGTTGACGGAGAGCGTGGTGAAGGTCGAGAAGGACCAGGGATTCATCTCGCTCTCGGGCACGGCGAGCAGGCGGATGAACTCCAGGTGCTCGCTGATGATGCCCGAGCGCTGCAGCAAGGGCAGCATGAGGGTCAACGCCCACACGCTCATCCCGCCCATGAGTCCCGCCACGAAGCCCGCGCGGGTGGCCCGCGGCCAATACAGCAGGCCGAACACGCCGGGCAGGAACTGCGCCACGGCGACGAACGAGATGAGGCCGAGCTGCACCAGCCCCGCGTTGTGCTCGAGGACGAGATAGAACCCGTAGCCCGCGAGGATGATGAGCGCGATCATCGTACGCCGTCCCCACAGAAGCCACTTGTACAGGTCGCTGCCCGGATCCGGATAGCGCGCCGGCAGCAGCAGGTGGTTGAGGCACATCGAGGAGAGCGCGAGGGTGGTGACGATCATCATGGCGCTGGCCGCCGAGACGCCGCCGATGAAAGCGAAAGTAGGGAATATGCGGTTGTCGCTCCACAGCGTGATCCCGAGCACGTAGTAGTCGGGATTCATGCCCGGCTGAAGCTCCTCGCCCGCCCACAGGATCGCGGGGATGAACAGATTGAGCAGCAGCAGGAATAACGGAAAGGCCCAGGCCGCGGTGAACAGCGACTGGCCCCGGATGCTCTCCGTGAAAGCCATGTGGAACTGGCGCGGGAGCAGGAACGCGGCGCAGAAGGCGAGCAGCAGCAGGGTGGTCCACGGGCCTTCGTGCACCGGGGTGTAGAGGGCCTCCAGAGCCTGCGGATGGGCGTCGAGCCAGCGGTTCATGCCGCCGAAGCCCCCGAAGAACCCGTAGACCGCGAACAACCCCACGGCGCACAGGGCGGAGAGCTTGACCAAAGACTCGAAGGCGATGGCCACCACGAGCCCCTCGTGCTTTTCCCGGGGCGAGATGTGGCGGGCGCCGAAGAGAATGGCGAAAGCGGTCAAGGTCACGCAGAAGCCGAGCGCGAGCACCTGGGGCGTCGCCTCCTGGGTGAGAATCTGCAGCGATTCGGTGACCGCCAGGATCTGGAGCGCGATGTAGGGGAACGCGCCGCAGAGCATGAACAGGGTCACCAGCACGCCCGCGAGCTGGCTGCGGTAGCGGAACGCGAAGACGTCGGCCAGCGAGGTGAGCTGATAGTCGCGCGCGACCCGTAGGATCGGAGCGAGCAGGAGCGGGGTGAGGGCGAAGGCCAGGGTCACCCCCAGATAGATGGTCAGGAAGTTGAAACCTTGGGTCTTCGCGAACCCGACGCTGCCGTAGAAGCTCCACGAGGTCGCGTACACGCCGAGAGAGAGGGCGTAGGTAAGGGGGTGGCCTGCGATGCGGCGGGGCACCCATCCCTGCTCCGTGGCGTAGGCGATGAAGAACAGCAGCAGCAGGTAGATAACGCCGGCGAAGAACAGATGCCCCAGCTCAAAGCTCATGCCGATCACGCATGCTCTGTACGAGCGCGATGAGCACGATCACGCCCGCCCAGATGACATAGGGCATGTACCAGGGGAAGGTGGGCGTCGCCCACACGCTGACGAAGGGGGGCAGGAAGACGAACGCGGTGAACAGGACCACCAGGACCACGCTGTCCAGATATCGGCTCTTGTCCGGACGGGAACGCACGGCGCCCTCCCTCCTCCTCGCGAGCGGCGGGGTCGTCCACCCTGGGTAGATTCCACACAGTCTACCAGGAGACGGCGTCTCGGGGAGCTACCGGACCTGCCGGGGGATCATCCGAGGTTTGGGCTCTTCGCAGAGATGCGGGAAGGCCAGCGGCGTCGCCGTGCGTCGGCGGGTTCCGGACACGCGCCTCCTCGTTGCAAGCGCCGAAAGAGCCGTGCCGTGCTGAGCGCGGGGCCGAGCCGTGCAGGGCAATGCATCTCGCGGTTCCCGCGCACGCTCGCGGCGTGAATGGCGCAGTGCCGTGGCTCACGGCCCCGCATTGCGGCGCTTGCGACTCCGCGGCACGTGCCGCGGAACCCCATTGGTGCGAAACGTGATGCGAAACGCGTCGGCTCCTTTCGCGGAAGGTCCGCGGAGAACCGGAATCCCCGAGTGCCCTGTGGTCCGGTCCGCGGCTAATCCTCGCCCCCGCCAGAGGTCGCCGGTGCCCGAGGGCCGCGGGACGACTCCTCGGCGCGCACGGCGCGCGCGAGCTTGTCCAGGATGCCGTTGACGTAGCGGTGGCTTTGCTCTGCGCCGAAGAAGCGGGCGAGCTCCACCGCCTCGTCGATCACCACTCGCCACGGGATGTCGCGCCGGTACCGGAGCTCGAAAGTGCCCATTCGGAGAATCGCCCGGGTCACCGGGTCGAGCTGGCGCACGGGCCGATCCAGGAGCGGGCCGAGCATCTGGTCGAGCTCCGCCACGTGCACGGGGATGTTGTGCAGCAGATCCTTGAAGTACGGGATGTCGGCTCGGCGCATGCGCCCGCCGGTGAGGAACTGGACCTCGATCTCCACGGTCGGCTGCTGCGTCACCTGCCACTGGTAGAGGGCTTGGAGGGCGGCGCGCCGGGCCAGGGTCCGGGCGCTGGGCTTTGTCATCCGTCGCTCGATGGGCGCGTCACGGTCAGCACACATTTTTCAGCGGTGGGCGAGCGAGGGCGTGGAGGCTTCATGAGGTGGAAGGATCGCTCATGCGGCGCAGCAGACTCACCATCTCGAGCGCGGCCAGCGCCGCTTCGTCGCCTTTGTTGCCGTGCTCGCCGCCGGCCCGCGCCAGCGCCTGCTCGACGTTGTCGACGGTGAGGACGCCGAAGATGACGGGGAGGTCGTACTTGAGCGCCACCGCCGCCACGCCGCGGGCGCATTCGCCGGCGACGTAGTCGAAATGCGGCGTATCGCCGCGGACCACGGCGCCAAGGGTGATGATGGCCTGGAAGCGCCCGGAGGCGGCCAGGCGCTGCGCCGCGAGGGCGATCTCGAAGGCCCCAGGCACGCGCACCACGGTCACGTCCTGCTCGGCGATGCCGTGGCGCCCGAGCGCGGCCAGCGCCCCCTGCAGGAGGCGATCGGCGATGGGGAGGTTGAAGCGCGACGCGACGATGGCGAGGCGTACGTCGCCAACGGAGTAGTCACCTTCCTGGAGGTCGAATCTGGCCATGCGCGCTGCGGGGGGGGAGGGCGGGTCAGAGCCCGGGGCGGGCGAGGTGCCGATCACCCCACATATTCCACCACCTCGAGCCCGAACCCGGAGATGCCGAGGAGTTTCTTCGGAGCGCTCAGCACGCGCATGCGCCGCACACCGAGGTCGAGCAGGATCTGCGCGCCCACGCCGTAGGTGCGCAGGGTCTCGCTCTTCTCCCGGGTTGGCACGTCGACGCCCTGGTCCTGCTGCGCGTAGCGCTGGATGCGGTGGATGAGCTCGTCCGGCGACTCGTCGTAGCGCAGAACCACCACGACTCCGGTGCGCTCCTCGGCCACGCGGCGCAGCGCGTCTTGCAGCGACCAGCCGCAATCGTCGCCGCGCTGATTGGGGATCACGTCGCACAGCGAATCCAGCACCTGCACCCGGATCAACGTCGGCTCCTCGGGATGGATATCCCCCATCACCAGGGCGAGATGCGCCGCGCCGTCGATGGTGTCGCGGAAGGCCGCCAGGCGGAATTTCCCGTGCTCGGTGGGCATCTCGCATTCGGCGACGCGCTCCACGGTCTTCTCGTGCAGCATCCGGTAGTGGATGAGGTCGGCGATGGTGCCGATCCTGACGCCGTGGTTGCGGCAGAACTCTTCGAGGTCGGGGCGGCGCGCCATGCTGCCGTCCTCATTCAGAACTTCCACGATGGTCGCGGCCGGCTCGAGGCCGGCCAGGCGCGCGAGATCGCAGCCCGCCTCGGTGTGTCCGGCACGCGTGAGCACACCGCCCGGCTCGGCCATGAGGGGAAAGATGTGCCCCGGCTGCACCAGGTCCGACGGCTTGGCGTGGGGGGCTACGGCGCTGCGGATGGTGGTGGCCCGGTCGGTCGCCGAGATGCCGGTAGAGACGCTCTGCGCGGCGTCCACCGAGACCGTGAACTTGGTCGCGGCCGTGCCGGAATTGTCGCGCACCATCAGCGGTAGCCCGAGCTGCTGGCACCGCTCCCGCGACATGGTCAGGCAGATGAGGCCGCGCCCGTAGCGGGCCATGAAGTTGATGTCCTCCGGGCGCACCAGGGCCGCCGCCATCATGAGGTCGCCCTCGTTCTCGCGATCCTCGTCATCCATCATGATGACCATCTTGCCCTGACGGAAATCTTCTACGAGTTCTTCGATCTTCGCGAATGGCATGGCGACTATGTCTCACTCCCTCCCGGTCTCGCCCGTGAGCAATCGTTCCAGATAGCGAGCGATGATGTCGACCTCCAGGTTGACGCGCCGGCCGGCCGCGTATTCGCCCATGGTCGTGGCCTGCAGCGTGTGCGGTACGATGTTCACCTCAAAGCCGTCGTCTTCGACCGCGTTCACCGTCAGGCTCACCCCGTCCACGCAGATGGAGCCTTTCTCCGCAATGTAGCGCATGAGCCGCTGCGGCGCCGTGATGCGCAGGCCGACCGAGCGGCCCTCGTGACGGCGTGCTCGCACCGTGCCGGTGCCGTCCACGTGGCCGCTGACCAGGTGCCCGCCGAGAGCGGTGGACGGGGTCAGCGGCTTCTCGAGATTTACGCGGGCGCCGGCTGTGAGCTCGCCGCACGTGGTCCGCGTCAACGTCTCCCGGGAGACATCCGCGGCGAACCCGGTCTCGGTGACCTCGGTGGCGCTCAGGCACGCGCCGTTGACCGCAATGGAACCCCCCACCGCCACATCGCTCAGGAGCAGTTTACCCGGATCGATGTATATGCGCATGTCATCGCCGTGGGGCTCCATCGCGGTGACGGTGCCGACAGCCTGAATGATTCCGGTGAACACGGTGCTCCCGGGCAGCTAGACGAGCATTGCGCCAAAAATGTCGATTTTAGGTGCCATGGCGGCCCGCGGCGTCCTCGTCGTCCGAGCGGATGCGCGCCGTAATGCGCCAGTCAGGACCGAGCGCCCGCCAGTCCACGATGTCGAGGCCGAGCTGCTGGTCCATGCGCTCGATCTCGGGGAGATGGAACAGACCCCGGGCGCCGTCGCCGAGCAGGGTGGGGGCCAGATACAGCACCAGCTCGTCGACCAGACCCGCGCGCAACAGCGCCCCGCTCAGGGTGGGTCCGCTCTCGACGAGAAGCTCGTTCACCTCCTCGGTGGCGAGATGGCGCATCAGGGCTGTGAGCTCCACGCGTCCTTCGGAGCCCGGGAGCGTCACGATCTCGGCGCCGGCCCCGGCGAGGTCGGCCTCCCGCCCGGCGTCCGCGCCGGCGCAGGCCACGAGCGTGCGCCCCGGAAGTCCGAGCATCTTCGCATTGAGAGGCAGCTCGAGCCGCCCGTCCGCGACCACCCGCAAGGGCTGCCGATGTGCGGCGGGGGAACCCTCCAGCCGCACCGTCAGCGAGGGATCATCCGCGAGGACCGTGCCGATGCCGGTCAGGATGGCGGAGCTGCGCGCGCGCAGTCGGTGCACGTCCGCCCGTGCGGCCGCCCCGGTGATCCACCGACTCGCTCCCGAGGCGAGCGCGGTGCGCCCATCCAGGCTCGCGGCGAGCTTCACGCGCACGAAGGGCCGGCCCCGGCGCATCCGGCTGATGAATCCCGGGTTCAGCGCCTCGGCCTCGGCCTGCATGAGGCCCGAGCGCACCCGCAGCCCCGCCCGCCGCAGGGTCTCGAGGCCACGGCCGCCGACCTGCGGATTCGGATCCGGCATGGCGGCCACCACCTCGCTCACACCGGCCGCCACCAGGGCCTCGGTGCACGCCCCGGTGCGACCCTGATGGCAGCAGGGCTCCAGGGTGACATAGACGCTGGCCCCGCGCGCAGCACCGCCTGCGTGGCGCAGGGCGTTGACCTCGGCATGCGGCTCTCCCGTACGCTCGTGCCAAGCCTCGCCGACGATGCGCTCGCCGCGGGCGACGACGCACCCGACCCGCGGGTTCGGATCCGTCGTGTACAGGCCCCGGCGTGCGAGCTGCAGCGCACGAGCCATGTAGCGGTGCTCGGGGTCGGTGAACATCGCAGCCGCCTCGCTCGAAGTCCGGTGGAGCGCGTCGTTCGGTGTCACTTGTTGGGCAGGAGCGGATACTGGTGGCGCTTGATCTCCGGTGAGGGCTCGTTCTCCAGCCGCTCGATCTCCTCGCGAAAGGCGTTGACGTCCTGGAAGCGGCGATAGACGGACGCGAACCGCACGTAGGCGACCTCGTCGAGGCCGCGCAGCGCCTCCATGACGCGCTCGCCGATCTCGCGGGAGCGAACGTCACGCTCGCCCTTGACCACCAGATCGTGTTTCAGGCGGCTGATGGCGGCCTCGATGGCGTCGCTGGGCACGGGGCGCTTCTCGAGGGCCCGCAGCATGCCCGAGCGCAGCTTGCCTTCGTCGAAGGGTACCCGCGTGCCGTCGCGTTTGATCACCCGCGGGAGGCTCAGCTCCGCCTGCTCGTAGGTCGTGAACCGCTCTTTGCACGCGGTGCATTCCCGGCGGCGTCGGACCTGGTCGCCTCCGCCGAACAGGCGCGAGTCCACGACCCGCGTATCCTTCGCTCCACAGAACGGACAGTGCATAAGCCTCAGAGCGCGGCGCGCCGCCGGCCCGGCCGGATGGCCTGGATTCCCGCCACTACCATCGGTTGCCCCGACACCGCCCGATCGTCCCCGGGCGACACCGAAGGGCTATGCCGCTCCAGAACCCGCCGGTGTTCGGGCGCTCTCGCCTCGGCGTCAGGAGGCGCTCTCCACCAGCGCCCTCAACACGGCGGTCCACGCGCGCGCGAGGCTGCGGTGGTTGTAGCCGCCCCCGCCCATGGCCAGGAGGCGCCCCTCGCAGTGCTCGTCGGCGATGGCGCAGAGACGCCGGGCGGCCTCCGCATGCGCAGCGGGTGTGTAGCGTAGATGGGTGAGTGGATCGCCTGCGATGCTGTCTGCGCCACATTGGAAGAGTATAAATTGCGGCCGTATCTGATGCAGGTAATCCTCCACGCGCGACCATGCCGCCCGGAAGGCGTCGTCGTCACAATCGGGGGGCATGGGAATGTTCAGCTTGGTACCGGCCGCGGCGCCGCGCCCGCTCTCCGCGGCGCTCCCGGTGCCCGGGTAGAGGAATCGGCCATCCTCGTGCAGATCCGCAATGAAGACCCGCGGCTCCTCCTCGAACTCGTAGAACACGCCGTCGCCATGATGGGCGTCGATGTCGACGTAGGCGATCCGGGTGAGGCCGTAGTCCCGGAGCAGCACTTCGATGGCCACCCCGCAGTCGTTGAACACGCAGAAGCCGCCGGCGGCACCGCGGCGCGCGTGATGCAGGCCTGCCACCGGGATGAAGGCGCGCCGGCACTCGCCGCGCAGAATACGCCGGCAGGCGTCGACGGTCGTACCCACCACGTGGCAAGCCGCTTCATAGATCCAGGGTGCGGCCGGCGTGTCGCCGGCATCCAGGTAACCGACGCCGAATCGGACCTGCCGGCGGACGAATCGCACGTACTCGGGATCGTGGAAGCGCTCGAGCAGGTCCGGATCGGCGGCCACCGGCTCGAGCACGTGCACCGCCGCCCCCAAGCCCGCCTGGCGGGCTTCCTGCCAGAACGCGTCCACTCGGCCGGGACCGAAAGGATGTTCGGTGCCGAAGTGATAGTTCCTGAGTCCGTCGCCGAGGTAGAGGCAGACTCCTGCCGCGTCCTCCGAAGCGCGGTGCGCGCTCGGGCGCGTGTTGTGCTCGTGGTTTTGCATCTATGCCCGGCATTAACTACGCTTTGCTTCAGCCGGTGTCAATGGCTCCAGCGGGTGCCGACGGGCACGCTGATCGCGGCGTTCGGAGCGGTCCGACCGCGCCGATGCACAGCCAAGCGTTGGGGGGGAGGCGAGGTGCCCGGTTCCCACCAGATCCCGACGAGAGTCCACTCTTGCGTCACCGGATGGCGTCGCGCGACTGCGGGTGACCTGCGACCTCTCCGGGAGTAGCGGGCAAAGCAGGTGCTCGAGACACACGTATTTCCTTGCGCCGGGAGGGAGCCGGTTGCGGTCCGACTGGGGGACGTAGCGCCGGACTTCATCCTGCCCGACGCGGAGATGCAGCTACGCTCGCTGAGCGATCTCACCGACAAGACCCTCGTCCTCTACTTCTATCCAAGGGATGACACTCCGGGCTGCACCCTGCAGGCGACCGATTTCTCCGAGATGGTCGGTCGCTTCAGCCGCGCACGCGCGCGGGTGGTCGGCGTCAGTCCGGACGATTGCTTCGGTCATCAGGCCTTCCGTGACAAGCACGGGCTGAAGATCATGCTGCTCTCGGATGTCGACGGCGAGGCGTGCACGAGCTACGGGGTGCTGCGCGAAAAGGAGAGAAACGGCGTCAGACGCGTGGGCATCGTGCGCTCGACGTTCGTCATCGACCGTGACCGCATCGTCCGCTACGCGCACTACGGCGTCTCCCCGGGCGGACATGCCCGGGATATGTTGGCTTTCGTGAAAAGCCTCCAGGCGAAGTGACCGCATCGCGCGGCGCTTACGGCTGTCCTTCCGCGGTAGAATTGTGGAGTGTGGTTCCGTCTCGGGGCACGCGCCACTTCGCTGTAAACCCTACGCAGCTGCGAGCCTCGAGGCGAAGCGTTCGTCGTCGACGAGTGAAAACCTACCTCGTAGGAGTGGCCGTTGGCCGCGAACCCGTGGGCCTGCATTGGGGCCGGCAATCATCGCGCCTGCAGAGAGCTCCCACGAGCAGGCCCGAACCAAACCCCATGCGTAACGTTCATCACCGTCGAGGTCAGGGATGCGAGTAAGAGACTTGATCAGGTATTGGGAAGAGACGGCTGCGGACACCATGGCGGCCCGTGAGTTCAAGTTCCGGTTGCCGGTGAAGGAGGCGGCGCGCGTGATGGCGCTCGCGGAGATCTACCAGACCCGAACCATCGAGCAGATCATCACCGATCTATTGAGCGCGGCGCTCGACGAGGTCGAGGAGGCGCTTCCTTACGTGCAGGGTTCGCGGATCATCTCCGAAGATGACCAGGGCGATCCCATCTACGCCGATGCCGGCCCGAGCCCGCGCTTCCGCGAATTGAGCGAGCGCTTCGCGCGCGAGCTGCGCGAGGAGACCAACCGCCGGGAATAGCCCTCGCGGTATTCGTCGACTGATTACCGATGAAGCACAGCTATGGGCTCGCCGCCCCACCGCGGCTGAGGGTCGCGGGTCATGAGGTTCGCCGATGACCGGGCAATCAGCGATTCGTTATCGCATCGCCCCGAAGGATCCGGGCGCGCATCTGCTCGAGGTGAGCTGCGAAGTTCCCGACCCGGATCCGGATGGCCAGACGCTGTCCCTCCCGGCGTGGATCCCCGGCAGCTACCTGATCCGCGACTTCGCGCGCCACATCGTGACCCTGCACGCGCGGGCCGGTGACCGGGCGGTGCCGGTGGCGAAGCTCGACAAACAGACCTGGCGTTGCAACCCTTGCCCGGGACCGCTCACCGTCGAGTACGAGGTTTACGCCCGGGACCCTTCCATCCGTGCCGCCTACCTGGATACCACCCGCGGGTTCTTCAACGGCACCAGCGTTTTCGTGAAGGTCCACGGGCGCGAGACGCGCCCGTGCGTGCTCGACATCGAGCCCCCCTCGCATCCGGACGCCCGCCGCTGGCGGGTGGCGACGGCGATGCAGCCGGGCGGCGCGGCGCCGTGGTCCTTCGGCCGCTATCGGGCGGGCGACTACGAGGAGCTCCTGGACCACCCGGTGGAGATGGGCGCATTCGACATCGCCACCTTCGAGGCCTGCGGCGTGCCCCACGACGTGGTCGTCAGCGGGCGCCATCGCGCCGACCTCGAGCGCGTTTGCAGCGACCTCGAGACCCTGTGCCGGCAACACATCCGATTCTTCGGTGAGCCCGCGCCGATGGCGCGCTATGTGTTCCTGGTGCGTGCGGTGGGGGAAGGCTACGGCGGTCTCGAGCACCGGGCCTCGTGCGCGCTTCTGTGTCCGCGCAAGAGTCTCGTGCGCGGCGCCGGTCCCGCGATGAGCAAGGAGTATCGCGGCTTTCTCGCGCTGTGCAGCCACGAGTATTTCCATACCTGGAACGTCAAGCGCATCCGCCCGCGTGCCTTCGTCCCCTTCGATCTGTCACGTGAAGTGCACACCACGCTGCTGTGGGTCTTCGAGGGCATCACCTCCTACTATGACGATCTGGCGCTCGTTCGCACCGGCCTCGTCGACGCGCCGAGCTATCTGGAGCTGCTGGCGCGGGTGGCCACGCGTGTCTGGCGCAACCCGGGGCGCCGACGCCAGAGCGTGGCGGAGTCGAGCTTCGACGCATGGACCAAGTTCTACCGGGAGGACGAGAACGCTCCCAACGCCGTCGTCAGCTACTACGCGAAGGGCGCACTCATCGGGCTCGCGCTGGACCTGAGCATTCGCCGCGGAAGCGGCGGGCGGCATTCGCTGGACGATGTCATGCGGGCGCTGTGGGGGCGTTACGGGGAGGGCAGCGACGGATTGCCCGAGGCGGGCATGGCCGCGTTGATCGAGGAGGTGACGGGCCTGGATCTCGGGTCGTTGCTGGAGCAGGCCGTGCACGGGACCGAGGATCTGCCCCTGGCGGGTCTGCTCGCGCATTTCGGCGTGGCATTCGAGCTGCGCGCCGCGCAGTCGCAGGAGGACAAGGGAGGTCCGCTGCCCCCGGACACACCGCCCGCGCAGGCGCGGGGAGCTCTCGGTGTCATCCTCGGCGGCGCCGGGACCGAGGCGCGCGTCGCGATCGTGCTCGACGGCGGCGCTGCGCAGGCCGCCGGGCTCGCCCCCGACGACGTCGTGGTGGCGGTGGACGGCCTTCGGGCGACCCGCAGCGATCTCGAGGAACTGGTGGCGGGTTATCCGCCGGGTGCGCAGGTCCCCGTGCACGTCTTTCGGGGCGACGAGCTCATGCGCTTCGACCTCACCCTCGGCGCCGCGCCGCAGGACACCGTGATGCTGACCGCGCTGGAAGACGTGGACTCCGAAGTGGCGGCACGCCGCGACGCCTGGCTCAAAGGCTTGTAGGAGCGGGCTTGCCCGCGAACAGGCCGCGCCACCAATGACCGCCGTCATCTAACGCGAAGATCACACGAAAGAGATCACGAAGAGAGAAAAAAAAGCCCGTACGCGTGAACTTCTTCGCGCTCCGCGCGTCAGTTCGCCTTCCGTAGGAGCGAACTCGTTCGCGAACATCGTAGGGTGGGCTGAGCGCGGCGAAGCCCACCACTCCTTCCGTGAGAAAAGCCACATGAGAGAGGGAGATCCCACTGTCAGAATTCACCCGCAAGTGACGATTCTCGTGAGACCTCTCGGGGCGTCATCGGAGGAGCAGATGACTGCATTTGGGAGCCCAACGACGAGTCTCTATGACCGGAGAGGACAGCGGAAGTACCTCAACGACGAGGAGCGATCTGCGTTTCTGAAGGGGGTACGCACAGCGCTCGACCAGGGCCATTTACGCGGGCGCCACCGGTGCAGAAGAGCACGACATCGCCAGACGTATGTGGGCGCAGCTCTCGTCCTATACTGANNGCTCTCGTTCTATACTGAGAACATAGGGCGCGACGGAAATCTCTCGTCCTGTTCGGGGTGGGGCATGCATGAGGGAAAAGTCGTCCCCGCATGGGAGGAGGTAACTATGCCAAGTGACACCGCAATAGATGTGGCTCAAGCGATTCTGGACGATCGGCGCGGAGCCGATTATTACAAGGACCCGGGAATTCTTGCGGCATACCTCGAGGGTAAATTCGGAGTGAGTCGAGAAGATGCAACAAGAGCAGCGCAATCAATCTTGGACGACCGTTCCGGAGCCGATTACTACCAAGACCCAAGAATTCTTGCGGCGTTCCTGGACGGTCAGTTTCAGGGTCCACCTGACAAATAAGCAAAAAGCAATGCGATAAGATGGCTACC
>JABAHS010108297.1_pt1 | contig 14830 bp, 14 predicted proteins | sample 7062111 | NCBI WGS metagenome assembly JABAHS01 (sample SAMN14534600, study PRJNA622989) | marine sediment metagenome | biome: marine biome [ENVO:00000428]; feature: marine pelagic biome [ENVO:01000023]; material: deep marine sediment [ENVO:00002113]; isolation source: pool of 4 deep marine... | reverse complement strand
GAAAACCCTATAACATGTCCCAATGATAGACCCGACATTCTAACCCTTGCCGGAAGTGATTCGACCATATAAGGTGCAGCGGCGCCGGCAACTATGGCCATGGTAATTCCCGCAAGAATCTGAATCATAATTTTAAAGATTAGAGCTTCATTGGAAAACATCGGAAAGAATAAGAGGCTGGTAATAATGGACAAAATACAACCCGCAATTAATACCGGTCTTCTTCCGATTCTATCGGATACGAATCCAAAAAGTGGTATACAAAACGTGATTAAAAAGAGGTCTATAGTGTTTATTAGAAGTATTTGAGATATTGCCATGTTTTCAAATGCTACTGCATGACGGATGATATAGATGAAAATAATGTAAAACGGAACGGCAATAGATATGGTTATGCCCAGAATAAGTAATAATTCCCTGCAGTGATTGCTTAAAGCTTCATTTATAGGTGCATTGGAAATGTTTCCTGATTTTTTAAGATCTCTGAAAGTCTTTGATTCCTGCACGTTTTTTTTCAGATAGTATGCAACTATTCCGTTTACGATGCCAAGCAGAAAAGGGATTCTCCATCCCCATGACACAAACTGCTCGGTAGATAAATTTGAACTAATAAGAGATATTACGGCAGAAGCAAGGACAATTCCCATACATGTACTAAAAAGTGACAGGCTTCCATAAAACCCCCTTTTGCCCGCCGGTGCATTTTCTACAAGAAACGGCAGAGATGCAGACCTTTCGCCGCCAATTGATAGACCCTGTGCTATTCTTAGAATAATAAGCAGCACAGTTGCTGTTATTCCAATCTGTCCGTATGTTGGTAACAACCCTATTAGAACAGTTGGTATAGTGATGATTACTATTGATAGCAATAGGGCGTTTTTCCTGCCGACTTTATCGCCAATATTCCCTAATATCAGGCCCCCCAGCGGTCTGAAAATAAAACTTATGGCAAATACAGAATAGGTTGCTATTATAGACAAGGTCTCATTTTCAGCCGGGAAGTAGAGTTTTGCCAATATTACTGCTAGAAAAGCGAACAAAGAAAAATCATACCATTCGATGATAATAGAAAGAGAGCTTGTTATAACGGTCTTTTTGTTAGAACCAAAATTAGCTTTTTCGGATACCATAAGCTTTAAATTTTTGGGATCAGATTACTTGCTAAAACATCTATAATAATAGGAATCTGAATGTAATATTAGTAATTCGACAATATTAAGTCAAAATATATTAATTACAAAGGATATACTTAAAAACACTTATGCATAGATATAAATTTATTTGCTGTATTCTTTTATTGTTTCTAGCCACTACAAATTCTTATTCTCAGGCTCCGCCGCCCGCACCTGTGGAGGTTGCGGTGGTACAGGAAAAAGTACTGAACAGACCTGTCAGCTTTGTGGGCAATGTACAGCCTTTTAAAAGAAGCGTTATAGCCAGTGAGGTAGAGGGCCTTGTGAGCAACTTCCCAGCCTATGAGGGGAAGTTTGTAAAAGAGGGCGAGGTGCTTGTGGAGTTTAAGACCAGTACGCTTGAGCTTAACCTCAAAGAGGCCAGGGCCTCAAGGCAGGAGGCGGTTTCTAGGTATACGCTTGCAAAGAACAATTTAAAACGAATTCAGGGTTTATATGACAAGGGGGTTGCATCTATACAGGAGCTTCAGGACGCGGAGTCTGAAAAAAACGCATGGTATGCAAGGCTTGTTCAGCTCAAATCGCAGATAGAACAGGATGAATATGACCTCTCCGTTTCAAGTATCAAGGCACCTTTTACAGGCTACATGGTTTCAAAACATACGGAGGTCGGGCAGTGGGTAGAAGAAGGTGGTGCCGTGCTTGAGCTAATAGAAATAGACAGGCTTAAGATTGTAATCAATATTCCTGAGAACTATGTAGGAAAATTAAATCTTGATGACAGGGTTATTGTAGATTTTGATGCACTGCCGCGTAATAATTTCGATGCAAAAGTGGATGCAATAGTACCACAGGCAGACAGGGAAGCGCGTACTTTTCCTATAATTATAGTTCTTGAGAACAAGGACTATTTAATAAAAAGCGGAATGGTAGCCAGGGCGTCTTTCCTCATAGGAGATGAACGTCCCGTAAAGCTCGTACCCAAAGATGCGATAGTAGAATTCAATAAAAACAAGATGGTCTATGTAGTAAACAATGGCTCAGTACAGCCCGTGCCCGTAAGCCCCGGGTTTGCCTTCAAGGATATGATTCAGGTAGATGGGAACCTGTCTAAAGGGCAGCAGGTGGTAATAAGGGGCAATGAGCGCCTCAGGCCAAATCAGGCCGTAAAAGTAATTAACGGCCCTCATAAATCAGATAATCCCGTAGAACCCTCATGAAACTGGTAGAAACTTCTATCCTTAAACCTGTAAGCGTAGCTGTAGGCGTAATCTTCGTTGTGCTTTTCGGCCTGATCTCCCTTTTTAAAATACCTGTTCAGCTTACTCCTGATGTGGAAAAACCCAGGATCACCGTGGGCACAACTTGGATCGGAGGAAGCCCCACAGAGGTAGAGACAGAAATCGTAAGGGAGCAGGAGGATGAGCTTAAGACCATTCAGGGTCTTACCGAGATGACAAGCGAGAGTGCCGACGGCAGGGGGGAGGTGATACTCGAGTTTGTTGTAGGAACCGATATTGATGCAGCCCTTGTAGACGTTTCCAATAAGCTTGAGCAGGTAAAAGAGTATCCGAGCGACGCGGACAGGCCCGTGATAAGCAATGTGGACGTGAGGTCAAGCGCCATTGCCTGGTTTATTTTAAAGCCGCTCAAGGGAAATAAAACAGATATAAATACCTATCACGACTTTACTGAGGATTTTATAAAGCCAAGATTTGAGAGGGTGCCGGGTGTGGGTTCTTCTAACGTCTTTGGCGGAAGGGAAAGGGAGATGCAGATCATCTTTAATCCAAACTCCCTTGCAGCGAGAGGCATCACGCTTTTAGATATGGCAAGGGCCATAGACGCGGAAAATGATAACTACAGCGGCGGGGCATTTGATGAGGGTAAGAGAAGGTATGTCGTAAGGACCATAGGCCAATATAAGTCTCCAAAAGATATAGAGGATGTTGTTATCACAAGAAGGGGCGGCTCTCCGGTATATGTGAAGGATGTGGCAAAAGTTAAGCTTGGATACAAGGACCCTGACTATGCTGTGCGCCAGAACGGTGAGGCGGCTATTGCAGTAAATGCAGTAAAAGAATCCGGCGCAAACACGATTGATGTCATGGATGGGCTGCTCAAAGCCGTGGATGAGCTCAACGCTGGGCTGCTTAAGGACAAGGGGCTTTATATAACAAATGTATACAGAGAGACAAGCTATATTGTTGGGGCCATAGACCTTGTGAAACAAAACCTCATTATAGGCGGTATGCTTGCAATAGCAGTCTTACTATTATTCCTTCGCAGCTCAAGCAGTACGATAGTTGTAGCAACCGCGATTCCAATTAGTATCATCGGAACATTCATCATAATGGCCCTTTTAGGAAGGACCATAAATGTTATAAGCCTCGCCGGGATGAGCTTTGCCGTAGGTATGGTTATAGACAACTCGATTGTTGTATTAGAAAATATCTACCGCCATATGCAAATGGGAAAGACACGTATTCAGGCTGCTTACGACGGGGCTACAGAGGTTTGGGGGGCTGTGCTTGCAAGCACTCTTACAACGGCTGCGGTATTCCTGCCTGTCATATTCGTGCAGGAGCAGGCGGGACAGCTTTTTAAGGACATAGCGATTGCCATAAGTGTGTCAGTAGTTCTGAGCCTTGTTGTTGCAATTACTGTTATACCAACCTTTTCATCTAAGATTTTACAGATCGCCAAGAAGCAGGATGGAAACACCTTTTTTAATCTGTGGGGGCGTGACAGGTTTGCAAAAGATATAGCTTCATATATTTCCGAAACGGTAAACAAGATACTGTCTGACAGTAAATTAAGGCTGACTGTTGTCGGAGGTTTTACTTTCGGGGCAATATTCCTTAGCTTTCTTATGTTTCCAAAAACAGAGTATCTTCCTTCAGGAAATAGAAATCTGGTGTTTGGAATACTGGTACCTCCTCCTGGATACAACATAGCCGAGTTTACGGCTATAGGAAAAAAAATTGAAAAAGATTTAAAGCCGTACTGGGAGGCCGAGGTTGGTTCGAAAGAAGCCAGAAAGCTAAAAGGTCCTCCTATCAAAAACTTTTTCTATGTTGCAAGGGGGAGGAGTGTGTTTATGGGGGCAGTTGCTAAAGAGCCTGGCTGGAAGGGTGAAAGATTTAAAACCGGTGATGCAGGGAATTTTAAAAAAAATACCCGGTATGATAGCAATTGTTAATCAGACAAGTCTATTCAGAAGGGGGCTTGCCGAGGGAAGGAATATAAATATTCAGATTACGGGGCCTGATCTTCAAAAACTCGTAGGCTTGGGGCAAAAAATATTTTTCTCTGTTATGAAAAGTTTCCCTGATGGTCAGTGGCGTCCAATACCAAGCCTTGACCTCGGGAACCCTGAGGTGCAGGTAATAACAAACCGGGAGCGCGCGGCTGATGTAGGAATAACAAATGAAGAGCTTGGGTTTAATGTAAACGCCCTTGTGGACGGCGTGCAGGTGAGTGATTTTCTAATTGGCGGAGACGGGATTGACCTAGTAATCCGAGGTGAGGATAAATACTCGAGCAGGACACATGAGATAGAAAACCTGTATATTAATTCAAGCTCCGGGGAGTTATTTACAATTGGTTCTGTGGCAAAGGTTAACGTAACTAACGGCCCCGAGCAGATAAATCATTATGAGAGGCAGAGGACTATTGCGATTCAGGTGACACCTTCCGAGCAGATGCCTCTTGAAACCGCCATTGATATAGTTAATAAAGATATTCTCGCTCCTCTTAAGGCATCAGGAGAGCTTGGCGGGGCGTATAATGTGCAGCTTACGGGAACTGCTGATGACCTGACTGTCACAAGAAAGGCGCTTCAGTGGAACTTTGTGCTTGCCGCTGTGATTGCATTTCTGCTTATGGCTTCACTTTTTGAGAGTTTTGTCTATCCGTTTGTAATAATGTTCAGTGTTCCGCTTGCAGCATTCGGCGGATTTTTGGGGCTAGGCATTCTCAACCTGTTTACGAATCAGGCCCTTGATGTGCTTACTATGCTGGGCTTTGTGATCCTTATAGGAATAGTTGTAAACAACGCAATCCTGATAGTTCATCAGGCGCTTAACTATATGAAGGAGCAAGGGATGGCATCTAAAGAGGCAATCTCAGAATCCGTAAAATCCAGAATCCGGCCGATATTTATGAGTACCACTACAAGCGTATTCGGCATGCTTCCTCTTGTCTTATTCCCAGGGTCAGGCTCTGAGCTTTACAGAGGGCTTGGAAGCGTGGTCGTCGGAGGACTTGTAGTATCCACAATTTTCACCCTTTTCTTGGTCCCGTCAGTATTCAGTATGGTCTTGGATTTTAGGGAGAGACTTACCATTCCTTCACTTAACAAAATCAAATCGCAAGTTGTTAATGAATAAATTCCAACTTAATTAACTGTCCCTCTGGATGTTTTGGGAGTAATGATTATATAAATTAGTATATGAATACTAAATATGTTCTCATGTCTTTTGTTTTATTGCTTCTGTTTTCTTGTTCTAATGAACCAGCTCAATTAAAAATCAAACAAGATAATCTCTATCCTGTAAGTGTTAATGATAAGTGGGGACTTATTGATAAGAATGGAAATATTGTTATTAAACCGAAATATGACTATATATGGGAAGGTTATTCTGAAGGTATGGCCTCTGTTCTGGTTGGAAATAAATGGGGTTATATAAATAGATTTTGGAATATGGTCATACCACCAAAATATGATTTTACAGGGAATTATCAAAATGGTTTAGCTTTGGTTCAAACAGGAAAGAAAAAATTTTATATAAACAGAAATGGAAAATATGTAATGGACTATGGTCCTGATAAAAAGCAAGAAAATAAAGATTATTTGAAAAATAGTAAAAACCACATCAATTATTTAACTCCGTTTAAGCAGGACAATAAATTTGGTTATAAAAACAAATTTGGTCAAATAATTATCGAAGCTAAATATCAATTGGCATCACCATTTATGAAGGTCTAGCCAGCATCTGGATTGACAACAGAGCCGGAAAAATAAACATGAAAGGTGAAATTGTAATTGAGCCGCAGGTTGAATCAGTTTATCCATTTATTAATGGCATGGCTGCAGTTCAGGTAGCTGGACTTTGGGGATATTTAGACAAAAAAAGGCAACATTACTATAGAACCACAATATAGTCATGCTTTCATATTTGATGAATACGGGATAGCACAAGTAGTTACCGAAAAGAAGAGAGGTTTTATTAATAAAGATGGTGAATGGGAAGTTATCTTAAACCCAAAATATAACTTTAATTTTACATTCTCAAGTTTCAATGAAGGCTTTTCAGTCATTAATGGACCTTATCTAATGGGAACAGGAATTATAGACAAAAAGGGAAATGTTGTTCTCGAGCCTAATAACCAATTTGCAAGACAATTTTCCGAAGGTTTGGCAACAGTTAAAAAAGATGGAAAAGTAGGTTTTATTGATAAAAGTGGGAAATATGTCATGGAGCCTAAGTATGATCATGCTTACATATTCACTGAAGGGCTTGCATTTGTGAAGCTAGGTGATAAATACGGATACATAAACAAACAAGGTGAATTTGTTATCGAACCCAAATATCTAAAAGCAAGGGAATTCTCCGAAGGGTATGCATGCGTTGAGATAGAAAAAGATGTATTTTGTTATATTGACAAGGAGGGGGATTTTATAACAGAAGACAGATTTAAATCTGCGAGCACATTTTCAGAAGGATTGGCAGCGGTTGCTTTTGAATGGGGGGAATATGGATATATTGATACATTAGGCGAAATAGTTATTGAGCCGCAGTTTCAGAATGTGAGATATTTCTCAGATGGTTTAGCACAGGTTTGGATTGATAAGAAATGCGGTTATATAAATAAAAAAGGCGAGCTTGTTATAGATGCCATCTATAAGGATTGCAGAGAGTTTTCAAGTGGAGCTGCTGCTGTAAGATATGAGGGGGATTCAATTTACATAAATAAACAAGGCCAAAAGATATCGGTTATAAAGTAGATTGTTCCTTCCAAATATAATGAAGGACTAGTTCCTTTTGCAAATAGTGATTTCATTTATAACCATAAAATGGGATATATGGATATAGAAGGTAATCTTGTAATAGAACCTCGGTATTATCAAGCTCTTGAGTTTTCTGAAGGCCTTGCTTGCGTAGAAACCTGGGGCAAACAGGGCTACATCAACACCAAGGGCGAGTGGATCTGGAAGCCGACCCCGCTAAATAGCAATTTTATACAACCCAACATCAACAATTCGCTGTGCAGGACTATATTTTAAGCAACTTCCGCTACTTTTTATAAGAATTTTCCAAGATTTTATGATTTTGAACAAATATTAAAAAAAGTTCTTTATCTACAATGTATTAAATGGTAAAGTATATATTAAGCTTAAGTTTATAGTGATTTTGAACTTATTTACACCACGGAGGCGGTCAGAGCCAATATGTTAAGCAAAAAAATTGAAAATGCATTAAATGAGCAGATTAAATACGAGTACTTCTCATCATATCTTTATCTTGCAATGTCTGCGTACTGTGATTCTCAAAATTTACAGGGATTTGCAAGCTGGATGAGAAAACAGAGCACTGAAGAGATGACTCATGCTTTAAAACTCTATGATTTTGTCTTAAACAGAGACGGAAATATTAAGCTCAAATCAATACCTGAGCCTCCTCAGAAATATACATCTATTGAAAAGATTTTTAAACAGGTCTATGAGCATGAAATTCATGTAACAGGACTGATAAATAAACTCTATGAGCTTGCGATTAAGGAGAATGACCACGCGACAGCAGTTGAGCTGCAGTGGTTTATTCAGGAACAGGTTGAAGAGGAAAGAAGTTCTAAAGATATTTGGGAAAAATTAAAACTTGCCGGCTCTAACAGCTCGGCATTACTCATACTCGACCGGGAATTATCGGAAAGACAAGTCTAACACAACTGTTTTTACCTCCTTTAATAATTTTTAAAAAAAGAGGCTTTTTTAAGCCTCTTTTTTTTAATTTAGCTATCTAATAAGATTATATGAATTCCAAAGTAACCCGTCGTGATAATAGCTGCAAGAATATTGAAGACAGGTACAGGGTACTTCTCGATATAAATAACGCCATCATTTCATATACTGATTTAGACGAACTTCTTAAAGAAGTTGCGGCCAAGCTGAATGAGATTTTCTTCTACGATGTTTCAACCATAACTTTATTCGATCCTGAAAAGAATAAACTCATGATGACAGCATTTGGTAAGCTCCATGGGCAGAGAGCATTGGTCCGGGCACGGAGCTTACACTGGAAGGAAGCCACGCCGGCTGGGTGTATAAGAATAACAAGCCTCTTATTGTAAATGACCTTGCAAAGAAGAAGCGGTTCGAGTTTGATAAGACCCTTTATAATGAAGGGGTGAGGTCATATGTGGTTGTGCCGCTTATTGCCATGGATGTCACTATTGGCACGCTCCATCTTGGAAGCATGAGCCCGGACAGGTTTAGGGATGTGGACAGGGAGTTTCTCTCACTTGTAGCAAAGCAGGTAGCTCTTGCAATAAACAACGCAAACTGTATAAAGGAGATTGAAGAGCTTAAGGAAAAGATTGAAGGGGAGAATGTATATCTGCAGGAAGAGATAAAACTGGAGCACAACTTTGAAGAAATAGTAGGTCACAGCACTAAGCTTAAAGAAGTGTTAAAGCAGATAGAGCTTGTGGCAAAAACCGATTCCACAGTGCTTATAAGAGGGGAAACCGGTACGGGCAAGGAGCTTATAGCAAGAGCTATCCATAACCTGAGCTCAAGAAAAGACAGACCGCTTATAAAATTAAACTTCCCAGCTATACCAGCAAGGCTTATAGAGAGTGAGCTTTTCGGTCATGAAAAGAGGGCGTTTACAACTGCAATTTTACAACAGATTGGTAAATTTGAGCTTGCTGACTGCGGTACTATATTTCTTGACGAACTAGGTGACCTACCGCTTGATGCTCAGGCAAAGCTACTAAGAGCAATCCAGGAAAGAGAGTTTGAAAGGGTGGGAGGTAATAAAAGTATCCATGTGGATGTAAGAATAATAGCCGCTACAAATAGAAGCCTTGAAGACGCCGTGTCTGCCGGCACATTTAGAAGCGATCTGTTTTTTAGACTAAATGTGTTTCCTATAAACATTCCCCCTCTTAGGGAAAGAAAGGATGACATATTGGTGCTCTCTAAATATTTTATCCAAAAATATATGAATAAGCTTGGAAAGGATCTAAGATCAGTAAGCGATTCAACCCTTAAGGGTCTTCTGGACTATAGCTGGCCGGGAAATATAAGGGAGCTTGAAAATATCATTGAAAGAGCGGTTATACTTTCAACAATCGATAAATTAAGAATCCCTAAAGACCTCTTCGGCCCCGCCATATCTTCTGGGGAAAGTTACCAGAAGCTGGATGACCTTGAGCGAAACCATATCCTTCAGACTCTGAACGATACCGGATGGAGGATAAGTGGTGATAATGGCGCCGCTAAGATCCTCGGTATTAATCCAAATACCCTAAGAAGTAAAATGCAAAAGCTTGGTATTAGTAAGCCTAAATAGGTCTAAACACGCCCAACCCGACCAAAATGAAAATCATGATATATCGTAAATGTCACGGTATATCGTAATTTCCCAGTAACTAATCACCACCTGGTATTTCAGGGAATATGCAATGATAACAGCGGTTTAGCAGCATTTCTCTTTGCATACTAATCCCTGGCATGCTTATTGTACTTATATAGCTATCAGAACAATAAAACATCAGGGAGCAGGATGCTAAAGATTACAGAGATAAACAATAAGAGAAATAAAGTCGAGCTTAAGCTTGAGGGCAGGATTGTTGGAACATGCATCGATTACCTTGAGCAAGTCTGTGCCGATTATTACAAGCAGAAGTTCGATGAAGTGCTGCTGGATTTTTCGGGTGTCAGATACGTAGAATCTGATGGGGTTGACTTGTTAAAGAACTTGATGAAAAACAACGTAAAGATAAAAAGTTGTCCGATATTTATAGAAGAACTTTTAAAAAATCATATTTAAGAGGAGTAGTAAAATGGGAAGATTGGTGCAAAAAAGTATTAAGGGTGGTAAGGAAAATCATTGCAGCTATTCTGGCGGCCTTGCTATAAATACGGGCATAGAACTCGAGAATAAGAGAGATGAAGAGCTCATCAAGGATTTTGTAGACAACGATGATGAGCGGGCCTTCAATATTCTTCTTAAAAAATATGAAAACATAGTTTATGGTCTTGCATATAGAATACTTGGTAATCACTGTTTATCCGAGGAAGTCATGCAGGAGGTTTTTTTGATACTGACCACAAAACTATCGACATTTAGAGAAGAGGCCAAATTTTCTACCTGGCTTTACAGAGTAGTTGTAAATGTATGTTATTTGTACAAAAAAACAGAGTACAAGCATAATACCAATTTAAGGCTGGATCAGGACATAAACGGTGATGGAAATTCTCAGTTCATAGATTATCTGCAGGACAATAGAAGCAGCAGTCACTATGAAGAGAGCAGAAGTTCTGAGATTGTAGAGATGGTAGAAAGAGAGTTAAAGAATCTGCCTGAAAAATACAGAGTAGTATTTGTGCTGCGTGATGTAGAAGGGCTTACAAACCCTGAAGTTTCAAAGGTACTGGGAATAAGTCTTGCAGCTGTGAAGTCGCGCATATTAAGGGCCAGAAAGTTTTTGAAATCAAGACTGCAGAATAAACTGAAATAGGAATCTTAATTAATAAAATTTGGCTCTAATTACACAAATCCTAAAAGTCATAAATAATAAATAACTGGATAAATTCCCTTGTATTTATTATGAGGAGTTAAAATGGGTAAGTATTATTGTTCAGGTGTTCTAATCCTGTTTTTATTACTGTCTCCAAGTACTTTTGCTGGTACAGAGCTAAAAATAAATCCTAAGCTCAGGTACAGCAGTGATTCAAATGACGGACCGCTTATAAGCGGCAGGGACTTGAGTGATGCAAAGCTGAGCAGCGATAAGCCATCACATATTATCTTCTATCACAGGCAGTGCTATAACTCTAAAAGGCAGGCCAAAAGAACTGTAGAGCTGTACGAAAAATTTAAAGACAAGGTTAACTTTATAGTGATTGATCTCGATGAGATAAGAAACAACGATCAGGTTAAGCTGAGAAGAAAGTACTACACTAAATATATACCGCATGTAACCATGATCAGTAAAGACGGTAAGGTTTTGTACGATAGAGCGGGTGAAGTCAGAACCGACAAGCTCTCGGAAATTTTATTAAAAGAGATTGATTCGTCTGGTTAGATTTGAATTAACACTAGGTTAATAATTGAGTATTATATTTATTTTACAGCATAAATTGAGGATACGACGGAGGCTGCTTTGATAGGTTTAGTCAAAAAGTACACCAAATGGCTCCACACACAGTGGCCTGCCGGAATAGTAGAGAAACTACCGGAGGTAAATGAGGATTATTCTACAAACATCCCGGGGCTTTATATTGTAGGAGATTTAACCGGGATACCGCTTTTGAAGTTTTCTTCTGACAGCGGCGCCAAAGCAGTAGACAGTATAATAGCCGATCCTGATTTTCAAAACAAAAAGGGACAGGGAGAAGGTGTATTGGATTTAGTGGTAATTGGTGCGGGGGTGTCCGGTATGGCTGCTGCGCTCGAAGCCAAAAAAGCAGGGCTCAATTTTGAAATATTAGAGGCTACTGAGCCTTTTTCAACAGTAGTTAATTTCCCCAGAGGAAAACCTATCTATACTTATCCTACCGACATGATCCCTCGGGGAGACCTGCAGTTCACAGCAGAGGTTAAGGAGCCGCTTGTAGAAGAACTAAAAGCGCAGACCCTGGATAAAGGAATATCGCCCAAAATAAAGAGGGTGGAAAAGGTCGAAAAGAAGGGGGACATATTTGAGCTTCATATCCCTAAAGAAGATATTCTGAAAACAAGACGCGTTATTGTTGGTATAGGAAGGTCGGGTAACTTCAGAAAACTCGGCATTCCCGGAGAAAACCTCGATAAAGTATCTAACCGTCTTCATGACCCCAAGGATTACTGTGCAAAGAATGTGCTTGTTGTTGGTGGGGGAGACAGCGCGCTTGAAACCGCTATTACTATTGCACAGTGTGGCGGGTACGTGACGCTTTCTTATCGTAAAGAGCAATTTTCAAGGCCTAAGCCTGAAAATATTGAAAAACTAAACATGCTTAAAGCCGATCCGATGGCTGAAGTATCAATAGAGACTCCGAGTTCTGAAAGAGTGAATACAAGCTCCGGTAATTTCCTGGGCGAGGATAGAAAGCCAGGAAGTATAAACCTCATGATGAAGAGCAGTGTTAAGCAAATTACCGAAAATGAGGTTACTCTTCTAAACGGTGATGGCAGTGAAGTGTCTGTTCCAAATGACGCCGTATTTTCCATGATAGGAAGAGAGGCCCCACTTGATTTTTTTAGAAGGAGCGGCGTTAAGATTTCGGGTGAGCTTGGTGCAGCAGGCTGGGCTTCCATGATAGCATTCTTGCTTTTCTGCGCTTTTGTCTATACATGGAAAGCGGAGGGTACAGTTACTAAATTCTTTCAGGAAAGAAATATTTTTCCACACAACATCCCTGATATATTTGTACAGCTCGGCGCAAAGATGGATGAGCTTGTGTCTATTCCAACTACAGTTACGGGTTCTTTAGCCGTAACAGTCTCAGAACCTGGTTTTTACTATTCTCTCTTGTACACGGTTTTAGTGGTAATCTTTGGTTACAAGAGAATTAAAAGAAGAAAAACTCCATATATAAAGCTGCAGACTATTTCTCTTGCCACAGTGCAGGTTATTCCGCTGTTCCTGCTTCCGTATTTTGTGCTCCCGCTTATGGGAATTTACGGTGTTTTTGATTCCGGAGTTTTTAAGACAATTGCAGATGAGCTATTCCCTCAGGTTACTTATGGCCACGGCAGGGAGTACTGGAGAGCTTTTGGATTTATTCTGGCCTGGCCGCTTTTTATCTGGAATGTATTCAGCTATCAGCCCATGTGGGGCTGGCTTATTATAAGCCTTATCCAGACTTTTGTGATTATTCCCTTTATTATCTACAGGTGGGGTAAAGGCGCATACTGCGGATGGCTGTGCTCATGCGGCGCAATGGCAGAAACACTTGGTGATACGCACAGACACAAGATGCCTCATGGTGCCAAGTGGAACAGGCTCAACATGATAGGGCAGGTAATTTTACTATTTGCTTTTATCCTGCTTATTACCAGGGTTATAAGCTGGGCAAGCCCGGACAGCAGCATAGGTAATTCTCTTAGAACATTTTATGAAGGGCTACTTTACGGCTGGTCTATTGGCGGGATTGAGCTTAATTATAAATGGATAGTTGATCTTCTGCTTGCAGGAATAGTGGGCTACGGCTTTTATTTTTGGTACTCAGGAAGGGTGTGGTGCAGGTTTATGTGTCCGCTTGCAGCGCTCATGCATATCTTTGCAAGGTTCAGTAAGTTTAGAATAATTCCTGAGAAGAAAAAATGTATTTCATGTAATGTCTGCACATCGGTATGCCATCAGGGAATAGATATAATGAATTTTGCCAATAAAGGCCTTCCCATGGACGACCCTGAGTGCGTAAGGTGCAGCGCCTGCGTGCAGTCCTGTCCCACGGGAGTGCTTCAGTTTGGCCAGGTAGAAAAAAAAACAGGGGAGGTAATAAAAGTAGACGAGCTTGCGGCGTCACCGGTGCTGATAAATGAAAGTAAGGTACAAATTAATGAAGGCTAATTGTAAACTTGGTGCCGGTTTTATTGGATAACTTTATAGTGCCGTGCAGCTGCTCTACTAAGCTGCAAACAAGCTGCAGGTCAAGCGTGTTTGTATTTTTATAATCTAAATCCTGCGGGAATCCTATTCCATTATCGCTAATTGTAATCTGTATGTTGTTGTTTCTGAGCATACTGGTTTTAATGTCTATAATGTTGCTTTTGCCGGACTTATTCTCTGATTCTGAAATATGCGGGAACGCATGCTTTAGAGAGTTTGATATGAGCTCATTAACTATTAAACTGCACGGTATGGCTTTATCAATATCAAGAGTAATTTCTTCAAGCTCCATCTTTGTTTCAATATGCCCCGGATAAATCTGGAAAGAGCAGTACAGATTATCGACTAACATTGATATATAGTCACAAAAGTTTATGTGTTCAAAGTCGTCAGAGCGGTAAAGATGTTCATGCACCATGGCAATGGATTGTATACGTCTCTCACTCTCTTCAAGCATATATAGAGAATTGCTGTCTTCTAATCCGTCCATCTGAAGCCCTATCATACTTGATATGAGCTGCAGATTATTTTTAACCCTGTGGTGGACTTCTTTTAACAATATATCTTTTTGTTTAAGCGATAGCTTTAATTTTTTCTCTGCTTCTTTTCTTTGATTTATTTAATTTACTAACTTTAGGTTTGTATTGGAGAGTTCCTGGGTACGAAGCTCTACCCGCTTTTCCAGATTAATATTTAATCTGTGGATACCCTCTTCTGCGTTTTTCCTGTCGGTTATATCTTCTAAAACAGCCATTACATCAGTTACATCGTTGCTTGAATCCCTAAGCGGAGAGACGCAGCAATACAGCCACTGCCTGTCAGAATTATTAGAGGCCCGATAGTGTATATCCTGCTGAGAGGACTCACCA
>JABAHS010061090.1_pt4 | contig 14834 bp, 15 predicted proteins | sample 7062111 | NCBI WGS metagenome assembly JABAHS01 (sample SAMN14534600, study PRJNA622989) | marine sediment metagenome | biome: marine biome [ENVO:00000428]; feature: marine pelagic biome [ENVO:01000023]; material: deep marine sediment [ENVO:00002113]; isolation source: pool of 4 deep marine... | reverse complement strand
CGAGGTCGAACTGGCGCAATTGCGGCACCTGTCCACCCGGCTGGTGCGCGGCTGGACCCACCTCGAACGCCAGAAGGGCGGTATCGGTCTGCGCGGGCCGGGTGAGACCCAGCTCGAAACCGACCGGCGCCTGCTCGGCAAGCGCATAAAGACCCTCCGCGCCCGGCTGGACAAGGTCGGCCGCCAGCGGGCCCAGAGCCGGCGAAAGCGCCAGCGGTCCATCGCGCAGACCGTGGCGCTGGTGGGCTACACCAACGCCGGCAAGTCCACCCTGTTCAACCGGCTGACCCGCTCGGACGTGGATACGCGAGACATGCAGTTCGCCACGCTCGATCCGACGGTGCGCCAGCTGGAGGACCTGCCCGGCGGCAAGGTGCTGCTGGCCGACACGGTGGGCTTCGTCAGCGAACTGCCGCAGGAGCTGATCGCGGCCTTCCGCGCGACGCTGCAGGAAACCCGCGAGGCCGACCTGCTGCTGCACGTGATCGACGCCTCGGACCCCTTCCATGCCGAGCGCCGCGAAGAGGTCGAAGAGGTCCTGGATTCGATCGGGGCGGGCGGCATCCCGACGATCCGCGTATACAACAAGATCGACCGCACCGGCCAGGAGCCGGAAATCCGGCACGGCGCCTCCGGCCGGGTGGAGCGGGTCTCGGTTTCCGCGCTCGAAGGGCAGGGCATGGCGATGCTGATGGAGGCCGTCAATTCCGGCCTGTCCGGCGGCCGGGTGCAGCGCTGGATCGAACTTGCGCCGCGGGACGGGCGCCTGCGGGCCCAGTTGTTCGAACTGGGGGCGGTCCGCGANNGCCCAATTGTTCGAACTGGGGGCGGTCCGCGAAGAAAGCACCACCGAGGGCGGAAACTGGAGGTTGCACATCGACCTGTCCCGGGACGTGGCAGAGCAACTGGCACGCCAGGGCGGGCGCACGGGCAGCGTGGCCCGCGACCAGTTGCTCGGGCCGCAGGCGGAGGAGTGCGAGGACGCTGCCTGAGCCTGCCGACCTGCTTGCGAGGAAAACATCCGCCACGAATTTCTGTCAAAGGGGGGTAAAATGACGTTTCCGGCCGGTGCCGGACTTGAAAGGCCGCGTGGCCAACCCAAGCTAATTTGTGTTTCGGCGCACCGGCGCCCTCGGTCCATTCACTGGAGAACCAAATGCCCTGGAAAGAACCCGGCAAGGGAGACAAGGATCCCTGGAGTTCCGGCAATCAACCCCCTGACCTGGACGACGTTTTCAGGAACGTCGGATCCAAGGTGAAATCCATCTTCGGCGGTGGCGGCGGATCCGGCCGCGACAGCTCGGAATCGTCGGGCAGCGGCGGCATCATTTCACTGATCATCCTGCTGCTCGTGTTCTGGATCGGCTGGGACGCCGTGCACATCATCGATGCCGCGGAGCGCGGCGTGGTGACGCGCTTCGGCAAGTTCTCGCGCGAACTCGAACCGGGCATCAACCTGACGCTGCCGCGGCCGTTCGAAGCCGTGGTCAAGGTGAATGTCAGCGAGGTGAAATCGGTGGACGACCGCGGACACATGCTGACCGAGGACGAGAACCTGGTTGAATTCAACTACCAGGTCCAATACCGAATCGCTTCGGCACAGGACTTCCTGTTCGAGGTACGCAGTCCTGAAATCACCCTCAGGCAGGCTGCAGAGAGCGCACTGCGCGAGTCGGTGGGCACCAACGGGCTGGACGACATCCTCGAGGGTTCCACGCGTGAGCTGGTACGCCAGGAAACACGCCGCGTGTTGCAGGAGACCCTTGACAGTTATCAGGCCGGCCTGCTCATCACGCAGTTCAACCTGACCGACGTGACTGTGCCGGCCCAGGTGCAGGAAGCCTACTCCGACGTGATCCGGGCCCGCGAGGACCGCGAGCGCTTCATCGAGGAAGCGCGGGTGCATGCCAACAGCGTGATCCCCGAGGCGCGCGGCGCCGCGGCGCGAATCGTGCAGGAGGCCCAGGGCTACCGTGACGCGACCATCGCCCTGGCCGAGGGTGAGGCGGATCGTTTCACGGCAATGCTGACCGAGTACCAGCTGGCGCCGGAAGTGACGCGCAAGCGCCTCTACCTGCAAACATTGGAGAGCGTGCTGTCGCGCTCCCGGAAGGTACTGCTCGACGTGGACGCCAGCGGTAACGTACTGTACCTGCCGCTCGATCAGCTCGGTGCGGGCGGCGACGTTTCGGGCAGGCTGCCGCCTATCGTTTCGCCGGATTCATCGGCGACGCAGCCGGTGGACCGCAACGCTCCGCCGGGACGCACCGCCAACAGGGAGGGCCGGCGATGAAAGCCAAACTGATGATCGGATTGCTCGTGGTGCTGGTCGGCCTGCTGCTGACCAGCCTGTTCACGGTCAAGGAAACCGAGTACGCCATCCGCTTCCAGCTGGGCCGGATCGTCAAGTCGGACTATCAGCCCGGCCTGCACTTCAAGCTGCCGTTCGTGAACAACGTGCGCAAGTTCGAAAACCGGCTGCTCACCCTCGATACGCAGCCCGAGGCCATGATTACCTCGGAGCAGAAATTCGTGGAGGTGGATTCCTTCGTGAAATGGCGGATCCTTGATCCGGAGCGCTTTTACACGGCCACCCAGGGTGGTAACGAAATCCTCGCCCGCGAGCGCCTCGACGGCATCGTCCGCGAGCGCATCCGCAACCAGATCGCCAGCCGCACGCTGGTCGAGGTCATCTCCGAACAGCGCGTCAATACCATGCGGGACATCCAGCAGACGGCCAACCAGGCGGCCGATGATTTCGGCGCCGAGGTGGTGGATGTCAGGATCAAGAGCATCGAGCTGCCGGACGACGTGCGCGAGTCGATATTCCGGCGCATGGCTGCCGACCGACAGAAAGAGGCCAACCTGTACCGCTTCGAAGGTCGCGAGGAGGCGGAGCGCATCCGCTCGGACGCCGACCGCCAGGCCCAGGTCATCCTGGCCGAAGCGGAACGCGAAGGTCAGCGCACGCGCGGTGCGGGCGATGCCCGGGCCACGGCGATCTACGCGAATGCCTTCGGGGTGGACGAGGAGTTCTACGCCTTCTACCGCAGCCTGCAGGCTTACTCGAACGCCTTCGGCGGGCAGCAGGACGTGCTGGTGCTGGACCCGGGCTCGGACTTCTTCGAGTATTTCGGCGAGGACGATGCCGGCCGGTAAGGCACTCCTGGCGGAACAACAGGCAGGGCGCTGACGGTCATGGTGCAGGATCTGCTCACCGCCGTGGCGCTGCTGTTGATCCTGGAGGGACTGATACCCGGCATCTCGCCGACCACCTGGCTCAGGATGATGCAGGATGCCGCGAAGCTCGGGCCTCGCGGCATCCGCATCATAGGCATCAGCAGCATGTTGGCGGGCGCGTTGCTGCTGAATTTCCTGCGCTGAACATCACGAGAGACCATTCCTTATGAACAAGAGCATCGTCGTGCTGGGCACCCAGTGGGGTGACGAGGGCAAGGGCAAGATCGTCGACCTGCTGAGCCGCGACATGGACGCCGTCGTCCGCTTCCAGGGCGGCCACAACGCCGGCCACACGCTGGTCATCGACGGCGACAAGACCGTACTGCACCTGATTCCGGCCGGCATCCTGCAGCCGGGCGTGCAGTGCCTGATCGGCAACGGCGTGGTGCTGTCGCTGGAGGCGCTGAAGGCGGAGGTAGAAAGCCTCGAGAGCCGCGGCGTGGACGTGCGCGGGCGCCTGACTATCTCCCCGTCCTGCCCGGTGATCATGCCCTACCACGTGGCGCTCGACCACGCGCGCGAAGAAGCGCGCGGCAGCAAGGCCATCGGCACCACCGGCCGCGGCATCGGGCCGGCCTACGAGGACAAGGCGTCGCGTCGCGGCATCCGGGTGTCCGACCTGCTCAATCCGAAGGCGCTGTCTGACAAGCTTTCCGCGGTCATGGACTACCACAATTTCGTGCTGGTCGAGCACTTCGGCAAGCAGGCCCTGGACATCGGTCGCACGCTGGACGACACGCTGCAACTGGGCGCGACCTTCGCCGACCTGGTCGGGGACGTCAGCGGCGAACTGCACCGCCTGCGGTCGGCGGGCAAGCGCGTGTTGTTCGAAGGCGCCCAGGGCGCCCTGCTGGACATCGACCACGGCACCTATCCCTACGTCACCTCGTCCAACACCACCGTCGGCGGCGTGTGCACGGGCTCGGGCGTGGGGCCCAACGCGATCGACTACGTGCTGGGCATCACCAAGGCCTACACCACCCGCGTGGGCGCCGGGCCGTTCCCCACCGAGCTGTTCGACGACATCGGCGCGGGCATCGCCGAGCGCGGCGTGGAATTCGGCGCCACGACCGGCCGGCCGCGACGCTGCGGCTGGCTGGACGCGGTGGCCCTGCGGCGCGCCGCCGGCCTGAACGGCCTCAGCGGCTTCTGCGTCACCAAGCTCGACGTGCTCGACGGCATGGAAGAGGTGAAGATCTGCACGGCCTACCGCCTGGACGGGCTCGAGTTGGATACACCGCCCACCAACCCGGACGACTGGGAGCGGCTGGAGCCGGTCTACGAATCGTTCCCGGGCTGGCAGCAGCCGACGCGCGGAGCCACGGTGTTCGAGGACCTGCCCGGCAGCGCCCGGGCCTACCTGGAAACCATGCAGGAACTTTCCGGTGTGCCCATCCACATCGTATCCACCGGGCCGGACCGCAGCGAGAACATCATCATTAAGCATCCGCTGGAAGTCGGCTAAGCGATGTCATAGCCCTCGCGGGAGATATAGACGGGAAGATGGCGGCGCCAGTCCGCCATTACATGGCAATCGGGGCCTGGCCGCGCCACAAACATGGCGCGGCCAGAAGAACGTCAAATGCGCTTACGCCGGTGAGTTGCCCGGAGCCCGCTCAGGGCCAGCATGAGCGCCAGCAGCAGGACAGACCATTGCGCCAGTGTCGGAATCGGCATGGCATCGTCGTCGATCACTTCGGCCGACTCCACGTTGAGCACGTNNACGTTGAGCACGTCGAAAGCCCAGAAACTCGTGCGGAAATCGCCCGTAACATCCTGGAAATTCGTAGTGCCGGAACCGCTGAAGCCGTCGCTCAGCGTGGGGCCATTGGCGAAGTTGCTGTACTGTGAAATCGCCACGGTATAGTCACCGGGATTGAGTTCGACTTCGAGCAGCGTGTCATAAGCCGCGCCCGTTGAGGGGTCTGTCGGCACGCCGCTTCCGTCATCGTTCTGATCGATCAGGTTCTCATCGCCATCGAACAGGGCGAGAATCGGATCGAACCCGCCCGCCGGGACAACGGTCCCATCGGCCATCACGCCGCCGGCGTAAGAATAGGTGCGCATGGTGACCGTCGAAATCTGCCCGACCGTGAAATCGAACAACTGAACATCGTCGTCGTCGAGCAGGTTTCCGGTAAACGAGAAGTCGTCCGCCACGGCAGACGCGCCCTGAAGGGTGAACAGCGTGCCTATGATCAAAATCAAGGATCTTTTCATATTCCACTCCAATTTTTTACGCACGGTACATCCGGATTCGAATTGCAGATTGCCGTAGGACTCATGGTTCAGAACAAAGCGTCTCGAAGGCAATGAGCTGTTTATTGTAGTGAGTCGACGATACCCGCTGAAGAATTCAGGGGCACCGTTTGCAGGGATGCTACACCATCAGGGACAAAGATTAAACGGCCGCCGATTGGCGGCCGTTTTGCCGTGTGGTTCAGTACTCCACTAGCCGGGGTGTTAGCCGGCCGCGGACTTTGCCCTGATGGCAGTGATTTCGTCTGTCGGGATGCCCAGCCATTCCATGAAGGACTGGTGGCCGTCCGGGTAATGCGACTCGAATAGCCGGTGCCATTCGAGCATGGTGTCGTCGTCGAGCCCGATTTCCCGGAACAGTCCGACCCAGCGCTCCTTGTTCAACGTGTCATTGCCCATTTTCTTTACTCCTTGCGTCAATTAGGTGAGATGGCCGCAGGCCATGACCGCGAAGTCTGAACTATGAAGCTGTAGACAGGTCAAGCGCGTCCGAGGGACATGGAATTCCATGGCCGTCGGATCGTGAAAGAGATGGTGGTGCCCAGGAGAGGACTTGAACCTCCACGAGCTAAATGCTCACTGGCACCTGAAGCCAGCGCGTCTACCAATTCCGCCACCTGGGCAAAAGGGCCGAAGCAAGGGGGAACTTCAGCCCGGGTCGGTCCTGCGGTAAGGGGAACCGCCGGACCGGAGGCGCACTCTACCGATTCGGCAAAAACCTGTCAATAAAAACAGGCGGTTTTCGGCGCCGGAATTGATCTTGCGCAAGAACACGCCGGGCGGGCTCGCGAGGTACAATAGGCGTCGTCAGACCCACCGGAACACCACCCGATGAAAAAGAGAAAACGCGGTGCCAGGTCCGCGCCCCGTTCGGCGCCCCGTGGCGCACGAATCAAGGCCAATGCGCCGGACCGGGCGGCCATCCTGGAATTCATGCACGCCAGTGGCGGGCCACTGAGCCGCGCCGAGATCGCCGCCGGCTTGCGGGTCACCAAGGAGGGCGCCCGCGAAATCCTTCGGCGGCGCCTGCTGGCCATGGTTAAAGACGGTCAGCTCGTCAGGAACCGGCGCGGGGCCTACGGCCTGGCCGCGAAGATGGACCTGGTCGCCGGCCGGGTCAGCGCGCACCGCGACGGTTACGGCTTCGTGATTCCGGACGAGGGCGGCGACGACCTGTTCCTGCCATCCCGGCAGATGCGCCAGGTCCTGCACGGGGATCGCGTTCTGGCCAGCGTCGTGGGCGTGGACCATCGCGGGCGCCGGGAGGGCGTGGTCCGGGAAGTCCTGGAGCGCGCCCACCGCACCATCGTCGGGCGTTACGTGGAAGAAAGCGGCATCGCGATGGTGGCGCCGGACAATCCCCGCATCACGCAGGACGTGCTGGTGCCGAAGGAGGACACTCTGGATGCGCGGCCCGGTCAGGTCGTGGTGGTCGAGATCACGCGTCAGCCCGGACGGCGCCAGCCGCCGCTGGGGAGAATCGTGGAAATCCTAGGCCGCACCGGCGCGCCCGGCATGGCCACGGAAATCGCGATCCGGGATTTCGACCTGCCGCACGAGTGGCCGTCCGGCGTGGAAACCGAGGCCGAAGGCTTCGGCGACAGTGTTCCCGAAGCCATGCGGGAGGGCCGCCGGGACCTGCGCGACCTGCCCCTGGTGACCATCGACGGCGCGGACGCCAGGGATTTCGACGATGCGGTCTATGCGGCCAGGACGAGCAACGGCTGGCGGTTGCTGGTGGCGATCGCCGACGTGTCCACCTATGTCACGCCCGGCAGCGCGCTGGACGGCGAGGCGATCAACCGCGGCACCAGCGTTTATTTCCCCAACCGGGTCCTGCCGATGCTTCCGGAGGCACTGTCCAACGGCTTGTGCTCGCTGAAGCCCCTGGAAGACCGGTTGTGCCTGGCCTGCGACATGTCCGTGAACGCCGAGGGCAAGGTCACCCGATCCCGATTCGTGGCGGGGATCATGCATTCACAGGCCCGGCTCACCTACGACCAGGTCTGGAACTACCTGGAGAAGGGAGAACTCGACTCCCGCGACGACGCTCCCGAAATACGGGCCAGCCTCGACGAACTGCATGCACTGTACAAGGTTCTGAAACAGGCCCGCCTGCGGCGCGGAGCGATCGAGTTCGAGAGCCAGGAGGTGCGTTTCGGATTCGACGAGACCGGCGCCGTGGATGAATTGCTGACCGCCGTGCGCAACGACGCGCACATGCTGATCGAGGAATGCATGATCCTGGCGAACGTGGAGGCGGCGCGGTTCCTGCTGCGGGAGAAAATGCCCGCGCCGTTCCGGGTGCACGCGCCACCGCCTGAGCTCAAGGTCGAAGCNNTGGCGCGATCAGCCCTCGCCGCGGGATTTCGAGCGCATCGTCGAGGCGTCGCGGGGGCGTCCGGACGAGAAGTTGGTCATGGAGGTGCTGCTGCGCTCGCAAAGCCTGGCGGCCTACAAGGCGGACAACGGGGGACATTTCGGGCTGGCGCTCAATGCCTATGCCCATTTCACTTCACCCATCCGTCGCTATCCTGACCTGCTGGTGCATCGCGCCATCCACCACCGCCTCGGCCGGGGCGTCGCGGACGATTACGTTCATGGCCGTGCCCAGGTCGAGCACCTGAGCGAGCTGAGCTCGCGCAACGAGCGTCGGGCCGAAGAGGCCTCGCGCGACGTGGACGAGCGGCTCAAGTGCATTTACATGGAACGCCACGTGGGGGACGTGTTCGACGGCCTGGTGTCCGGGGTGACCTCGTTCGGCCTGTTCGTCGAACTAGACTACGGCGCGGTCAACGGCCTGGTGCACGTGACGGGCCTGCCCAACGACTATTATCATTTCGATCCGGTGGCGCACCGCCTGACCGGCGAGCGCAGCGGACGGTCCTATCAACTGGCCGACCGGCTTCGCGTGCGGGTGGCAGCAGTCAGCGTCAGTGACCGGAAGATCGATTTCGAACTGGTGGAATGAATGAAATCATCGCGTGAGAACATCCTGGCCGGCATCCAGCCGGTCGCCACGGCACTCAAGGTCGGTGCGGGCAAGATCCGGCGGCTCAGGGTGGCCGAGGACTCGCAGAACCAGCGCGTGAAAGACCTCGCGCTGATGGCCGGCGACGCCGGCATCGAGGTGCTCTACGAACCCCGGGACCGGCTCGATGAACTGGCCGGCATCGACCGGCACCAGGACGTCATGGCCGAACTCGACGACCACGCACTGGGCGAGTCCGATCTCGGCGCCTTGTTGGACGAGGTGGAAGGGGATCCGTTGATCCTGATCCTCGACGGCGTGCAGGACCCCCACAACCTGGGCGCCTGCCTGCGCTCGGCGGAAGCGGTCGGTGTGCACGCGGTGATCATTCCGAAGGATCGCTCCGCGGGGTTGACGGCGGTGGTTCGAAAGACCTCTGCCGGCGCTTCCGAGGTCGTGCCGGTTCTGCAGGTCACCAACCTGGCGCGCGTGTTGCGCACCCTGAAGGAGCGGGGCGTCTGGCTGGCTGGCACCGCGGACGGCGCCGACCGGGATATTTTTGACAGCGATTTGACCGGGCCGCTGGCGCTGGTCATGGGAAGCGAGGGCCAGGGATTGCGGCGCCTGACCGCAGAGTTATGCGATTTCCTGGTCCGCATTCCCATGGCGGGCGTTATCGAGAGCCTGAACGTCTCCGTGGCCACGGGGGTCTGCCTGTTCGAAGCGCAGCGGCAGCGGATGAAGGCAGCGGCTAAACTAGGATCATGAGCCTGCTGACAAGCTGCCAGTTCGAATTGCCCGGCTGGGTCGACGCATTCGTGGATGCCACGGACGCGCCGCTGGATTCTGATAATGCGGCCATGCGCCTGGCCATCGCCCTGGCCACCGAAAACGTCAGCCGGGGCACGGGCGGGCCTTTCGGGGCGGTCGTGGTCGACGAGGACGCGGGTACGCTGGTAGCGGCGGGCGTCAACCTGGTGACCGCCTCGCATCTCTCGATGGCGCACGCGGAAATCATCGCCCTGAGCCTCGCCCAGCAGCGCGTGGGCGACTGGAACCTGTCACGCAGCGGGCGGCTCACCCTGGTCACCACCTGCGAGCCCTGCGCCATGTGCTTCGGCGCAGTGCCCTGGTCGGGCGTGCGGCGCCTGGTCTGCGGCTCCCGCAAGGCCGACGCCGAGGCGGCGGGTTTCGACGAGGGCGACAAGCCGGGGGACTGGGTGGCGTCGCTGGAAAGGCGCGGCATCGAGGTGGCACAGGACGTCCTTCGCGACGAGGCCAATGCGCTGTTCGACAAGTACGCCCGGCACGGGGGCGAAATCTACAACGCGGTACCGGAAGACGATGGCTGAAACGAAGCTGAGGGTGGCGATCGCGCAGGTCGCCCCGGCCTGGCTGGACCGCGAGGCCACGCTGGACAAGGTGCTGGCCCGTGTTGCGCAGGCCGCCGACGAAGGCGCGCGACTGGTCGCCTTTGGCGAGGCGGTGGTGCCGGGTTATCCGTTCTGGCCGGAGCTGACCGACGGGGCCCGTTTCGAATCGGATGTCCAGAAGGACCTTTTCGCGCATTACGCCGCGCAGGCCGTGGACGTGGCCGGTGGCGGCCTGGAGCGGCTTTGCACACTGGCCGGACAACGGGGGATCGCGGTTTACCTGGGGTGCATCGAGCGCGCCACCGAGCGCAGCGCCCACAGCCTGTACGCCAGCCTGGTCCATGTCAGCGAGACCGGCGCCATCGGCTCGGTCCACCGCAAGCTCTGCCCGACCCACGAGGAACGCCTGGTCTGGTCGCCCGGTGACGGCCATGGGCTGCGCGTGCACGACCTGGACGGATTCCGGGTCGGCGGCCTGAACTGCTGGGAGAACTGGATGCCGCTGCCGCGCGCCGCGCTGTATGCGCAGGGCGAGAACGTGCACGTGGCCGCCTGGCCCGGCAGCCTGCGCAATACCGGCGACATCACCCCGTTCCTGGCCCGCGAGGGCCGCTCCTACGTCCTGTCGGTGTCCGGGCTGATGCACCGTGACTGGATACCGGGAAACCTGCCTCACGCCGAAACGATCGCCTCACGGGCGTCCGAATGGATGGCCGACGGCGGCTCGTGCATCGCCGGCCCGGACGGGCAATGGGTGATCGAGCCGCGCACCGGCGAAGAGTTCGTGGCCTGCGCCGACCTGGACCTGGAGGTCGTTTACCGCGAGAGGCAGAATTTCGATCCCGCCGGGCATTACTCGAGGCCGGACGTGACGCGCCTGGTGGTCGACCGGCGTCGCCAGAATACGGTCAGCTTCGAGGACTGAGGCGGGAATTCGAGATCTCGCCGGCCAGTTCGGCCAGGAAATCCTGCATGTAGTCCACGCGCCGCCGCGCCTCGGCCCGGCCGGCTTCCGTCTGCATGGTGTCCGGCAGCTTGAACAGCTTCACGTAGAAATGATCGAGCGTGTAGCGCCGATCGTCCGGCTCCCGGCGCTCGCAGAACGGGTCGTCGCCGTCGTACAGCGGCGTGCCGAGCGTTCCTCCGGTCAGCAGGCAGCGGGCGATGCCGATGGCGCCGAGCGCCTCCAGGCGGTCCGCGTCCTGGACGATTTTCGCCTCCAGGGTACGCGGCGTCAGACCGGCCGAGAAGCTGTGGGACTCGATGGCGTGGTGGACCTCGGGGAGCAGGTCGTCCGGGTAACCGGCCTCGCCCAGGACCCGAACCGCCTCGTCGGCAGCGAGGCGCGACGCCCGGCTGCGCTGCGGCGAATCCTTCGGCACCGAGATGCAATCGTGGAGCCAGGCGGCCGGCAGCGTGACGCGCTCGTCGGCCTGCTCGATGCCGGTCAGGAGTTGCGTGTTGCTGACGACCCGCTTGACGTGCGAAAGGTCGTGCGCCGGGTCGCTGTCCAGGTTTTGCTCCAGGTAGGCCAGGCAGGTGCGTTGTATGTCCCGGATCCTCATCGGCGCGGTTTCCTTCCTTTCCTTTGTCCTTGTGAGAGGTCGGCCAGGGCCAGGCCGCGGGCCTGGGACGGCAGGCCGACGTCCTCGCGCAGGATCTCGTGGTCCCGGGGCTGAAGTTCCTCGAAGCGGCCCATGCGCAGGCGCCGGGGCAGGAATACCGCGCCGTAGCGCACCCGCTTGAGGCGGCTGACGGTCACGCCCTGCGAGGCCCACAGCCGGCGCACCTCGCGGTTACGGCCCTCGAGCAGGGTGACGTGGAACCACAGGTTCTCGCCGCTGCCGCCGGCCGCCACGATGTCGCTGAAATGGGCGGGCCCGTCCTCCAGGTCCACGCCGGTCTTCAGGCGCTGGAGCATGGCGTCGTCCACCGTCCCCCGGATGCGGCAGGCGTACTCGCGGTCGACGCGGTTGGACGGGTGCATCATGGCGTTGGCGAGTTCGCCGTCGGTGGTGAGCAGCAGCAGGCCGGTGGTATTGATGTCCAGGCGCCCCACCGCGATCCAGCGCATCTGCCGCAGGGGCGGCAGGCGGTCGAACACCGTCGGACGGCCCTGCGGATCGGACCGGGTGGTCACTTCCCCTTCGGGCTTGTTGTAGACGAGGCTGCGGTGTTTCACGGTCCTGAGACCGACCCGCCAGCGCCTGCCGTCCAGCTCCACGTGATCGCCGCTGCTCACGTTCGCGCCGAGCATGGCGGGTGCATCGTTGAGGGTGACATCGCCGGCGGCGATCCGCTTTTCCAGGCCCCGCCTGGATCCCAACCCGGCGGCGGCCAGCACCTTGTGCAGGCGCTCCCGGGGCCCGTCCGGCGGACGCCTCCCGCCCCGGCTCATGGGTGTTCGGCTTCGGGCTCCGCCGCCTCCCCGGATGCGCCTTCCGGCCCCTCGTCCGCCTCATCCAGGGCGTCCACGGGTGGAACCGGTTCCAGGTCCAGTTCGGGCTCGATATTGTCCATGTCCTTGATCTCGGCGAGCGTGGGCAGTTCGTCCAGGCTCTGGAGATCGAAATAGTCGAGAAACTCCCTGGTGGTGCCGAACAGGGCGGGTTTGCCCGGCACGTCGCGGTGACCCACGACGCGAATCCATTCGCGTTCCTGGAGGGTCCGGATGATGCTGGAGCGCAACGAAACGCCGCGCACCGATTCGATCTCGCCGCGGGTGATGGGCTGGCGGTAGGCGATCAGGGCCAGGGTTTCGAGCATGGCGCGGGAATAGCGCTGGGGACGCTCGTTCCACAGGCGTCCGATCCACTCCTGCAGGGATTGCCTGACCTGCAGCCGGTAGCCGCTCGCCACCTTCTTGAGTTCCACGCCGCGGCCGGCGCAATCCTCGCCCAGTTCCTCCAGGGCCCGCGTGATCTCGGCGCCCGCCGGCCGTTCATCGTCGGTGAACAGGGCAGCGAGTTGCGCGTGGCTCAGCGGTTCCCCGGCGGCCAGCAAAGCCGCCTCGATGATCTGCTTGAGTTGGCCCCCGACGGGACCGGGCGCGCCGGTTTCCTGTGTTTCTGTCATTCCGTCTACTCGGTTGCGCCGGGTGTCTTCACGTAGATCCGGCCCATGGGTTCATTCTGCACGATGTCCACCAGCCGTTCACGCGTCAGTTCCATCAGGGCCAGGAAGGCCACCACCACGCCGCGGCGCCCTTCCTCCAGGGTGAACAGCTGCGGGAATTCGATGTATGGGTTCTTGCCGAGCGCTTCCATGATCATGGACATGCGCTCGCGGATCGACAGCGGTTCGCGCTGGATCTGGTGGCTGCTGAACAGTTCGGCGCGGCTCATGACATCGCTCAGCGCGGTGAGCACGTCACGCAGGTCCACCTCGGGCGGCAGTCGCACCACGGTCCGGTCGTCCACGTGGGCCTCGACGATGCTGAAGTCCCGGCCGGCCCGGGGCAGGGCGTCCAGATCTTCGGCGGCCTGCTTGAAGCGCTCGTACTCCTGCAGCCGGCGTACCAGTTCGGCGCGTGGGTCCTCTTCCTCGTCCTCGTCACCGCCGGGTCTCGGCAGCAGCATGCGCGACTTGATCTCGGCCAGGATCGCGGCCATGACCAGGTACTCGGCGGCCAGTTCGAACTGCAGGTCCTGGAGCATCCCGATGTACTCGACGTACTGACGGGTGATCTCGGCGATCGGGATGTCCAGGATATCCAGGTTCTGGCGCCGGATCAGGTACAGCAGCAGGTCCAGCGGGCCCTCGAAGGCCTCGAGGAACACTTCCAGCGCGTCGGGCGGGATGTACAGGTCTTGGGGCAGCTCCGTGTAGGGCTGGCCCTGCACGACCGCAAAGGGCATCTCGCCCTGATGGACCTCTCCGCCTGTGACGGCCTGGTCCGAATGCTCGGTGATGTGTTCTTCAGTGGGTTTCAATGACTTGTTCCGGGCGGGTCACAGGAAGTCTATCACGCCGGCGCCGCGGCGCAGGACCACCGGGGTCTCGCCTGTCAGGTCGAGCAGGGTGGTCGGCTCAAGGGGGCAGTAGCCGGCGTCCACGAACAGATCCACCTGGCCATAAACCTCGTCGTACAGATCCTCGCTGTCGAGGATGTCCTCCTGCGGGTCGGGCAGGATGAGGGAGGAACTCAGCAGCGGTTCGTCCAGCGATTCCAGCAGGGCATGCACGAACGGGTGATCCGGAATCCGCACGCCGATGGTCTGGCGCTTCTGGCGGCGGGCGGTGCGCGGCACCTTGCTCGTCGCCTGCAGGATGAAAGTGTAAGGGCCGGGCGCGAGCTGACGGATCAGCCGGTGACCCTGGTTGCCCACCCGGGTCAGGTGGCCGACATCGGACAGGCTGCGACAGCAGTAGGTGAACGGGTGCCGGCGGTTCAGCTGGCGCAGGCGGATTACGCAGTCGCGGGCCTTGCGGTTGCTGGCCCGCCATCCGAGCGCGTATCCCGAATCGGTCGGGTAGGCGATGAGACCGCCGCGCACGAGCACGCCGACGATGTGCTCGATCTGCCGGGGTTTCGGGCCCTGCGCATTGATGGTGATGCGTTCGCTCATGAACTGCTGCCTTGATCCGACGCCGCATTTTACCGCCACGCGCCGCCGCCTTACAGGCTTTGCGCCCCGTTCGCGCATGTTGCGCTACCGATGTTGGCGATGCGCCGTCCGGGGCTTGTGGCATCCCCGCCACGCACGTAAGCTTCGGTTTCGCCGACACCGACCGGAGCACAGCGGATCATGTGGTACGTCATCCTCGGGCACGACCATGAGAACAGCCTGGAAGCACGCCTCCGGGCGCGCCCGGACCACGTCGCCCGGATCCGGGAACTGGCGGCGCAGGGGCGGGTGCTGACAGCCGGTCCGCTGCCGGCCATCGACGCCGAAGACCCGGGCCCGGCGGGCTACACGGGCTCGCTGATCGTGGTGAATTTCCCGTCCCTCGGAGAGGCCAGGGCCTGGGCCGAGGCCGACCCCTATTTC